>Ga0153950_1000612_pt1 | contig 15946 bp, 12 predicted proteins | sample TSNJ034MetaG_FD_104737 | JGI IMG/M metagenome (GOLD analysis project Ga0153950, IMG submission 104737) | Attine ant fungus gardens microbial communities from New Jersey, USA - TSNJ034 MetaG | ecosystem: Host-associated > Fungi > Mycelium > Unclassified | place: USA: New Jersey, Wharton State...
CACCGCAATCATCGAACATTGTCCTAACATCAACCACGCCATTGTCAGTATCTAGCCGGACGCCTTTGACCATGCTTACACTGTACAGAGCCATTTGTACGCCCCGATTTTCCACCTGCATTTGCTTTAGTGACTATCTCTGATGGAGAATTACTTCCTGCGCGAGACCCCCTTTGTGATGGGATAGAAGCATTGACCTTTGTGTAACGATTCATCGACCTGTCTGACGTCCTCTGGACCTGGTTCTTTTGCCGATGACTGGTTTGTCATTTGGACTAGAGCTACCAGAGTTCTTCGAGATGTTACTTCCAAATATCAGAAAAAAGTGTCATGAGCTTTTGAAGACGGATGCTTCTCTCACCGCCCAATTTTTCAAAATGGTTGACAGGCATTGAGAGTATGTTACAGCCTACTGTTGACGATTTCTGCCTGTACAGGGAAGAAGACTATGTGTTGTGGATGTAGGTGGACTGAGCGACTATCATGTGAACGAGATGACGTCTAACAGGAGTGGCTTCTTCCACACAAGGGGGAAATGACCTTGAGAGTCTGGAGAGTTCCATTTTGACAGCTTCGTACTTAGATAATGCAGGATGACAAGGGCAATAAACTCAACGTTCTGGTTGCCGATAGTACATTTATCTGAAATGGAGATCTATGCTCATCTATGCTCGTACTAGAAGAAGGTTTGTCATGTTCTCATCGACAAGTAATCTAGTACCTCTCATGGCTCATGCTCCTTCACAATGGCATCTAGCACTGTTGAGTCCATACAATGTCTCATCGATGAAGTAATTACCTCTCCTGACTGAAGTTACTTTGTCTCCCAAACACCCTATCAAAGTCCTAGGCCTCGATGGTCATTGCTGCGTGAAGGTTTCGTTCATGATGTCTCGAATTACAATAAGAATAGCATAAACGTAAAGACAATTCGGTTGTCTGTGATACTTCCCCCTTGTCTAGTGTGATATCGTGAACAACATCAAATATTGTATCCATCATCTTTGTTCTTCATATATTTCTTCGCCCAGGGAGGTTGCTCTTCCAGTCTCGAGCGAGATATCTGCTTCAGTATCCCTATTAGATTCTGTTCTGTGGCCCGTGAAGCTTTCAGTTGTCCCGGAATAGATGCTTTCGTCCAAAGGACAGTTTGCTTCCAACAAATTGAGTATCAACCGTGAAACCTGAATAATACAAGAGTCAGCGATGATGATAGAGATAAAAGGAAAGGATATTTCTACTTACAATAAAGGGAACGATGAAGTATGAACAGCTAATAATCAGAGGTGAAAATGGGAAGATGAGCAGCAATAACAACATACTAGGTTACAAAAGTTTCAAAAATAAAAGATGAATGAGTGGAGATAGTGGATTCCATGATTAGCTGGACTTTGGCACGAGTGAACGTTAGTTCAATCGTTTTCTAGTTCAAGCTTACCAAGAAGACTGAATAAGATCCATGAGTACGATTGATGATATTTACATTTGGACTCACGGTATGAATAAGAGGGTCCCATCGCGGTAAAACACATACAATAGACGAGTGGAGGTTTGCATGTGAGAAATACGCCTGCATATTCCATACCGAAAAGACTTCTGTGCCTTGAATGTCATCATAAACCTGATCAAAGTCAAGAGGACTTCGATCGTTGTCGTAATAGTCCTGACAATGCTTTTTTGTGTGAGAATAAACGTGTAAGTTTGCAAAGGAAGAACACACGTACTAAAAAAATCTATCAACACTGTTTTCTATATCCTGAAGGTGTGTTATCTCGACCCAACAACCATGGAGTGGACGTAGCACTCCAGAAACTGAAACGACATATGTATCTACTATCGTCCTACACAGGGCAGCCTGAAAAATTGAATCAGTTGATCGGCAAGTATCATACTGTCTTGAAAGCCTACCAAGACCTCAGCTGTTTTAGACCGTCAGTCATCTCTATTGATCAGAAATAAAATTGTGTAAGACATACCTGCCGTCATGGAATATAGAATCAGTGTGACTAAAATCGAAATGGAATCGAATAAGTCCATCGGGGCATGTGTCTGCTCGCGTACCAATTAAATCCTTGTTCCAAATCGCTCGAAGACGTAAAACTAGCAGCATCTTCAGTGCAAATGGAGTGAACACGAAATTATTTAAACTATTGACATCAGCTACTCAGGTCTTTGTGGGTTAGGATCAAACTCACGCAATAAGTAGTACATGGCCGAAGGTACACCTGGTGAAGGGATAAGTCAGATTAAGCAAAAATCATATCTGATCTATACCACTAAGAACATCCTAGTCAATGAAAAATAAAAATGGATTAAGAACAATGTCTTACTAATTTTGATGCCGAGGCTTTATTATCGCCTGGTGAAGTTGTTATCAATATTTTGACTAACTTCAGATAATTTCCTCGTACCATATGTATTTATTCTGAGGAAATGAATCAATTTTCTCATTCAATAATTTAAGGGAGTCATACTTACATCATGCTTATCCAGTTACTTATCAGGACGGAAAAATAGATGGTATGCATTTTTGACCACTTCCTCCTGAGTTCTCACACGTTAGTGGCAATAGTCGATTGGAATCTCATGATCAAATGAGAACATGCCTGTGAAGATACTGAACCTAGAAGAGAAGGGATTATGTAGGATCGTTGTTTACACATAGAAAGTCTCACCTGTTGCGGAATGAGATTGATAATATCATATGCCATCAACGTAGCAATGACAGCTTGAAAAGGCGTCAGTGGATGTTTCCAGAACAATAGACCCAGAATTAGCATGCCTTGACCATAACGTCTATCTGACAACCTCTTCAGGTCGTTGACATAGGCTTCTGAATTGAGTCTGTATTGATCAGCCATTAAGATGGGAAGCAGGGGGTATTTTGTACACAACTTGTTGAGAATGCTTCAATTATATCGACTGGTGCCGTCAGGTAGATCAAGTATTGATTGATCTTCTATTTGATCGTACGTACATCAAGTTTCACCCTAGAAAGATCAGCGCATCACAGTCGTGATGAAACCTGATCGTAGTTAGAAAGGACAAGCCGTTCTCGCATCGCGATGGGTGGTGGAAACTTATGATGATTGAAGGAGCTCTGCTATGACTGACATTGTTCAGCGCCCGCCATTCATCGAATCAGATCGAAGTGGTAGAAGAGAGGTTCCACGAGGTCTCAAGTTGCAGAAAATGCTGTTCAGAATTTCAACTCTGTGCCAATCAGTGGATCCTGAGCGGTGTGATGTTGATTATTATTGTCTGCGAGAAGCAAGATGTCTGATCGATCACAGGTTTGAAGTCCATTGAAGCATCAACTCCCAACTGACTTTTCAGCAGCCAGATCATGGACGAGCTCGAATTCGGCGAGGAGCTGTCCCTAGTGGTATCGACGATGAAAGTAACTGCTCCTGATCGATACCATGCCACGATTTTCGCCATGCTTTGACTTCGGCTCAATGTTGTTCATCAACAATCACTAAATGCCGCCGATATCACGATCAGTGACTCATGGGCTAGACAAAGAGATAATGCACTTGACGGGAAGAATCAGGGATGTTAATTACGGCTTCTCATCGAGTCCACTTCTGTTCCAAGATATCACCATAGCAATTGATAATTCGTCATCGTCGTTGGCATTCTCGTTAAAAGAAATCTGGGACATTTGTGCGACCCCAATTTTTTCTGACTCCTTCAAATGTTGGCTCTGAAGTCTCCTATTCATTTCTTTGTGACAAGGGTATGTTCGAAGGGCTCAAAACAACAAAGCTCCATCTCCAGGGAGAAGGAGAGTCAAGTTCGAAAGTTCTAGTGTGTTATTCTAAAGAACAACAAGTAGCTGCAATGGAATGGCACAATGATATCTCTACGGTTATTGTTACGAGTCCTGCACATCAGAAGACATTGAAAAGATCTCGATCGGTATACACATGCACATATACTTAGGTTGAGGTGTTTGTTCCTAAAAATACAAATAAAAATCCCTCAGCTGAGGGGATTGTTGAGGTCTGATTTGAGGTTTTGTTGGAGACTGATATGAGTTGAGGTTTCAGAGAACTGAATATTGGATTGTGAATATCATATCATGATCTACTGACTCTATGAATCAAGATGTACTTGTTCCCATTTATAGTAGATATACTTAGTCCTGAAAACGAAACATCAAGGACTTCAAAATACCAGAGCCGGTTAGAACATACCTCAGCTAATGTCCCATGTTGATAACAACCTGCAGAGAAACAACACACTGTGATGCAACAACAGCCAAGTACATTCAAACCTACCCAAATACAATAGCGTTGAAGCTTACTAAAACTTGTACTCACACCCTAATTGCCACCAATATATCCTAGAGGAGATCTCACCCTTCATATACCCTTGGAATCCAAGCCCTTGCTAAAATCCAACACAGGCCCAAAAACCTACCTTCAATTGATAATAGACTGCCAGAGGACCACTTAATGGCATCTAGTTACTGTAATATGAACCCATTTTTTCTGTATTTTTCCGTGAATTTTCATTCTTTTTTGGCATGTGAATGTTAAAAATAGCACACCTCCTATTTTAAATAATTTTCCAACGATTTTCACTTTTTTTCATTGTTTTCCATGGAGAGATATTATGAATAGGGCTAGTTTCATTTTCGAGCCTTTGATAGCATGAAAGGGGGAGCATAAATAACTCACCATCAGGTCTGGGCTAGTGGGGAACCTCAAGTTTCGCTTTTGTCACTTTTGTGAACCTTCTCTTTGTGCTATACTCGGACGCAATCCCCCTGCCGTGGCACTTACACGCACAAAGATAGATATCTTGCCCACGTATTGGCGTCTGTCACCAGAGATTTCGCAGTGACGTGAGCCGGTCTATGCTGGTACCGGTATGGTCTTGAGGCTAGTCACAAACTTTTCCGGCACGCGCACTGCAACAAATCGCATATAAAGGCCTTGGATGCCAATTACTACTACTACTCCGTCACACACTCTCACCTAAAGCATGTCCTACGTGTACGGCCTCGATATCAGCTACGGTGACAAATCAGGCGTATTGAACGATGATTGGGCGCACGATCTTAACAGCAGTTTTGGTGGTAGGTGTACATTACCCTGTCTTGCACGTACTGAGCACCATCTCAGACGAATATGTATATATTCATCCCCTGTATACCTTTGACCGCAACGAGGCTGCATGTGGATTCTCGGTTCTTACAACTTACCAACAAGACTTAAACGCGGCTGACTACTCCGCTGGCGGCAAAAAGGATCTCTACCGTTACCTCCGCATCCACGAACGCTACGACAAGTCTCAAGTCATCACCCGAATCTACCTCAGTACTGAGCAGGACGGTGACGGATTCACCGATGACCTGAACAAGGACCGTGGGGGTAGATACTTCTATCTGAACTGGGTGTATGATAAAAGCACAGCAGACGACAAAGGTATGCCATGAGAGCTTTACACCCACTGTTCCTGACAACCTATAGTGTCTGAGGAGGATGATCTTCACTCTCGCGTTCGGCGCATGCTCGCTGAGGACTGCCCAGCGACGCTTCCACTCGAGCACATCCAGTTCAGCCAGGACAGCATCAGCGGCGAGTTTCGCAACGGGGACAATGTCAGAGATGTTATCAACAACATGATGAATGCCTCTTTCGACTCTCGGCTCGCATTCATAAACGAGTTCCCTCCCATCAGAGTCGTTCCGCTCCCGCTGGCCGGCATGAGGAACGAGGCGTGGGTGTCGCTAGACAACAGACGCCTACATATGATGCGATCCCTCCTGCCCCCTGGCACATCCGTTCCCGTGCAATGGGCAACTATTGAGGAGGCGGAGCAATTGTTGTGGAAGTGGACTGCAAGGGGCGACGGGATGACTATTGTTGTGCGAGGCAGAAGGAGGAACTGATTGCTGGGAATGCGAGCCGGGACGCGTAGCGAACCGCTCTCTACGTTCTAACCCCCAAAGCCACCGCCACATACACGCCATACTCCGACGCGTCGTATGGACTCTCCTATTTGTCAACATATGTTTACTCATTTAGTCTCGAGCTTCGATCGTAGTGTCGCTTACTTACCGTTGTTCACCGGACGCTTCTCCATTTAACTACCACGCTGTCTATGTTCCCGTGTTATAGTCACCTTAGCTATCTGTTTATACACTTTGCGCACGACTACATATCTCTTGTGTGCTTGGTCTCCAATTTTCCTTCAAAAGTCGCAACGTTGTGAAATTGATACATGAGATACGCTTCAGCCAGTGACTTTATTCGGATATGCATATGCTAAGCCACCCTGGAAGTGACGGCTGGAGGCTACGATGAGTGTGTGCAAGGTCAGATTGGGCAGCACGTAGAGGACAGTAGCGGAGCCAGAAATGAAGGAGGTGACGCGGATGAAGAATAAATAGAAGCAGAGGACTCGGGCTAGCAGAGGCTGGAGCTGGGGTTGCGGACTTGTGAACGGCTAGTAGCAAAGGATTAATATGCCTATGGCAGCGCATGACGGAGAAACACGCACAGTTTGTGTAGAACATGCCTTAATTCACATACTCTCGTTTTCCTGATGCTGTCTATCCCCTGTCTGCAATCCTAAGCATGGTGAGAGCGATCCCAGATAGTTGAGATGGCTGGGAATCAGCGTCTTCCATGTGAATGTCAGTGTTATGACAGATGCGCCATCGAGGTCACTAGGAATGTGATGGAAAAGTAGATAGGAGTTTTGTCTATATGGATATGAGAATAAGCAATGACAGGAAGAATGGATGTGGAAGAAAGACCTGGATCACTGCGTGCACGACGGTCAACGCGTCATCCACGACCAGCTTGATGAGCTGCTGAGCACCCATTCCAGTGTCTACAACATGAGATCTACTATCAGAGTCAGTTAGACTCTGAATGGCATGGAAAGAATAGTCTGCTGAGTTTTGCTGTGACGAGAGTTGGAAATGTGACGATCATGATGTGACAGAGACACCTCCTTTCACATTCGTGCTTTTGATCGCTGTTCATTCTACGAAAAAAATGCCTGCTAAAAAGTAGAAAGGCCCGCTCTGTTTCACCGGTGACATAGGCAAAGAGGGACACTCAGCCTACCGAAATACTTGACTAAGCGAGATTCTGCGCCTTACACTCCTGAGGTTGGTAGCAAAAGCCTCCTGGTCATCTTTCCATTTGTCGTCCCTTTCAGCAAGTCGAATCAGTTTGTGTTGGTCGGGGAACAGGGAAATAGCGTTGATGATTCTCCAGCCGTCAACCTTTCAGCAGCCTCACCCGTACCAAACAGTGAATATTTAGATTATATGCTTCTGTTCAGAACCTGTGAGCTCAGGTATCTTTTATTTATTGCTATTACAGCTGAATAGCTCTGACGTTGGAGTAAGTAACACAAAGTCTTTGCTACGATTACCAGGTGAGCGCATTGAAAGCAAGTCATCTCTGGAGTCCTGAAAACGATACGATATTATTGTATAGGATTCAGATTCACGCACTACAAGATAACACATGCAAAAACTGACATACCTTACCCTGAAATCAGCTACATATCTTACACGATATCTCACGAGAATACCCAGCCATCTCGTCTCAAAGACTATGTTAATATTTCCACTAATTGAACTATTAAAATCTTGACTACATACCAGGCTGTTGAAGCTTGCTCATCTGTAATTTCATGTAATGTCGATAATTGATTTCGAGGGGTTGCGGAATGGTCTCCCTCCATTTGGAGGCATGTTCGGAGCAAGGTAGGAGTACTGATCATGTTGGTCCATAGAGCATAAAAAATGAAGTTGCATAGGAGGATCAAAACTACAGTGAATTTGATTTGTTATTCACTCAGATAAATTTGGGACTTGTCTTCAGCTGTATGTAAGACTTCTCCACTCGACATTACTCCATCAGTGTTGTCTAGTACATTTCATCTTTGATCTGAGAGAATTGTAAATGGCTGTATTTTTTGGAAAGTGAGTTTGAGTCAGAATTTCGAATGGTATTCAATTTTGATATCTGCGCCATCTTCAGTATAAAGCCAAAAATCTAGTGTAAAGTTAAGTAAGATAAGAGACAATTCCTTGACCACCGTCTGGTAGTCCAGAATGTTGGATTCAGATTCCTTCTCGACAAGATAGACATCGTTGTGCTAGGTGATGATAGATGCTTTTCCATGCTTCATATAGTAGTAAGAACGGAATTGTCATTCACTCAAGTGTCCAATTGTAGTTCAGGCAATCGTGGCAAGCGTCTTGTCTTGAGGCAAAATACAAGGATAGTACATATACACTAGAGGTACAACAAGCACGTCCGTATCACTACATACAAAAGTTGTTCAAAATCCTTGAGATGTCCATGTGGGTGAATTTGTATCATAAAAGAAGCTTGCGTCAAACCGAGGGACAGTAGGACAGACTAGGCCCAAGCCATTACCAAAAGTCGGAATTGGTTGCTTGACGTGTGCAGAAGGAACTTTTAAAAAGCCCGAGGTAAGTTTAGGCTCGTGCTTCCAAGAACTTGCTTGTGCATCAGACGTGAGTCTTCAATAGACGATGACGTACTCACCTTCGAGAGCTAATAGCTATATTTCTACGTTTTTTTGTTGATATTCGAACTGTAGCGTCAACATCATATACCGAGAGCTGATGACGAGGCCGATTTGAGGAGTTCGTTGGTAATATTGTCGGTCGCCGAGTTTGCTGCTTCTGTGAGTAGGAATAAACCATGGTAAAAGTAAATACCTGTTGTCGTCTCAGAGCAGTCTGCGTCCAGCGCAAGCCATCTAGGTCATGAAATTCAAACTTGACAGACATAAATGAATCAAGGAGAGATTGACGTTGTTCCTGTAAATCATCATCAAAATGAAATTATTCAGATGGCCAGATGTAATCACCTCCGTCATGAAGAGGCCTTCTTCATCTTCTAGACGTTGTTCCCGCTCGAGTTCAAGAAGTCGAGTCTTGCGAAGTTGTTGGCGAGACATTACTTTTTGAAAGAGGAGTTCTGACAGCAGTGACGTGACTGTTGTGACTCTACGTTAAAACGATAGACGCGTCGAACCTCATCTTGACCATCACCATGCTTGAGGCCAAACTTCGAGAAGCTGCCATTCTAAAAAAGCTCCTTGACGGTAGGATGTTCAAACTTCTGAACAAAAAAAAGGCCCTGAACGCGCCGTGTCAGCAATTAAGGAACTTGTCACTGACGCTAATTTCGAGTGCAACGAAGAAGGTATCAACTTGCAAGCCATGGACAACTCTCACGTCGCGCTTGTTGCTGTTCAGCTTGAAGCAGCAGGGTTTAGATCATATCGATGTGACAGACCTATGCCTCTGGGTGTTAACCTCACATCGCTCACAAAAGTCCTCAAATGTGCCAAGGATGACGACCTAGTTACTTTGAAGGCTGCGGACGAAGCGGATATTCTAAACTTGGTTTATGAAGCAAAAAGTCGGTAAACTGGCTAGTACATCCTTTCTCTCGGTGACGTTCGTTCTCTTAGACTCGGATCGGATTGCTGAGTATGACATGAAATTAATGGACATTGACACCGATCAACTTGGTATTCCCGACACTGAGTATGATGCTCGCATCACTATGCCTGCTGCCGAATTTACTCGAATTGTTCGCGATCTTTCGCTACTAGGAGAATCTGTAAGGATTGAAGTCAGTAAAGAAGGGATACGATTTACCAGTGAGGGAGAAGCTGCCAATGGGAACGTACTCCTCAAACACTCCGACGGGAAAATCGGAAAAGTTCGGGCCAAGTCTGATGCTGATGAAACAGAAGGTGATAAATCAAAGGTGAAAGACGAGAAGGACGATGACGTTGAGATGGAAGACGAACAAGAACCGGAAGTTCAACCAAACTCTGGTGATGACGGCGAGGAGGAGGAGGAAGGTGAAGGATCTGAAAAGAACAAGAAACGCAAGAAGAAGGTACGTGTATTGTTCCCTTTGTTTCACTTGACTTTCTACTTACAGCTTTCATACAAAAGACCGAGGATTCATCAAGGAAACCAAGTAAAAAGGCGAAGACGAAAAAGCCTGAAGATGACGATGACCAAGCCGTCAATATTGAAATGAACCAACATGTTTCGCTCACCTTTTCACTGAAGTATCTCGTTAATTTCTCCAAGAGTGCCAGTTTAGCTGTCAGGGTACAATTGATGATGAGCAATGATGTTCCATTACTGGTACGCTGGGCGTATCCTTGCTTAAATTCATGTGTGCTCATGTGAGATTGGATAGGTTTCCTATGATTTCGACCAGGGCTTTATTCGTTACTATCTTGCCCCCAAAATAGGCGATGAGTGATGTATCTCTATCTCGCTGTCCATTGCTATCTTTCGTCTTGCTATTCACTGTTTTTCAATTCACTTGCAGTTATCTATTTCAGAAGCGCTTGTTCCGATGTATACTCCAACTTGGAATTTGTGATTTGCTTAAATTTGATTCATATCTCTGAAACTCGTAAAATACGAGAATTGTTTGGCGGTCCACATTCCTTTTGTCCATGCACTTTCTCTCTATCGTTAGGAATATTGCTGCTTAACCGTGACCATTTACTGGGAAGGACTTTAAATTTTCCAAGACGATCTGTCGAATAATCATATATTGAAACAGGGCATAGAGACATATTGGTTATGTTAACGGAGTAGTATAATCATCTGGATTATGCATGACAAAAAAAGTAATCTTGTAACATTAGGCCTTGTCTTCATGCCAAGGCCTATTCGGCTACCAGCTTGTTGAAAACTCAATCTTCATCGACATGTGAGAGTCATCCAACTTATCGAGGAGCATGAACATTGTAAGGTTGGTGAATTTCTTCCGGAATCAGTGGCTCCCTCAAATTGTTAATTTGCATATTACTGAAGTCTACTGTCATGTAGCGTTCCGAATGACCATTACGGCAAGACACTTCGGAGGGTGGAAGACTTGATGAAGGACAGGAAGATCAAGGATGTCACTGAGGATCCGCTTATACTATCCTCAAAACTTATATCGTCGTCCGTGTTAAGATCGTTCAGATTATGACAATGTGAGCTTTATCGAAGGCAGCGAGAGGAACAGATAAGACAACTTCCCCAAGACTAGGAAATACCTCGTCATAATACGAGGAACATGAATATATAAATCAGGATTCAGTCATACCAAAAAGAGCATCCAACTGCTCCGTTAGATCATGCACCTGTCCTCGCACCCTATCCAGTTCTCTCTGTAACTCGTTCATCCCCTCTCTCTCCTCCTCTCTCACCATAATCAGCGTTGGCAACAATTGATCGACCTTGGACCACATCGAACATCTCTCTGCAGCAATGATTTCACCTCCTGGCTCAAGTTCAAAACTGTCACTCCACATAACCCCACCATCAACGTGACAGCCCAAGGGAAGAACTCGACTCAGGAAACGGGCGACAGAGATGGGTTCTTCTACAGCGGAGAAACCCATGGCAAGGTGCTGGAGGCATTTAAAGTGAGGACGGGGAGAGGCTGTTGACAACGAAAGTGCACCGAAAGAAGCATCAATGAATAGAGCGAGGTAAGTCAAACGAGGGCAATATTGGGCAAAGGGAAGTATTGCCTCTAGAGTTAGATCTGAAGATTTGAGGTAATGTGGTTCTGTGTTGAGATTCAGAGTCTCGAGTGAGACCCAGCATTTTGCGAAAATCTCGAGGTCCTTCTGCGTAAGCTTCAGCGGAAATTGATGTACTATCTCGAGTGAAGTAAGGCTGCTGCATGCGAGTGCGGGTTTCAAGGTATCTGCCGTCACCTGGCTGAACCCATCTGGAACAGTGATTTGATCCCTGAGTACACGTCGTGGAGATATAAGTGTTAAAGTCTTCAACATCTGGCAGTTTTCAGATATAGTGACAAGAAGCTGATGAAGGTGAACTGGTGATTCAAATTCTGACGATTCAATGTGGAGCACAGTGATGTTTGTCGGTGCAAATGGAATCGTGAGGAATCGTTGGACCTCCCTATAGCTTGCTGTCAAAGAAAGGTCCCAGAGAGATGGGAATGCACCGTCTGGAAACTCTGGTTGGAGGACGGCCACGTCAGCTGGGTCACCAAAACTTTGGTCATCATAATACTGGAATTCAACACAGCCAAGTTTTGGTAGGCGAGAACAACAGATGCAGAGAGAAGAAGTGAGATAGAATCGAGGAAATGATATCTTTCTCAGATCAGGGAGAGATGATAAAAGCCGAATCAATTCTTTTTCCAAGATCCTCGCAGGTATCTGTGTGCGAATATCGAGTTCATTAAGCCGTGGCATACGATCGATGATATCATCAAAAAACGGTCGTGGAGAGGCTCCTGCGATGACGTTAGGGAGATCAATGGCAAACCGTGTGACATTTGCACACATGAACATGACACACAAGGGCAGGGGAGCTCTCCAGTTGAGTGTGTGCATATTAGGGAGAATGACAAGAGACGTTCTCGTCCTTGCGATATCGTCAAATACAGACTGACTCAGGGCGATGTCTTCTATCGTTTCGTCGTAATCAAGTTCGCGCACGCGCCTCGAGTATTTCTGAAACCTCTTCCAATCACTAGACTCTGGGAGGCGCGAAAACTCCTGGATCTAATTCAGAAATTCCACGAGAAGAAATAACAAGTTGACACACAAGTTGTCTTGGCTCCTCTGCCTCCTCCTGTTCTCTAAGAGGAGCTAATATATTGAAAAGTCGTTGGAGATCGCTAACATATCGCCAAAGCGCATCAAGTGCAACTTCTGACCAAGATCGACATACAAGGGAATTGTTGAGATTAGAACTGTGGCCCAAGTTGCTGAAGATAGTATCAAGAAGTTCTGGCATAGTCAGGACGCGATGCATGGTTTGTTGTGCTCAACTTGACAACTTGAAACAATACTTTGATAGTGTGATGTGCTTACATCAGCCATGGCAACTCCCACTAGGTGTGCCGCTTAGTCATCTATCATGGGATAAGTAGGCCAAATTCAATGCAAAATTCCACATGTTTAATTCACAAACAAATTAGACTTAAATAACCCAGCTATGACCATAGCCTTCCCAACTAACTGCCTCCCTCTTGAGGGCTATTGTGAGAGACCCTATATGTGTCAATTAATGTATGGGCTAAATCAAGAAACTATGCATTTACAACTCAATGTCAGGTGGGTGGGGATAGCAGTGTGGGAAGGCTAGAATATACTGGGAATTACTATGAATATACTATGAGTGTGCACTCCAGGTTCTGGAAAGTGACACAATGTTATGACTTGGCAAAACAGCTAAGTCATTATTTTATTTTACTTTCTTTTTCTTTTCTTTTCTTATTTGGACTTACTACGTAAGGAAAAAGTATGGGAAAGTGTCATATCCAAATGTCATATATCACAGTCACATATCAGGATGTTACAAGGGTCATGTCACATGATAGCATCACATGATAAGTGTGGGAAAGTAGTGTACAGACCATATAGTAGTTGTATAAGTAGTATACAGAATCCAATAGAAACTCTATTGAGTTCTCCTCACAACTTGGACTTGGAGTGTGATTAAGTTATCTTAGGCTAAGTCACTACAAAGGGAATTGAACTGGCAGCCTCTTGGCTGGTTGTAGAATAGCATCAATGTAAATAAAGACAAATAGCATACTTGTATAAGTAGCTAACATAATTGATCAAGAATCTCATTGAGTTCTCTTTGTAACCCTTAGAGACTTAACTGCTAAGTCAACTCAACTTGAGTTACACAATGTTAGCATGGAGTCATGAAGACTTAGAGCTCAACCAAGATGGTTGTTCAAAAAGAACTTGATAGAGTTCCTTGTTGGATTCTACTAGGTACTTATACAAATATTAGATGGTCTATGTACCTATCTCCTGCAATTATATGACCCTTACTAATAACTATCTATATCTTACATAATCCTTCCCACACTGTTTATATCTTTCCCACATTATATTCTTGGATGTTTCCCATCAAGTTGATGAATGCGCAAAAAATAGTTTTCTTCTTGGAAGTCATCTCATAATACAGCTCTCCCTTCAAGTTTTCTTGTTCCAAGGAATTTTTCCATCATCTCCAGTTTTTCTTCCATCTTTTTTCCCTCTGTCTCTTGTATTCCTTATTTGACCACCTCCATAGTATCTTTGCTATAAACCTCTCTAGGAGTTCCCTTGAGAACTCCTTTTTATCATCTTCTTCTTCCTGTTACCTTACTTCTTCAGCCTCTTCTCTGTACTCCCTTTCAAACTCTTCAACCAGCTCCTTTGTATTTTTCAGGTTTTTCCTACTTTTCCAAGTGTCTCCCTCTGCCATATACCTCTTCCATTGTACTAAGAACTTTTTCTTCTCTCTAACTATTCTTTTGTTCAGTATTTTTTTTATCTTGAATTCCTCTTCTCCCTTGATAATAACTGGTTTTGGTGGAGTTTTCCTTTGTCCTTCTACCTGGGGCCTGTACAACCATACTTGACTTATATTAACTACAGAATGTATCTTAGTAGAACTAGGTAGTTCTAATTCTATAGTATTGGTTGAGACAATTCCCTTGACCTTGTAAGACCCTACAAACTGCTCTGTCAACTTTTCCAACCTCCTTTCTACCATCTGCTACTTGAGATTCTTTGTACTTAATAGTACTAAGTCCCTGACTTTATACTTCTCTTCTTCTCCTTGCTTTCTGTCTGCATACTTCTTTATCTCCTCTTGTACTTTCTCTAATACTGCTTTTGCCTCTTCCTAGATTTTCTTTATTCTTTCTGCAAACTTCCCTGCTGCCTCAAACTTCCTCTTTCTTCTTCCTTCAAATTCCATTTGTGGATCCTGACTGTAGTTTGCCTTAAAGGGGGATATTTTTGTAGCTGAATGAATTTTGTTATTATATGCAAATTCAGTGGTTTCCAACCAGTCTGGCCACTGTTCCTGTCTGTGATCAATAAAGACCCTCAGGTATTGTTCTAGCTCCTGATTGATCCTCTCTGTTTGTCCATCCATTTGAGGATGATAGGCTATTGACAGCTTTGTCTGGATCCCTAACAACTTGTTCAACTCCCTTATCATTCCTACTGCAAACTGCACCCCTCTATCCAATATGATGCTCTCTGGAAGACCATGTAATTTCCAAACATGATCCCTAAATAACTTAGTAAGCCCTTCTACTGATGTTTTCTCTATAGTTGCTATAAAATGTGCCATTTTACTGAAACAGTCACAAACTACTAGAATTGCATCATAACCCTGAGCCAAAGGTAGTTTGGTGATAAAGTCTGCTGAAATATAACTCCATGGTTTCTCTGGGATTATATTGGGCATCAGTTTTCCTGTTGGGGCTTCACTTCTATTCTTGTAACATTGACAAGCATCGCATCCATCCATATATTTTCCCACTTTCTTTGTAACTTCTGGCCACCAATAGTTTCTTGTCACTAGCTCTGTTGTCTTCCATCTCCCACCATGTTCCTCTACTGGTATATCATGATGCAGCTGTATCACCTCCCCCCTCAACTCCCCCTCTGGCACATAGATTTGTCCCTCCTTCATGACCACTCCTTCCTCTATTGTTTACTCTTTGTCCCTTAATGTTTTTATCCCTGCTTTCTTTAGTTTCTCCACTGCTTTGACCACTCTTTCATCCCCTTTCTGTGCTTTTCTAATCCTATTTCTTAGGTTGTTTTCTTCTACCAGTATTTCTGTCCTCTTTATCTATTCTGGCTTTATCAGTGTTTGGTCCTCATTATTGTTTTCCACCCCCTCTTGCCAATCCAGTCTCCTGCTCAGCCTATCCACTTTCCCTATACTTTTTCCTAGGACATGTTTCAAGGTGAAGTTGAATCATGATAGGTATAATGCCCATCTGTATCACAAATGGCCACTTACTGATTTGTGAGTTGATGATTTAATAATCAAAAGGCTCAAAAAAGCAAAGTTTAGACAGTAGCAAAAGATGTTGTTAAGTCTGAGGTTTATTCTCAGACATAC
>Ga0153950_1000614_pt1 | contig 15902 bp, 12 predicted proteins | sample TSNJ034MetaG_FD_104737 | JGI IMG/M metagenome (GOLD analysis project Ga0153950, IMG submission 104737) | Attine ant fungus gardens microbial communities from New Jersey, USA - TSNJ034 MetaG | ecosystem: Host-associated > Fungi > Mycelium > Unclassified | place: USA: New Jersey, Wharton State...
AGCGGACGGCCTGCAGCGCGCGCTCCAGCGCGTCCGGGTTGTGGGCGAAGTCGACGATCGCGCGCGGCTCCGTGGCCACCACCTGCATCCGGCCCGGCACCTGCACGGCCAGAGGATCCCCTCCGGCGAGCAGTCCCGCCATCTCCTCCACGGAGACGCCGGAGCTCAGCACCATCACGATGGCCAGGGCTGCGTTGGCCACGTTGAAGCCGCCGGGCAACGGGACTCGGGCATTGAGCACCGCCCCGCCGGGGCCGTGCAGCGCGAACTCCGAGCCCAGGGCGCCGTGGCTGACGACGTCCTGCACCCTCCACTCGGCGTCGGTGGCGCTCTCAGGGCTGACGGCGAGACGCGTCACGGGGATGCGGCTCGCGCCGGCGAAGCGGCGGCCCCATTCGTCGTCGACGATCACCACACCGGTGGACGCATGCTCAGGGGTGAAGAGCAGCCCCTTCGTGGCGAAGTACTCCTCCATGCTGCCGTGCAGGTCAAGGTGGTCCTGGGTGAGGTTGGTGAAGCCCGCGACGTCGAACAGGACGCCGTCCACCCGGTGGAACTGCAGCGCATGGGAGGACACCTCCATGGTGACCGCGCCGAGGCCGTGCTGCCGCATGCGGGCCATGAGCGCCTGCACATCGCTGGATTCGGGCGTGGTCAGGACGCTCGGGATCGCCTCGTCACCGGCCAGGATCTCGATGGTGCCGATCAGTCCGGGGAGCACGCCGAGGCCGCGGAGCAGCGCGTTGACGAAGTAGCTCGTGGTGGTCTTTCCGTTGGTCCCGGTCACGCCGAAACGCCGCAGGCCGTCCTCCGGCCCATTGCCGTAGATCGTGGCCGCCAGCCGCCCGACGACGGCACGCGGCTCGGGATGAATCAGGACCGGAACGCTCTCCACGGTGGTGTCCCAGGCCAGCAGGCGGGCCCCCTCCTCATCCGTGAGCACGGCCACCGCCCCGTCCGTGACGGCTTGTGCCGAGAAATCCGCTCCGTGCCGATGCGCACCGGGAAGCGCGACGTACAGATCCCCGGGCAGGACACTGCGTGAATCGTTCGTGATCCCGGAGACCACCACGTCCGACTGCGGCCCGGCGTTCAGGCCGAGGCTCTCCGCCAATCGTCCCAGGGCTACGGCAGGGGGCGTCTGCGGCCGGAAGACCCTGGTCTTGCGGTCCTGTCCGCCACCGGACGGGTCCGCGGGGTTGGCTTCATGCTCTGACACGTTCTGCTCCAAAAGAATTGCTACGAGGCGATGGACCGGGATCAGGCCCGGACATCCAGGGGAATGGTTTCGGTCACTTTCCGGTGCCGGTCGAGCCTCCGGGCCCGAACTGGTCCAGGTGCACGGGCTTGCCCGTGGACGGGGGGACGTTGTTCACGCGGAGGACCTGGCCCATGACGGAACGGAAGATGTCGGCACCGTCGATGCCGAAGATCTTGTCCTGCGGACGCTGCACCAGCACCTCCACGATGTACTGAGGGTTGTCCATGGGCGCCATGCCCACGATCGAGGCCGTGTAGCCGCAGAAGCCCGGGCGTCCGTTGTCACAGGGCGATTCGGAGGTGCCGGTCTTGGCGCCGACGCGGTAGCCGGGGATGGCCGCGTCCTTCCACTCACCCTCGGTGACGACGCTCTCCAGCATGTCCCGGGTCTGCTTGGCGGTGGACTTGGAGACCACCTGGCGGGACGGGCCCATGGGTGTCTTCTGCTCCTTGCCGTCCTCGCCGATGTAGCCGTCGATGAGGCGGGGCTGCAGCATGACGCCGTCGTTGGCGATGCTCTGGTAGGCCATGACGGTCTGCAGGACAGACTGGGAGACGCCCTGGCCGAAGAGGACCGTGAACTCCTGACGGCCGTCCCACTTGTCCGGAGTGCTCAGGATGCCGCCGGCCACGCCGGGCAGCGGGACGTTGGGGGCTTCCCCGATGCCGAACCGCTTGAGCCAGTCGTACCGTTCCTGCTTGCTCAGGCGCTGGCCCACCATGACGGTTCCCGTGTTCAGAGACCACCCCAGGATGCCGGCCAGGGTCCGGTTGAAGGTCTCGTGGCCGAAGGAATCCTCGAAGGTCTGCCCGTTGACCGTATAGCTTCCGGGGATGGAGAACTGCTCCATCGGCTTGGACTTGCCCTCCTCCAGCAGAGCGGCCGCCACGAGGGGCTTCTCCACCGAGCCAGGTTCCAGGGCCGCGGTCACCGAACGGACGCCGCGGTCCTCGGCCGCCACACCGCCGGGGTTGTTCGGGTCCGGGGTGTTGGTGTCCGCCATGGCCACGATGTTGCCGGTCTTCACCTCGACCACCACGACGCTCCCCCACTCGGCGCCGAGGTTGTTGACCTGGGTCTGGATGACCTGCTGGGCGTAGTACTGGAGGTCGCTGTCCAGGGTGAGTTTGACGGTCTTGCCGTTCTTGGCCGGGGTGATCTTGTCCGGCGCCACGGGAATCACCAGGCCGTCGGCCCCCATCTCGAAACTGCGTGAGCCCGGCGTCCCCGTCAGCAGGGAATTCTGGGTCTGCTCGATCCCGGCGATGCCGTCCGTGCCGTCCTTGAGGAATCCGATGATCCCGCCGGCCACCGCACCGTTGGGGTAGACCCTCTGGCTGGTGCCCTTGGTGACGACGCCGGGAACGGACAGGGCCAGGATGGCGTCGGCGGTCTCCGGCTTCACGCCCTTGGCGAGGAGCCGGTACCGGGAGGTTCCGGTGGCTGCCTTCTTGAGTTCCTCGAAATCCTGCTTGAGCAGTCCGGCGAGATCACGGAGCCCCTGGTCACGGGTGACCTTGATGACCTGGCTGGGATCCTTGGGGTCGGCCCGCAGGAACGTGTCCTTGCTGGTGTTCTGCTGCGGGTCGATCACCACGTCATAGCGGATGATCGAGTTCGCCAGCACGGTGCCCTTGGAGTCCACGATGGCCCCTCGCTGGGCGGGGAGTTCGATGGTCCGGGAACGCTTGGCCTGGGCAGCCTCGGCCAGGCCGCCGACGTCGAAGCCCTGGATGAGGACGAGCTGGCCGCCGACCACGAGGAGCAGGGTCAGCATGATGCCCAGACCGATGCGCAGCCGGAGCTGGACGCGCCGCACGGTTCCCCGCTGTTTCGTCTTGCCTGTCCTCACCACGTCTTGCCCTCTCACTGCCTACCGGTGAGGTAGGTCTTGTCCTCTGTCGATCAGTTGCCGGGGGTCCGCTGCGCGGGCGCAGGGACCGTTCCCCCGTTCAATTGAACCTTAGGAACCTGGGGAACGGCCGGAGCCTGCGCCGTGGTCTTGCTCTCCGCGGTCTGCGGCTTCTGCACGGGCGCGGCGGGCTGATCGCCGGTACCCGAGGGCACCACGCTCAGCTGACCTGCGATGGCGGGCGCGGCGATGATCGCGGACTTCGATTTGTCGTCCTTGGCGGCCGCGACGGCTTCACCGCTCACCGTGGAACGGTCCAGATCGATCTGCCCCTGCCCCGCGGACGGGACCATGCCCATGGCGGTGGCCTTCGCCGCGAGGTTCTGGGGGGCGTTGAAGTTCTGGACTTCCTGGGAGAGCTCCTGGTTGGTCTTGGTCAGCGCCGACTGCTGAGCCTTGAGCTCCACCATGTCGTACTGTCCCTGGGAGAGCTGGATGTTGAGCAGCAGGACGCCCACCAGGGCGGCCGCGAGCACGGCGAAGCAGGACGCCACGAACACCACGGACTTCCGCCGCGGCGCGGAAGGCACGACGACGAGCGGCGTCCGCTTCCGGGGCGCCTCCTGGGGCGCGGGGGTGGCGAGCTTCCGTGCCGTGTTGCCCACGGTCCGGGCGGCCGGGCGGGGGGTGACGCTGCTCATGCCGTCCTCCTGTCCTTGATGCGTTCGGCCGCACGAAGGCGGGCCGAGGCCGCACGGGGGTTTTCCGCGATCTCTGCTTCGGTGGGCTGTTCAGTGCCCTTGGTGATGGTCTTGAGTTCCGGCTTGTGCTGCTCAAGTTCCACCGGGAATCCGTGCGGGGCCGAAGAGGTCGAACGGGACTGGAAGACCCGTTTGACGATCTTGTCCTCCAGCGAGTGATAGGACATCACTACGACGCGCCCTCCCATGGCGATGGCGTCCACCGCTGCGGGGACGGCACGTTCCAGGACGTCCAGTTCCTCATTGACCTCGATGCGCAGTGCCTGGAAGGTCCGCTTGGCGGGGTGTCCGCTGTTCCTGGCGGCAGCCGCCGGGACCACGGCACGGATGGCCTCGACCAGCTCTCCCGTGGTGGAGAACGGGGTCTCGGCACGCCGGGTGACGATGCTGCGGGCGATCCGGCCGGCGAACTTCTCCTCACCCCAGGTGCGGATCAGCCGGATGAGTTCCTGCTCCTCATATCCGTTGACCACATCAGCCGCGGTCTGGCCCCGGCTGGTGTCCATGCGCATGTCCAGCGGTGCGTCGTAGGAGTAGGCGAAGCCCCTCTCACGTTCGTCGAGCTGGAGGGAGGAGACGCCCAGGTCCATGAGGACGCCGTGCACCTGCGGGATGCCGAGTTCTTCGAGGACCTCGGGGATCTCGTCGTAGACGGCGTGCACCAGGCTGGTGCGGCCCGTGAAGGGACTGAGCCGTTCGCCGGCCAGGGCCAGGGCCTCCTCGTCACGGTCGATGCCGATCAGGTGGAGATCCTCGTGGCGCTGGAGCAGCGCTTCGGAATGGCCTCCCATTCCCAGAGTGGCGTCGATGACGACGGGACGCTCCCCGCGTCCACGTGCGGCATCGAAACCGGGGGCCAGCAGCATGAGGCAACGTTCTTTGAGGACAGGGATGTGACGTTCGGAGGTGGGCCTCGACCCGCTCATCTCCGCCATGTGCTCTCCTGCCGTGGTGGTGTTGCCTACGTTCCTGCCTGCCGTGCGCTGCGCTTCCTGTGACGTGATCCCCATCCGCGCCGCGGGTCGGTCCGCCTGGCTCCGGGGAAGGTGAGCCAGGATGACCAGCCTTGGGCGGCTGGAGATCACGTCCAGGAAACGGCCTGGAATCTTCGTCAGAAGATCCCGGGGATCGCGTCTTCGTCCGTGTCGGAGAAGGAGTTCTCCTGCTCCTCGAGGTACTGGTTCCAGGCCTGGGCGTCCCAGATCTCGGCCCGGGTGCCTGCGCCGATCACGGCCAGCTCCCGTCCCAGACCCGCGTACTCCCGGAGCGCCGACGGAATCGTCACGCGCCCCTGCTTGTCAGGCACCTCGTCAGAGGCCCCAGACAGAAAGACACGCATGTAATCGCGGGCTTGGCGGCTGGACAGTGGAGCCTGCCGCATCTGCTCGTGAATACGTTCGAATTCCTTCTGGCTGAAGACGTAGATGCAGCGCTCCTGGCCCCTCGTCAGGACCAGGCCGTTGGCCAATTCGTCACGGAATTTGGCCGGCAGGATGATGCGGCCTTTTTCGTCCAGACGTGGTGAGTGAGTGCCAAGGAACACTACTCACCACCGATCCGTCGAAAGCTGCCGTACTACCCCAGGTGCCGCCACTACCCTCTTACTGCCTCCACTGTACTCCACTTCCAACCACGGTCAAGGGCAAAAGACGGTTCGTCCAGCGTGTTGCGTTTCGGAAATCCGCGCCATCATTGGGAAGCGGGCCCGTGGTGAGAAGTGGAGGGAAAATCCCGCGCTTCCCCGCCCGGGAGCGCCGGGAACAGCCACGGCGGCACTTGGGAGGCCCGGAAAGACCCCCGGATACCCCGCGGGGAGGGAAAGGGAGGGGGCCGGGGAGCGAAGTGGGGAGCAAGGTGGAGGGGCCCGGGGAGGAGAGTGGAGGCCACCGGGTCGGGCGCCGGGGACACCGGGAAAGAGCGCCAGGAAAGAGATAGGGCGCGGGAGGAGAAGGAGCGCGGATGCCGGGCTCACCCGAAGGGCCCCGGACATGAAAAGAGCCCGCCGAAGCGGGCTCTCAGGACGGCATCTCCGTCGTCGTCATCATTCACCGCCGGCGGTGCGAGGACGGCAGGAGGCCGTGCGGGCCTGACGGGATGGCCGTCAGGCGAAAGACTCAGGCTCTTCAGACTCAGGGCTCGTCGCGGCGGCGCTGCTCCCAGCGCTGTTCCAGATCCTCCATGAATCCGGAACGCGGGCGGGACGTCCGGGCCCCGGCATCACCACGACCGGACGAGGCGGCGAAACCCCTGCCCTTGCTGGTGGCGAAGTAAACTCCGCCGCCCATCACCAGGAAACCGAGCACCCCCACCACGATGTTCTGCAGGGTGACGCCCAGCAGCAGGACCAGGATGCCCGCGACGACGGCGAACGCACCGATCACCAGCCGTTTGGTGGACCAGCGGTGCGCCGCACCCTGTTCCATCTGACTGGCGAACTTGGGATCGTCCTCATGCAGCTGGCGCTCCAGCTGCTCCAGCAGCCTCTGTTCATGTTCCGAGAGCGGCATGACGACCTCCTCATCTCCGGGCGCCAATCGGCTTGAATCATGGTGCCACTGACTAGTGCAACGGACTCTTCATCGGGGAAGTTCCCCGTACTACAATTTTAGGCCCCAGAACGCCCTGGTGAAAGTGGACTTCCTCTCATCCCGGCCCCTCATCGGAGCCCTCCTGGCGCGGGCCGCCTCGCTGCTTCGGGTCCAGCAGACGGGCCGGTGTCAGGCCCGAGGAACCGAACTTGCTCCAGACCTCATCCAGGCTCTTCTCCACCTTCCGCCAGTTGTCATCCTGGCGGTCGAAACTCAGCTGGACACCGCCCGCGCCCGGCTCCAGATGATCAGCCCGGACCCCGATCAGACGGATCGCCTGAGGCAGTGGGCCCACCGCCTCCAGGAGCATCCGGGAGAGTTCGTAGAGCCGCGCCCCCGAATCGGTGGGGAAGTCCAGCCTCCGGCTGCGCGTGATGGTGCTGAAGTCGGCATAGCGCAGCTTCAGCGCCATGCCGCCCGCTGACAGCCCACCGGCACGAAGCCGGCGCGCCACCCGGTGCGAAAGGGACAGCAGAGCTCGATGGAGCTCCGCCGCCTCCCAGGTGTCCTCGGCGAACGTGGTCTCAGCACTCATGCTCTTGTCCACCCGCACCGGCGTCACGGGGCGGGAGTCCTTCCCCCAGGCCAGGGCGTGGATGTGCTCCCCCATGGCACCGAAGGCCTTGCGCAGTACTGGCAACGGCGTGGCGGCGACGTCCGCCACGGTGCTCAGCCCCAGGCGGGCGAGCTGCTGCTCGGACTTGCCACCCACGCCCCAGAGCGCTTTGACGGGCAGCGCGTGCAGATACTCCAGTTGTTTCTCCGGCTCGATCACCAGAAGCCCATCCGGCTTGGAACGGGTGGAGGCGATCTTGGCGAGGAACTTGGTGCCCGCGATCCCCACCGAGGCGGAGACACCCAGTTCGGCGCTGACCCGCCGCCGGATGTCCTGGGCGATCTCCACCGGAGTTCCCACGCGGCGCAGCGCTCCGGAGACGTCCAGAAAGGCCTCGTCAACGCTCAACTGCTCCACAGCGTCCGTGTAGGAACGGAACAGCTCCATCAACTGCCCGGACACCTCGTAGTAGAGATGGTGCCGCGGCGGGACCACCACCGCCTGCGGGCACCTCGCATAAGCCTGGGACATGGGCATGGCGGAGCGGACGCCGAAGGCCCTCGCCTCATAGGAGGCCGACAGCACCACCGAGCGGTCCGCCGGGAATCCGACGATCACGGGCCGGCCCTTGAGAGCCGGGTTCTCCCGCTGTTCCACCGACACGAAGAAGGCATCCATGTCCACGTGGAGGATGCTGCATTTCCTCCACCTCTCCAGTTCACGCGCCTCCATGCCCACCATGCTAGTCAGCACCTCTGACAAAGAACCCATGGAGGAAGGCCCGCAGGCGCACCCCGCAAGGCAGCGGTCGGCGGACCCCCCTAAAATGGGAGTGCCCCGTCGGCACCGAGGACCGGCCGGGCCCTGCGGTGCCCGCAGGCCCACCCCCACCGGAGGAGTTCTGATTGACCAAGCACACGACGGCGCCGCGACGCGCCGGTTTCGCCGTGGCGCTCTGCGTGGGGCTCAGCCTCACGGCCTGCACTCCTGAGGCCGCCACACCGGTGGCGACCGTGTCGCCGGCACCTTCCGCCACCGGTTCCACTCCTCAGCCCAGCCCCACGGCGGTGACCGTGCCCCAGAACTTCCCGGTCAAGCTCATCCCGTCCATGCCGAAGCTCAGCCAGGCGTCCGGGACGGTGAGCCCCCGCGGGGAGTTCACCGACATCGCGTTCACCGGGACGGTGCCTGCCGCACCGGGCGCCGTGGACACCTTCTATACCGCGCACTTCAGGAAACTGGGCTTCACCGCCCCCGCCGCCAGCACCGTGGACGGCGTCCTGAGCAAGACCTTCCTCCGGAACAACGGCGAGGAGACCATCAGTCTGAGCGCCGTACCGGTCCCCGGAGGCAGCACCCTGACCATCGGAGCCACCGTGAGGACGGCCAGCGCGAAATGACCACAGAACCACAGACCGGCGTGAGCGCCGAGCAGGCCCTCTTCGTCGACTCCGTCAACCGGCGCCTGGATGACTTCCTGGACCGTCAGCGCCACCTCGTCTCCGGCATCTCCGATGACGTGGCACCTCTGCTGGAGTCGATCCGGACCCTGGTCAGCGGCGGCAAGCGCATGCGGGCCCTCCTGGCGTACTGGGGCTTCCGGGCCGCGGGCGGCGCGGCGCAGGCTGAGGAGGCCGTGCAGGCCGGGGTTGCGCTGGAGCTCTTCCAGGGGGCGGCCCTCATCCATGACGACATCATCGACCGCTCCGCCACCCGGCGCGGCCGGCCCAGCGTCCACCAGTCCTTCGCGGACTTGCACCAGGAAGCGGGGTGGATGCTCGATCCCGAGCGCTTCGGGCATGCCGCGGGCATCCTCACGGGCGACCTGTGCCTCTCCTTCAGTGAGGAGGCCTTCGCCGAGATCGGCACGGCCACGAGCGCCGGGACGGTGGCACGGGGCATCTTCAACCGTATGAGGGCCGAGGTCATGGCGGGCCAGTACCTGGACATCCTGGAAGAGGTGGCCGGACCTCAGCGCACGGTGAAGGGCGCCGTCGACCGCGCCCGCACGGTGATCCGCTTCAAGTCTGCGAAGTACTCCACGGAGCATCCGCTCGCACTGGGCGGCGCGATCGCCGGGGCACCCCAGGATCTCCTGGATGGGTTCTCCCGCTTCTCGCTCCCGCTGGGCGAGGCCTTCCAGCTGCGCGACGACGTCCTGGGCGTGTTCGGCGACCCTCTCACCACGGGCAAGCCCGCCGGGGACGATCTGCGGGAAGGCAAGCGCACCTTGCTGGTCGCCTTCATGCGCGAGCTGGGCTCGCCGGAGCAGGTGGCCTCGCTGGAAGCGGGGCTGGGTCACGCCGAGCTGAGCGACGACGACGTGGCGCGGGTCCGCGCCGACATGACGGCCTGCGGGGCGCTCGGCGCCGTCGAATCGGAGATCGCCTCGCTCAGCACCGCGAGCTTCGCGGCCCTGGAGGAGCTCAGTATCCCGGAGCTGCCGCGTCAGGCGCTGCGTTCACTGGCCGAGGCCGCCGTGCAGCGCACGTCCTGAACAGGACACGGAATGATGAAGGGCAGGTCACGGATCCGTGACCTGCCCTTCATCGTCCGGGATACGCCGTGGGCGCGGCCGGTGCTACCAGGCCAGTGCGGAGGCCCGGCGTCGGATCTCGGTCTTGCGACCGGCACGCAGGGCGTCCACGGGACGGCCCGGCAGGGACTCGTCCTCCGTGAAGAGCCAGATGAGGAGTTCCTCGTCCGTGAATCCGGAGTCCTTCAGGACCGCGATGGTCCCCTTGAGGGAGTCCAGGATCTCTCCGTCCTTCACGAACTCGGCGGGAACGCTGCGGATCTTGCGTTCACCCACCTTCATCGCCACCAGGGCGCGCTCGTCGATCAGCCCGTGGACCCGGGAGATCTTCACATCAAGGATTTCCGCCACATCCGGCAACGGCAGCCATTCGCCCACCAGGGCTTCAACATTGCTCACGTGTTAAGGGTGCCACGCCGGTGCGCCCCGTACCTAGCCGGGCCTCCGCATCGCGAATCCCGCCCGGACCAGGATGTCCAGGACACGCCGGGGTGCCGCCCAGCGAAACCCACTTTTCTTGTGCTAGCCGCATTTTCGTGAGAGATTCACTTTGGTCACATTTTCAACACGACCATCAACTTTCACATACGCACCACAGGTCACAAACTGAAATCTCCCCTTTCAGTCGGTGACCCTGACGCCAAGGACGAAACTGAATGACGAGCCTCACATCGCCAACGAACCGTTCACGGGCCACCGCAGCAGTGGCCACGGCCGCCCTCCCCGCCGTCGTCCTTTCCTCGCTCGCGCTGGCCCAGCCGGCTGAGGCGTCGGTGCCCCAGAACGTCACTCCCGCCAAGCGGCTTCCGCAGGGCCTCGAAGCCGCCATCGCCGGCCGCGCCTCGGCCGGTCTTCTTCCGGTGAGCCAGGTGGCGACGTCGCTGCCCAGCACGCTCCAGATCGCCCTCAAGGCCGTGCCGAACACGTACCGGATCGTTCCCGGTGACACCATGAGCGGCATCGCCGGCCGCTACGGGCTGAGCCTGAACGCACTGCTGAAGCTCAACAACATCCGGATCAACCAGATCATCTACCCCGGCCAGACCATCAAGCTGAAGGCCGGTGCCTCCGCACCGTCGTCCCCCGGCGGTCAGGCCTCCCGGCCGGCGGCTCCGCAGAGCGGCTCCGTCTACGTGGTGCGCTCCGGTGACACCCTGGGCGCGATCGCCATGCGCCACCGCGTCAGCCTGAGCTCCATCCTGTCCTGGAACGGTCTGCGCGCCACCTCGATCATCTACCCCGGCCAGAAGGTCAAGGTCTCCGCGGGCGGTGCCGTGGTGCCGCAGTCCAGCGGACAGACCACCAACAAGGGCTCGGGCGGCGGGACCGTCACGGGCGGAAGCTACGTGGTGCGCTCCGGCGACACGCTCGGTGCCATCGCGGGCCGTCAGCGCGTCTCCCTGAGCTCGCTGCTGAGCGCCAACCGCCTGAGCATGTCCTCGATCATCTATCCGGGCCAGAAGCTCGTGATCCCCGGCGCCGGCCAGACCACGGCCCCCACCGCGCCGTCGAACCCGGGCAACCTGGTGCCGGATTCCTTCCTCGGCTACAAGTACCCTCAGGCCGTGGTGAACTCGGCCAACCGGAACAAGGCCCTGCTCAATGCTTCCCCGGTGCCCAGCCGCGCCGAGATGCAGCAGATCGTGGCCGACACGGCCCGCCGGATGGGCGTCGAGCCCGCCCTGGCACTGGCCTTCGCCTACCAGGAGTCGGGTTTCAGCCAGCGCGCCGTCTCCCCGGCCAATGCCATCGGCACCATGCAGGTCATCCCCAGCTCCGGCGAATGGGCCTCCCAGATGGTGGGCCGCCAGCTGAACCTGCTGGACCCGTATGACAACGCCACGGCAGGCATCGCGATCATCCGCTCGCTGCTCCGCACCAGCCGCAGCACGGACTACGCGATCGCCGGTTACTACCAGGGCCAGTACTCGGTGGAGCATCACGGTATGTACTCGGACACCAAGGCGTACGTCGCCGCCATCAAGGCGCACCGCGCGACCTTCCGCTGAGCACCTCCCGCCTGTCGACAGGGGTCCGGTACGCGTCGTACCGGACCCCTGTCGCGTGAACACTTAGGATCATAGGGTGCAACACCGCTCTGAAGACCCGCTTCTCGGCACGGTCGTCGACAACCGCTACCGCGTGCTGGAACGCATCGCCGACGGCGGGATGTCCACCGTGTACAAGGCGCTCCACGTCACGCTGGAACGTCCTGTGGCCCTGAAAGTGCTCCACCCCCAGCTCGCGTCCGATGAGGTGTTCGTGGAACGCTTCGCCCGCGAGGCCCGCGCCTCCGCCCGGCTGTCCCATCCCCATGTGGTCTCCGTGCTGGATCACGGCCGTCATGGACGGCTGACCTACCTGGTGATGGAGTACATCGAGGGCCGCACGCTCCGTGACGTCATCCGGAGCGAGGGAGCCCTCACGCCGCGCGTGGCCATCAGCTATCTGGCCCCGGCACTCGACGGGCTGGCCGCAGCCCACGAGGCCGGCCTCATCCACCGCGACGTCAAACCGGAGAACGTGCTGATCTCCCGCGAGGGCGCCGTGAAGATCGGAGACTTCGGGCTCGCCCGCCAGGCCACCGCCCAGACCAGCACCGGGGAACTCCTGGGAACCGTGGCGTACCTCTCTCCCGAACTGTTCCAGCGCCACGACGCGGACGCCCGCAGCGACGTCTACTCCTGCGGCATCATGCTCTACGAATTGCTCACCGGTGCGGTCCCCTTCACGGGCGAGATGCCCATCCAGGTCGCCTATCAGCATGTCAATGACCAGGTGCCCGCTCCGTCACTGAAGCGCCCGGGCCTGGCCCAGGACTTCGACGAACTGGTGCAGTGGGCCACGGCCAAGTCCCCGGATGAGCGTCCCGTGGACGCGCGGGCCTTCCTCGGGGAACTCCGCCACGTGGCGGCGACGCTGCCCGCCGCCGACCTGGACCTGCCCGCTCCGGCCGGCGCACCGTCGTCGCCCTTCATGCCGCGCCCGGCTGTTCCCCCGGCGACGGCCCCGACGGCGATCGCTCTTCCCCCAGGAGGAGCCACCGAGGTCATCTCCGCCCCAGGGCAGCAGACCACGGCGCTCCCCGCGGACGATCAGCGGACCACCGTTCTGGGATCCCCCGATCCTCTGGCCACCTCCGTGCTCCCGCACTCCGGGCCGGCCACCACCGTCCTGCCCTCCGCGGCCCCTCCGTCCGCGCCGCCGAGCAAGCGGCAGCAGCGGAAAGAGGACAAGGAGAAGGCCCGCCAGGAGGCCAAGGCCCTGGCCACGCCCACCCGTCAGGTGCGGCAGGGCAATCCGCGCCGCAAGGGCGTCATCTGGGTGATCGTGCTCCTGCTGCTCGCCCTTCTGGCCTCCGGCGCCGGCTGGTTCTTCGGCATGGGTCCGGGTGCCCAGGTGACACTGCCGGATCTCAAGAGCCAACCGGCCGAACAAGCCGCCTCCATTCTGGCGGGCTATGGCGTGAAGGCGGACCAGCAGGAGGTCTTCGACGAGAAGGTCGGGAGCGGCCTGGTGGTGGCCACCGAACCCCCGGCGGGCACCGTCATCCGCAAGTTCGAGGGCGTGCAGCTGCTGGTCTCCAAGGGCCCGCAGCTGTTTCCCGTTCCGGGCCTCGTCAAGAAGACCCTGGACGAGGCCAGGACCGCGTTGACGCAGGCGAATCTCGTGGCCGGAAACGTCACGGAGAAGTTCAGCGAGACCGCGCCCTCGGGAGAGGTCATCGCACAGAACCCCGGCACCGGCACCCAGGTGCGGCGCGGCACGGCCGTGAACCTGACGGTCTCCAAGGGCCCCGAACCCATCCCGGTGCCGAGCGTACTGGGACAGGGCCAGGACGAGGCCACGCAGCGTCTCCAAGCCACCGGATTCAAGGTGACGATCGCTCCGGACCGCGTCTTCAACAAGGACATCCCGGCCGGCAAGGTGGCCGCCCAGGTCCCCGCCAACGGCACCCTGTTCAAGGGCGAACCCGTGACGCTGACGCTCTCCAAGGGGCCACGCCCCGTGGAGGTGCCTGATTTCGTGGGCAAGCAGGCCACCGTCGCCAAGGCCGAGCTGGAGAAGCTGGGCTTCACCGTGGTCATCAACGAGGTCCTGGGCGGATTCTTCGGGACCGTGCGGTCTCAGGACCCCCGGGACGGGACCGCACCCGAAGGCTCCACGATCACGCTGACGGTGGTGTAGGAGCGCTCCGCGGCAACGGCATCCGCCAGCCCTCCTCGGGCCGCGGGTGCGCGTCCAGCAGCAGACCGAGCAGCCGGGTCAGTTCCTCCCGGTCCCCCGTCTCCAGCGTGGCGAAGTATTCGTCGCCGCGCTGCGACCGCACCGCGTGGATCCTCCGCTCCAGCTCCAGTCCCTCCGGGGTGGCGGAGAGCAGCACCGCGCGCTTGTCGGTGGGATCCGGTGTCCGCACGATCAGCCCCGCTGATTCGAGCTGGCTGAGCACTTCCGCAGCCGAACGTGGCGCGATGCGCAGCGCGGCGGCGACATCCCGCTGCCGCTGCAGCTCGCCGTCGTGCGACGCGATGACGTGCAGCGCCCTCCACTGATGAGGTGAGAGCCCGAAGGGGGACAGATCGGCCATCCAGCTCCGGCGCAGTCCGTGGGAAACGGAATGAACCAGGTCAGCGAGCTCCATGCGGTCGGGGGTCATGTTCACACTGTAGGCACTCAAACGGCCCGAGGAAAGATGAGGAGGTTACCTCTTTACATTCACGGGATACGGAGGTAACCTCCTTATCGAGGCGTGCGCAGTCCGCCCGCCTGCTCCAGAACCATAAGGAGGCCTCGGATGACCCTTGGCACCGTTCCTCACACTCCCGGCCCGGGCGGCGGACGCCCGGCCGGGCCCGGCCGCATCAGCAAGGCCGATCTCAAGCAGCTGGACCAGCACCCGGTCAGCAAGCGGCGCATCGCCGCCCTCTTCTCGGCCTACAAGGCCCCCCTGTTCCTGGTGGTCCTCCTGATCACCGGAAGCTCCATCGTCTCCCTCTTCCAGCCCTTCCTGGTGCGTGGCGTGATCGACGACGCGCTCCCCCACGGCCGCACCGGCCTGCTCGCCGGACTGGTCCTGGCGATGATCGGCGTCGCAGCCGTCACGGCCGTGATCGGTGTGTGGCAGACGTGGATCTCCACACGCATCGGGCAGGGCGTCATGCACGATCTGCGGAGCCGGCTGTTCAGCCACCTGCAAGCCCAGTCCCTCGGTTTCTTCACCCGCACACATGGCGGCGAAGTCCAGTCACGCATGACCAACGACATCAACGGCATGCAGAGCCTCGTCACCAGCTCGGCCACCGCGGTGGCCTCCAACGTGACCACGGCGATCGGCACCGTGATCGCCATGGTGGCCCTCTCCCCCTGGCTCAGCATCGTCTCCCTGATCGTCCTGCCACCCTCCATCTGGGTGGCGCGCCGGGTGGCGCTGCAACGCCGGGACATCACCGTGAAGCAGCAGGCCAAGATGGCGCAGCTGCAGACCTACGTGGATGAAGGCCTCTCGGTCTCCGGCATCCGCCTGGCCAAGACCCTCGGTTCCACGTCCCGGGACGCCGCACGATTCGAGGCCGCCAGCCGGGAACTGGCCGAGCTGGAGATGCATTCCCAGCTGGCCGGCCGCTGGCGGATGGCCGCCATGCAGATCGTCTTCGCCGCCATCCCGGCCGTCATCTACCTCGCGGCCGGGCTGCCGGTGGGAGGCATGGATCTCTCCATCGGCACCATCGTCGCCTTCACCGCCCTGCAGTCCGGCCTCTTCCGCCCGGTCATGGGCCTCATGAGCGTGGGCGTGCAGTGGGTGAGCGCCATGGCGTTCTTCTCCCGTATCTTCGAATGGCTGGATCTGGTGCCGGAGATCCGCGAACCGGAGCACCCGGTGGAGATCGACCCGGCCACGGTGCGCGGCGAAGTGCGCTTCGAGCACGTCGGCTTCGCCTACCCGGGCAGCGGAAAGAACGTCCTGAGCGATGTGGACCTGACCATTCCCGCGGGCACCACCGCCGCGGTGGTCGGACCGACCGGTTCCGGAAAGTCCACCCTGGCCTCGCTGCTCCCCCGACTCAACGAGGCCGGCGCGGGACGAGTGACCATCGACGGCATCGATGTGCGGGACCTGCGCTTCCGGGACCTCGCCGCGATCGTGGGGGTCGTCTCCCAGGAGACGTACCTGGCGCATGCCACGGTCCGGGACAATCTGCGGATCGGCGCGCCGGACGCCTCGGACGAGACCCTGTGGGAGGCGCTGGAGGCGGCGCATGTCGCGGAGCTGATCCGCAGCCTGCCCGGCGGCCTCGACACCATGGTGGGCGCCCGCGGGCATCGCTTCTCCGGCGGCGAGCAGCAGCG
>Ga0153950_1000616_pt1 | contig 15891 bp, 13 predicted proteins | sample TSNJ034MetaG_FD_104737 | JGI IMG/M metagenome (GOLD analysis project Ga0153950, IMG submission 104737) | Attine ant fungus gardens microbial communities from New Jersey, USA - TSNJ034 MetaG | ecosystem: Host-associated > Fungi > Mycelium > Unclassified | place: USA: New Jersey, Wharton State...
AAATATACTTTTTGCAAAACCTCCGTTATTGGATTCTCCAGGCATTGCTCAATCAACTGATTGATAATATCGTTACCTAAATATTGGTGCAGCATATGCTGCAAATGACATTAATAATACTCCTAAAATTACCGCTAAAAAACATTCTCTTGCTCTTCATAATAATTTTCTCCTCGTATTTTTATTGTTTTTTTCAGATCAGCTTACATATTGTGATAAATCTTTTGTTTTCTCATAAGCGCCAGTAAAACCCGGAAATCCCATGCCATAATTATGGTTATCATCAAAAACCTCAATACGGTCGATTCCATTGTATTCAAAGCTCAGTACATATCCATCCTCATCCTGTGCAACATAAAAATTATTTGCATTCGAAATTACAACACCGGAAAACTCTCCAGCGTACATTCCATAACTACCTTGAAGGTAAATATAATCTGCATCATCACCTGAGTACCAACCAATTTCTGCTGTTGCAATATCCTTTTCATAAGTTCCGTAAATCCAATCTGGAGTGAATCCCTTATTATTTCGTGCAGCAGATAATTTAGAAATATTGTTTTTTTCTATTTGTGATAAAACGCTCTCACTAAAATTTTCCGATGCTATAGTTCCGTTGTACCAGTCTTTTGAATCAAACCACATTTGAAGTTCCGAATCATTAAATCTTCTTCCATGGCGGGCATAAATTTCGTTAATTGCAAGACGTAATTGTTCGGAAGTCAAAGCGGATAATTCTGTATCTGTAATTGCTCTGGTGCTGCTTTCAGGGAGGATGTATTGACCATGACCTATAGCAACTTCATAATCATCAACCTGGTTAAGTTTATTTGACTCAATAAATCCATCTTTATTATTATAGATGGCATAATGCCATCCGCCGCCACAATCATCTGTTACATTAACCTTCATTCCTGCTGGTATTGTCATTATTAAATCCGATGTATTCATACTAGAATAAAGTCCAGCATCCCCAATTGTAACATATTCCGCAAATTCACCATAATCTTCTCCAGACCAATTTTCCGCAACAGCAGTTTCTTCTTGCATGGTTTCGGCATATTGTGCAAGAGCCATATCCACATAGTCTTCAACGGCTAAAGTAGTAGCTTCTGTATTAGCTACTACAGTTGTAGAGGTTCTAGTTACACTATCAGATTTGGTAATCGGATCAAATAACTCATGAAACATTTCTACGGTAATGTCATAATTACTTGTATCACCGTATGTGAAAGCATCAAATAATCCATACGCCAACTGCCTACCAGCAAGCTCAATATCAATATGATCTGGCAATGTATAACCTTTATCAATATACACTTCTTTAAATGCATTATCGTATAGCCCCATCATCATATCATACGAAGAATAATCTGCACCTTTTTTGTCAAGCAACTCATTATATCCAAACTCAATTGTATCATCATCATTGATATCAAATTGTATATGTGCATTAATAACCTCCTCATAATACGTTACTTTACCTGTGAAGTCTACAAACTTTTCTTTATCATCTGTTACACCATATTCCCATTTAGCATCACCAAAATAATTATCAAACGCTTCTCCATATGTTGCTTTTGGATATCTTGAAGGATATGAATTTTTAACCATGTCGATGTATTTGTTACCATCAGAACTGCCGCCAAACATAGAAAGTGCAACAAAAATTATTCCGATAACCACTGCAGGTACTATAAGCTTCTTGATATTAAATGTGGGTTTACCCGCTACCGGTGTTGTGCCGGTAGATGGATTAACTTCTATTGGGTTCGTTTCATTGGCCATGTTTGAATTCTTGTTTCCGCAACTCTCACAGAATTTATCTGTCAATTTCATTTCTGTTCCACATTTTTCACAATACATATTTGTTACCTCACTTTCTTTTTTAGTTTATTTTTTCTCCACAATTCCTACAGAACGCTGCACCTTCTTTATATTCACCACCGCAATTAGAACAAATATTGTGGCTTTCTTTAATCACTACAGCAGTTCCACAATCAGGGCAAAATTTAGCATCGTTAGTTAATGCAGTACCACATTCCTGGCATAGGACACTTTCGTTAGTAACAGGATGTACATTCACATTTGTTGGTTGAGTTTCAGTATTCCGAGCATCGGACGGCACTACTTTTTTAAGTAATCTCTTTATGAGTGAAATGATACCCATGTCTAATTTCTCTGCCATCCAATTGATGCCAAATAAAGATGCAATAATCAGCCAGAACCCGATCCCATATGATGACATTGCATAATCATTACCACCCATATCATCATACACACCGATTGCCCAAAGTACATTCAACCAAAATCCAATTCCTGTTATAAGCGGAATTACAATATCGGAATAACGCACTTTTTTAGCAACCATAATCAGCACAATAATTTGAGGAAGCCAAAGTATCAAATTCCAAAGCTCTTGACATACCATATCAAATAAACTCATACTTAATGATCCCATAAAGCTGGTAATTTTTACATAGGGCAGAAATGCGGATGCAACAGCAATGATGGAGAATATTAAAAGCCATTCTCTTTCTTTACCAGACCCTTTTTTTGTCTCACCCTCTAATTTGGAAGCCTGTCCTGCAAGTTCCTTTGCTTTAGAATCCATCACTTTTCCAATCTTTTCGAAATTCATTTCTTTCATCTTAACATCTCCTCACTTTTTTAATGTACTTATTGCTTACAGTACCGGCAGTTCCCCTGCCAGTAGTCTCTTCATTGATTAATGCACTAAATACTGTAAGGCCAATATTGTCTACGCTTTCTTTTAATCTTCCTCCACTAGTTCCAGATATGTTATCAGAAATGGAGGAGCTTGTGGTTCCGGCAAAAGCCACTGAATCTGCTCCGGCAAAAGTCCACTTGCTAAGGTCTTAGCTTCCTCCTCTGAATCGGCCTTAACGATGGCATGCCCAACACGACATATCGTTACTTTATAATCCCTCATAAAACCTCCTTATACTGTCAATCTTTTCAATCCATCTGCTCAAAGTGCCATCCTTCCAACTATCTTCCTATTCCAGGAAATACTTTCTTATCGTTTTACACCCCTCCTTGTTATAGCTTAGATATCTTGATTGATTTAATGATAGCACCAAAAAATGACACCTCATGTCACTACAAATATTAAATATTATAATGCAATAAAAGTTTTGTCGAGGTGTCATTCATCATGATTATAATATCTAATTGAAAAGTTCTACTCTTTTGAGGAGATATATGGATACTTCCCAGCCGACCTATTTATCTTTGCAAACATTGTATCATGATTAGTTCTTATGGGCAATATTATTTCTTATGGGATGTTTTATTTTCCCTATTTGATTGTAGAATTAAACAATGGAGGTGTTCCCATGAAAAAAATAGATTATTACGAACTTGGCAAAAGAATCCGAAGATGCCGGGAAGAATTAGGACTTTCTCAGGAAGCTGCTGCAGAACAGTGTGGTATCTCCCCCTCATTTTACAGCAATATAGAACGAGGCATTAAAATCATGTCATTAGAGACATTTTGCTCTATATGCAGCACATTTTCTGTCAGCGCTGATTACTTACTCAGTGATGAATTGCCACAAACAGACGAACGTATCCTGAATATTTTATCCGAAGTCAAGAAAAGCGGTAACACCCAATATGAGAAATATCTGAAAACCATCAGTGCCTTAGCACATGTGGCAGATCATCTGTGACAATAAAAAGACTGCTTATAATCTGTATCACTACTGATTATAAACAGCCTTTTCTCTTTTAAGGTATGCTGTCTGCATAATAACATATCTCTGAAAGCTAAGAACATCGCAGAAACTCAAATCCATAATAACGCCTTAATAACGAAGTCTCGTTTCAACGATGAAATGTCTAGGCTCCAGACTATAATTGATCGATAATTGCAGCTATTGATTTTATAACTGCCAAGTACTTCTCAAACTGTTTTTCATCTGCCTTTCTTTGAACCTCCGACAATACATCAACTAACATATCTTGCTTCTTCAAATCCTCTCCAAACAGCAAAACATCCGTTGATACGCCTAAGCCTTTTGATATCTTTCCCAGAGTTTCAACACTCAGCTTTCGGCTCCCACGTTCTATGTTTCCATAAAAAGAACTGGTAACGTTACATTTTTCCGAAGCTGCTTCCTGGGTCAGCCCTTGCGCCTTACGTGCTTTCTGAATTCTTTCTCCAATTGCTATATAATCTAGTTCACTCATATAAACCTCCTGATTCCATTGTACAAATTATAAACGTTGTTTGAACGTCCTGTAAGCATTTATATTATTGCCCATTAGCATTGTTCGTGATATACTTCAAATATAAACTTTTGCAAAATTCTTGTCAAAATGACATTTGCTGTCATTGCAATACGTTATAATCGGTTTAAAGTCATTCAATAATAAAGGAAAGGAGTTATATGAATACCGAAAAAGAAGCAATCCGCAAACACGAACGGATACTAGAAATTTATACCCGCCTTTTATCAGGAGAGGTAATTCACAAAGAGGACTTAGCAGAAGAATATGGTGTAACCCCCCGTTCGATTCAACGGGACATAGACTCTATTCGAGACTTCTATTCAAACCGCATTACTACTGGGGGTGAATCTGCTGAAATAAGATATGATCGGACAGCCAAAGGCTTCCGCATTGTCAGCGCAAAAACCGTTACTCTCACTAATGCAGAATTATTTGCCGTATCTAAAATTCTTTTAGAAAGTCGTGCTCTCAGCAAACAGGAAATGGAGAAAATCATCAGCGATTTGATCAATGCCTGTTTACCTGCCGGTGAAAGAAAAAAAATGAAAGACCTGGTAGGCAACGAAGTCTATCATTATGTGGAGCCGCGGCACGGAAAAATCCTGGTAGATACTATTTGGGAGCTTGGAACAGCAGTTTATTCACAGCGAAAAATTCAACTGAAATACCAAAAGACTAATGGTGAAGAAACTAACGCCATAATCAAACCTGTTGGTATTATGGAATCTGAATATTATTTTTATTTAATTGCCTATATTGGGGACAAAGATAAAGAACATCCCGGATATCCGACCATATATCGGGTTGATAGAATCATTTCATATAAAATTACCAATGAAAGATTCGACGTTCCATATACAAGTAGGTTTAAAGAAGGCGAATTTCGAAAACGAATACCGTTTATGTATGGTGGCAAACTGCACAAGACCAGTTTTATCTATAAAGGCACAGATGTCAATGCCGTTTTGGATAGGTTACCTACGGCTATCGCAACGAAACAAGATAATGGGAGTTTCCTTGTTTCTGCCGAAGTATATGGAAATAAAGGTATTGAACTCTGGTTAAAAGGTCAAGGCGAAAATATAGAAAGCAAATAGAGGAAGGAGGAAATGTTTATGAAGTGTCATAAACCAGACAAACATAGTATTCCATTAACGTTAACAGAAGTTATAGTTAAATGGATTCTTAGTAATATTAGGGGCACCCCGGAATACCTTCTAAAAAGAAATCAAACACATAAAACACTAAAAACTTGATTACTGAAAGGAAAATATTTATAATGAGTAGCTGTTTTTCATCAATGTCCCATTCTGGTTTCACACCTGATCCGGATGACAACATAATGGACGCCTTATTTCAACAACATGAACTTGCAATTGTTGAAAGCTTGATTACTCCATTTGTGCAAGTTTGGAGGTCATAGCTAATGATGCCTGATAATCTATGCATATCTTTGCCACTTATTGGTCATCCGTTACTTGAAGCGAACAGAACAGCAAAATCCGAGTATGTGGGAGTACTTTTGGCTTTAACGGAACATTTTTCTGCTAACGATTGGTGGTCAACAACCGCTATAAGCGAATTTGCCCGATGTCTTTCAGTTGACGCGCCTACGGCTACGGCACAATCAGACTTAGAGAAAAGCATCCGCAGACTGACTGCTGACAGTTTTTCATTTCAGCAGTTCAGATTCAACAATATTCGACAATGCCTGATTTGCGATATACTTTTACTTACAGCGTTTAACAATCTTTCTGCGGCGCAAATGGTAGTTGAGTTTCTCCTGCCAATGCTCCGTAAGCGCCACCGCAGCGAAACCGTCAGGTTGGTCGATTGTTTATATAGCGAATCAGGCAACTCCAGAAAGTTTATTTCTGCACAGAAACTCATCGAATATTGGTGGAGAAACCTAGCGTTCGGAGAGTTATCTCAAAAACGAATACTGGTGACTGCAACTATGAGTGCCGGAAAATCCACATTCATTAATGCTATGGTTGGCAAAGATATCCTTGAGACCCGCAATGAAGCATGTACCAGCAGCATTCACCGAGTATTCAGCAAGCCTTTTGCAGATGGTATAATAGGTCGATTTGACAACGATGTAGCGGTTTTCACCGAAACTTTTGAAGGCGAGGGAATCTGCTTTATTGACACGCCAGGCGTGAACTCGGTACTGCACCCTGAACACCGTGAGATAACGTATAGAGAGATAAAGGGCGGTCAGTATGATGTGATTGCCTATGTCATTAATGCAAGATATAGCGGGGTTGCCGACGATGACATGCATTTACGATTTGTTCTAAATAATAAGCCACCTGAGGCTCCAATAGTATTTGTATTTAATCAGCTGGATGCCTATAACGAAGATGATTCAGTTGGTGAAAGTGTTGATAGGCTCCGCGACTGGCTATGTGAGCGTGAAATACAAGAGCCAAAGATCTGCCCCGTGTCGGCCAAAGCAGGCAGACTCGCTCAAAAGGTCAACAATGGCGAAGTTCTTAATAAATTCGAAGAGAGATTGTTTAATGCATATACAGAGGACTTTGAAACGCCAGCGATGGATCTTTCAAAATATTATGGACAAACTGCTGAAGCAGATGAACTCCCTTTGTTACGGCAATGCGGCTTAACTGGTCTTAAAAAAACACTAATAAATATATAGGGAGAACTATACCATGGATAATATGGTCAATGTTTACATCAAATATAACCCATACACAGTCGAAACAATTGTGCGATTTGACGCACATGATGAGTACAGCGGCGATGAGCCACGAGAAAGCAGTCCGCTCCATCACAGCTATCTCAACGGTATTGGTGGTAAAAATGGAAAAAGGATTCAGGAATGGATTGACAAACTACCTTCCATTCTGGATGAGGATAAACGTGCCAAGTCATATGCAGTCACATTCCAAGGCACAACACTTGATTGGGAAGATATACGTGCTGTCGCCAACAATTCGGATATTATTACCAGCTGTGAGCATATTCCGGGCTCTGATCCCGAGGATAAAATCATTGAATTAAAAGCGTTATTTGATGATGCATGCAAGCTTGGTTTTGATATCATAGACGGATATGGTTATGAGATTGAAAAAGCTTTCAATACAGGATTTGAAGCGCATGTTGTAGCAACTATGAGCGCAGGCAAATCCACGCTTATAAATGCACTACTTGGGAAGAAATTGATGCCGTCACAAAATCAAGCGTGTACCGCTGTTATTACTCGAATTTGCGATACCGACAGCAGCAAAGGATTCTCCGCTTACGCCTATGGTCGAGATGCTGATGACCCTCGCGAAACGATTCGAGACCTTACCTATGAAGCACTATACCGACTAAACTCCGATGATAATATTACAAACATCGTTATCGAAGGCAATATACCTTTCGTTGATGCAAAAGGTATGCCATTTGTGATTGTGGATACTCCAGGCCCCAATAATAGCCGAAATACTGGTCACCGTACACGAACAATGGGTGAAATAGAATCCGGCAAACAGTCATTTATCATTTTCTTGCTAGATGCAACTCAAAATGGTACTGATTCGGAAAAAAACTTGCTGGAGGATATAGCAAAAGCAATGAAAAAAGGCGGAAAGATGTCTCGCGACCGCTTTCTATTCGTTGTTAATAAAGTAGATAATTTCTCGGAAGAGCCTGATAATATTGAGGGCTTGCTAGTTAAGAATCGTGAAGGGCTTGAAAAATACGGAGTTAATGATGCTCGTATTTACCCCGTTTCGGCTGCCGTTGCACTAACAGCCAAAACGGGTCTTAATAACGCAACCAAAAAAGAGAAAGCTAATGCGGAAACAATGCTTGAAACAACACAACTCCACCTTGAAAAACCTATTGAGAGCATAAACTCGCATATACCCACTTCTGCACGTGATGAACTCGAAAAGAAACTCACTGAAGCTGTGGAGCAATCAGACTTAGATACACAGGTGCTAATTCACAGTGGAGTGCCCTCACTTGAAGCGGCAATGAAGGAGTACCTTGAAAAATATGCCAGAGCAATACGAATTGGAGAGATAGCGAAAAAGCTTCAAGATAGCTTCGACTGTGCAGCAAAAGTCGCTAAACTCAATTCTGACATAGCGATGGATGCGGAAAAACGCAAAGAAATTCTTGCTGCCATTGAAATAATAGAAAGACAAATTAGGAGTGGAGAAATGGGCAAAGTATATGAGAAGCACCTTGAAACGCGGATACAGGATGCCTTATCAAAGGTAGAATCAGAAATTGAAAACCAAAAAGGAGACAAATCCACATTTGTTTCTGAATATTGTGACAACCACAAAGATGATAGACTTACACCCAGCGAAGCGAGGAAAATATCCAAGGAGTGGATTGAAAAATTTGAGCACACTGGAGATATGCTCAAAAACACCCTCTCCACCTTGTTGGTCGACGGAATCAAGAAGAATGCCGAGCAATTTTTAGAAGAATATCGTAAAAGCGTTGAGGCAATTATGCCGAGGAATGCAGTTGGCGCATTGCCGTTTGACCCCCTTAGCTTAATTGGCGGAGAGATGACTCTCGATAGCACAATTAACAATTTTACTACGAAAGAAGAAAAATTAAGGAAAGTTCAATCTGGTACCCAAAAAGTCAAAAATTCGGAACGATATGGTTTCTTTGGCTTACTCAAGATTTGGGAACCGTGGTATGTTGATATTCCTGTCTACGAAACCGAATATTATACCGAGGAGTATGTAGAGTGGCATAAATATGCACAAAACATTATTGGCAAAGTGAGGGCAGGGATTACCGGGTACTGCGAGGATGCGAAAAAACAGGCTAAAACCAATTCAAACAATATGCTTGAAGATTTTAAAAATAAGTTTAAGCAACTGAACGATAAGCTCTTACAAAAAACCAAAGAGCTCAGTGCAATGTCTGAAGATGACGAAATGCTACAAACAAGAATTGCTCAATACGAGAAGCAAATTGCCGATGTGAAACGGCTTCAAGAAAGACTAGATAACATTCTGGAAATTTAACGATTAGGAGGAATAAGCGATGACGCTCAATAATGATTTTGTAAAAGCAGTAGCTGACGTGCGTATGTGGGAGATTTATCAACGGCTCTCCGACATTATGCCCATCGACCCCAGTCTGCGAGAGCAAGACAAAATGCTCAAATATGCAGAACAAAATTTGCTTGACCTTTACCAGCCGCACGATGGCGAGGCATTGAAGACAGACCCAGTTGAATGGACAAAAAAGTATTATGATGATGAGAAATATCGCCTTGAGAAAAATTTCTCACGTGAACGGCTAAAATTGCTCCGCGATATGACAAAGCACAGGTATGCAGACACAATCAACCACCGCTCCGAGCAAGAGCATGAACGCCAGCGAACACAGCAACTGCGCAAAGAGCAATTGATTGAAGCGAAGCATATTGGTGGTGCAGTGGCACTTATTGGTGTTGTTGCTGCCGGAGTTGGAATTGGTGTAGGCAGCACTGCTGTTTCGGTTGCTGGAGTGGTAGTTGCCGTTGGTGGCGTAACTGTTGCGGTGACAAGCACAACAAAAAAGTGAGGTACTCAATATGGCTGAACACAGTGGACAAAACCTTGTTCCTAAACAGGATTTGTCATTTATGCAAGAGCAGTTTAATAATGCCGTATATATGGCAGATGATATAGTCACCAAAAATTATCTTGCCCATTTGACCGAAATGGACGTTGTATCTCCGGACGAGAAAATGTTTGTGGCAAATAAAAAAGATGCTGTGCGTCTTTTCCGTATTGATGAAATGGTGTACGAGAAAGATGAATATGCTACACATAAATTTGCAAGCGTATTTGGAGCTATGACTACTGTAGAAAACTCCATTTTTCTTCTCATTGATAGCGATGGAGAGAAAACAAAGTTCTATATGGGAGTGCGTTGCGATGATCCACGGCGGGAAGCCAATGTCCAACTTACCACCTTGCGAAGTTCATTACAAGGACAGTTTCCAGGGATTAGAACAACCACCTCAGCAAATAAGACCGAATTTACAAACCCTGATATAGTTGAGTTAATTAACGCAATTGAGTCAGGTAGTATATCATCTGTGTCTTGCATAGCAAATCACAGAGACGAGGATACAAGAGAAAACAAAGCCTTTTTGCAAGGCTTGGAGAAGTTCGCTCTTTCATTGCGCGGTAAGCCATATACAGCTATTATATTGGGAAGTTCGCTCCCTCAAGACAGGATTGCCGAGATTCGACGAATGTACGAGCAGATTTATACCCAACTCTCGCCATTCGCCAAACAGCAAGTGGCTTATGGGACAAATGAGGGCTGGAACACATCCTCAAGTGATTCTATCGGTGTGAACATAGGCACTACTGATACGAATGGACATGCAACGACTACGGGTTCATCTTCTAGCGAAAGCTCAGGAGCATCAACCTCTGAATCCAGAGATAATACAGCAAACCGCGTACTCAAAGGGCTAGGTACCGCGATAAGCGCTGTCGGAAATGCGGCGGCGGTTGCAGTAACGGTAGCAACTGCGGGTGCTGCTGCTCCACTTGCAACAGGTATATCAATCGCTTCAGGTGTAGTTGGTAGCGCACTTTCGGTCACTGGTGATGTGACGAAGAAAACCATTTCAATGGCTCTTAATGATAATACAACCAGCGGAACCAACGAATCCGAAAGTGATAACACAAGTCACTCAGAGACTGAATCAAAAACAGATACTCACACGGAAACTGCTGGTCAGTCAGCCGGCACGACCTACAACCTCACGCTAACCGCTCAAAACAAATCTGTGATTTCGCTTATGGAGCGTATCGACAATCAATTAGAGCGTATGCGCGAGTTCGAAAGTTACGGAATGTGGGAGTGTAGCGCATTTTTTATCTCGCCAGAACCAAATGTGTCGGAAATTGCCGCCTCAACCTACAAGGCTATTATGAGCGGAGAGCGTACTGGGATTGAAATTTCAGCGGTTAACTCATGGCGGCATAATATGCCCAATACTTCAAAAATACACAAATACATCACAAACTTAATGCAACCATTGTTTCAATATCAAACTTCACTTGAAGTAACAGCCGGAACATTTGTTAGCGGAAAAGAGTTGGCATTACATATGGGGTTGCCACGTCGCTCCGTATGCGGTTTCCCCGTCATTGAACACGCTGATTTCGGCAAGGAAGTCGTAAAATATGACCGCTGCGATGATGAACCAGACTCTAACTTTCTTCTTGGAAATATAGTCTGTATGGGCAGTAAAACCGAAACAAAAGTGCATCTTGACACTGATTCGCTTACCATGCACACCTTTATCACAGGATCGACCGGTTCTGGCAAGAGCAATACGGTTTACGAGATATTGAATAAACTGCGAAATCATATCCCGTTCTTGGTAGTAGAACCTGCAAAAGGCGAGTATAAAAATGTATTCGGACAACTTCCGGATGTATCCGTATACGGAACAAATCCTAAAAAGACAAAACTGCTTCGAATCAACCCTTTCCGTTTTCCATCAGATATTCATGTTCTTGAGCATTTGGATAGGCTTGTGGAACTGTTCAATGTTTGTTGGCCTATGTATGCCGCAATGCCCGCAATATTGAAAGAGGCAATGGAAAGAGCTTATAAAGAAGCCGGATGGGATTTAGAGGCTTCCGAGAACGTCAAAGGCGAAATTTTTCCGAATTTTACAGATTTACTAGAACAGATAGAGGGTGTAATAAACGAATCAAAATATTCAGCCGATAGTAAAGGCGATTATTCCGGCGCATTATGCACCCGTATCCGCTCGTTGACTAATGGCTTAAATGGTTTGATTTTCTGCAACAATGATTTGCCGGATACCGACCTATTTGATAAGAATGTGATTGTAGACTTAAGTCGTGTAGGGTCAACAGAAACAAAATCGCTGATAATGGGCTTGTTGGTTATGAAACTAAATGAATACCGCATGACCTCTGGAAAAACCAATAGTTCGTTATCACATATTACTGTGCTTGAAGAAGCGCACAACCTTTTGAAGCGTACATCGACAGAGCAATCTTCCGAAAGTTCAAATCTGCTTGGGAAATCGGTGGAGTTACTCGCAAATTCAATAGCGGAAATGAGAACCTACGGAGAGGGATTTATAATAGCCGACCAGTCGCCGGGATTATTGGATATGTCGGTTATCCGCAATACCAACACCAAAATTATTCTGCGTCTACCGGAGCAGAGCGACCGCGAACTTGTCGGATTTTCGGCAAGTCTTAACAAAGAACAAATTGAAGAACTATCTAAGTTGGAGCGCGGCGTTGCGGTTATTTACCAGAACGATTGGGTTGAACCTGTTTTAGCAAAGATAAATAAGTGCAGTATTGTAGAGAAAACATATGAGGATGCTGACCATTTTTCTATCGTAAATATAGCAGACATCAGAAAACAGATAGTATTTATGTTGGTTCAGGGCAGAGTGAGGGAACGACTTGATTTCAATATCAGTGAGATAGAAAAAAACTTGGATACACTTAACCTTTCTTCTCGAAACCGTGAATTTATTGAAGAACAAATTGCGGAATTATCCGCCAAAGGTTCATTATCAATATGGCAGGATGAAAGCCTAAGAAAGCTATCCCGACAAGTCGTTGATATATTGGATGTCCGCACCCGTGTCGAGAACGATGCCTCCGTTGCAGTTGACAATGTGGATTTATCCGAGAAACTCGCTTTGATAACTAAGCAGTCAGGAATTAACGCATCTAACGAAGTTATGATTACCATAAGCCAATGCTTGATGAAAGGCCTCAGCGTTGGCAAAGATGAAACCGAAGTTCGCGAGCGCCTGTATAAGCAATGGGTTGATTTCATAAAGGAAAAGGGGTAAAATATAATGAACTTTACATCATTTAAGGAAGTGTCTGAGGTTGCCATTAATCGGTTTGCTGACAGTCCTCTTGGCAAGATGTCAGAAGGTAAAGTGTTTGACAAGCCGATGAGCGAATATGATAAACCACTGGGAGCTATCAGAGAGAATATAAAGAACTGCCCACTTGAAGGTAGCAATGGCCAATGGAACGGCGAACGCGGTGATTCTACATGGTATCCCGATCGCGATTCAATGCCGGGCAAATGCAACCCTGAAAACAAAACATGGGGAGAAATACTTGACAAGTATCGTATAGATGGTATTACATTCAAAGATGGTGAACCTGATTTTAGTGAAATAAGTAAAGGTACTGTTGAAATAGAACCGTTTTCTACTGAACGTACAGATAATTTCGACAAAGCAGACATAGAATTAGCAAAGCAAAAAGGGTGCACACCGGAAGAAGTGGCTAAGTGGCGTAAAGAAAATGGCTATACATGGCATGAATGTAAAGACATGAGAACCATGCAAAAAGTTCCGAGCGAAGTACATAGTAACATTCCGCATAGCGGTGGGATTTCGGAAGCTAAGAAAGGAAAGGGTGGACAATAATGAACAACTCAGTTTTCGGGGAACTTATTTTCAATACAGGATGGAAAACGAATACAGATATAAGCCTTTTTGGAAATGACTATAATATTACCGTGAAGGCTAAAGCATACTTTGAAAAAGATGGTATAACTAACGAACAGAAGATTGCGTTTAGTAATTTCAAAGCCAACCAAGGCAAGCAATTAACAAATATTGAAAAGCTATTAAATGATTTCGCTAACGGCGATGCTCCAAGACGTTTTCTCCCACGCACATTGTTATTTCAACGCGATGGCGGTTATGCCTTGCTACTTGACGATAATGAAGATGACGATGGCGGAATTGCTGTGTGCCTTTCACCAAAAATGGGAATATTATCGCAAGACGAGTATCTGTGATTTGTTCTGGAGCGTATACGCTCAAACGAATAGGTTGCTAATGGATAACATGGAAAAGTTGCTTGCGGAATTGACCGACTGCGATTTCTGGTAAATACTCAAAATTAAACAACCAAAAAGTTGGTTGAAATCCGTCAGCGCCTTTGCTAATGAGCGTGGTGACGGTTTGATATTTGGTATAGCTGATGATAAAACAATCGTCAGACTTGACGATATAAAAACATTAACAAAACTGATTTTAGATTCTCTTATTTGCACCACCACCTGTCCGGTCTTACTGCTGTTTTATCAAAGAAATTTATGGTCAGAAAGGTATCAGGCTGTTGCCGGAGAATTTATTGCAATTTATCGCCGATTATTCTAAATAACAACACAAAAGGTGTCTCGAAAAGCCAATTCACTTGAGAGACACCTGTATATAGTCAGTCAGACAAGAATGGCGCATTCCTTATAAATCGAATTGGAATCCTTTATTTTATTTGAAAACGGCTATGTTCAACAAAAATAATACTGTCTAAGTAAATACAAGTGATTATAAATCCAATAGCTTTTTTTCATTGGAATACATGAATACCGAGGTGTAGATATTTTTTATTGGTTCAATTGATAAGACACCTATATTTGTGGATTATGCTTGCTTTAAAGCCAACAGTTTTTTAAACAATTAAAACCTCTTAACAATCGCATGGCGGGTCTCCACCTTGTGACTGTTAAGAGCTTCTTATTTTAAATATTTAACGAATGTTTAAAGCAATGTTTCAGAAAAGGCACTTCGACATCATGATACCAAAGACCACTTTCCGCCTTGGATTTCTATGTCAGTATAGCTTGGTCGGTCTGCGTATTTCACCTCATGCCCGCTCTTTTCAAACGATCCTGCAAGATGATTTTGTCCCCGCTTTCAATCGCTCCGCTACCGATGAAATAATCTTTTTTCTCATATGTCGCATAATCAATGTTATTTATATTGTTGAGAATATGACTGCACAGGTTGACAGGGCATCCATTTGGTTTCTTGTCTTTGCTGCCATCCAGTTCCTGCAATACAGAATCATATTGGCTTTTCCTTAATAATTCACAAATACGTTTTGCCCAGGGCTTGTATTTTTACTCATCCATGCAGAACAAATATTTAGCGTATAGCGTACAGGAATTGATTATGCAAGGCCTTGACCTTATAGAAAAGGTATCATGGTAGTACCCGGCCTTTTGCGCAGTATAATCAAGCCCCCTGTATATGAAACTGTATGATATTTATTACAACTTTCCCAGTCAATGGTACTATTCCTTGTTTTTTGGCTTTATCTCTTAGGGATTGGCATGATAATAACTCCAAATGTATAGTTCTACTATGTCGCATAATAAGACTATATGTAGGAGAGGAAATACCATTATATTCCTAATTTTTGATGTGATATTAACTGTTAGCAGAACAGATATTGAGTGAAATAAGCATATTAGTAATATATTCATTAGTAATATAGCCAAAATACAAGGTTTTGTATAGTCTCATGGGATTGGGAAAGTTGTAATTTATATGTCTACGATTTGAGCATTCTGGTGTGTCATGAAAGCACCAAAATGACGAAAAAATCCGAGCATTTCGCTCATGAAATCATAGCAGCCGAAAACACCATATCGCACTTGGATAATGTCGTTAGTCTAGCAAAATAGGGCTTTGCGAGAAACACCCAAAAAGAAAAAGCCCCGCCCCAGTAGTTCGCAGCCTACCAAAACAGAACCTTTGAATGCGCCTTCAGGGATTCGAACCCGGGACAAATAGATTAAGAGTTATTGTTTCTTCTCTTGAAAGGG
>Ga0153950_1000617_pt1 | contig 15888 bp, 10 predicted proteins | sample TSNJ034MetaG_FD_104737 | JGI IMG/M metagenome (GOLD analysis project Ga0153950, IMG submission 104737) | Attine ant fungus gardens microbial communities from New Jersey, USA - TSNJ034 MetaG | ecosystem: Host-associated > Fungi > Mycelium > Unclassified | place: USA: New Jersey, Wharton State...
AACCAAGGGTATTGATACACCTGACTTTGCGATTTGCAGCTTGCTCTATTTTGTGCATGACAGTCTAAAATTAACCTATCCCAATATTATTAAGTTAGCTCCTTGGAAGCATAAAGAGAATAAACGAACAAAACTTCTTTTACCCCATTAGAGGCTTTTATGTTTTAATGCGGCATCTAAAATTATTTTTACAGTTTCATCGGGATATTTATTACGTGGCATTATATTCACCTTCTATTCACACATGGTGTATGTATCATATCAAACTAAGCCCAAGGGCTTTCGGAAAGTCAATCCCGAATGCCCTTGGGCTTCCACACATTTAACTGCCCGTTTAGCGGGCTAAAAAGCGATCATAAGCAGCTTGAAGGTTCTTAAGCACAGTAGAGAGTCCCATGGCTTCCAACTGCTCAAGATGTTTATTCCAGCTCTCGTCGTCCAGAGGTTCTGTTCCGATAATGAATTTCGTTGTCATCTCCATTGGATAGTTGTACAGCGCGTTGTCTGGGTTTGCTGCTTCCATTTCCGCTTCCTCCTCATCGGTAGACGAGAGAGGAGGAATCTGCATCTTATCCGTCAGTTCATCGACGCCGCACCATTTGTCATATGCGTTCCTTACTTCGTCACTGAGCATCAGGTTTCCAAAGCTGTTGCGGACATAACCGGGGAAAGCACTACCATTGAAGCAGCTGCTATCCAGCTTGCCGCCAGCTACATCCAACAGAGGGTTGTATACAAAATTACCGTTGTCGTCAAACCAATAAGCTCCTTCTTCAAGACCGTTCGCCGCGTAAACGGTATCGCTGTCAGGGATTTGCTCCTTAGTGAGACCGTATGCTGTCAGCATGCCGCCTTCGTCCGAGTATAAATAGTCTATGATGCTAAGCAGCTTTGCAGGGTTCTCACACTTGGTGGTAATAGCATAGGCCGTTCCTGAACCGTCGGAGCGCGAAGCATTGCGCCTGAGTTGGTCGGTGACAGTGTATCCTTCGGCAACTGGGGATTTCAAAGGGCGCACGTCATAGACCACATCTGACTCGGGATCACTCATCGCGTCACCCAGATGGCTTAACACGCCCATCCAGATACCGGCGCCGTTGCCGTAGAGCAGTGAGGGATTAGGCTGGAACATAAAATCCTGCGTGCGGGTGGCAAAATCCTGGTAGATATAACCCGCCTTGTACCACTCGTTCATTTTGGTCACATACTCACGCCAGCCATCCTGTGCCGGACCGTAGTAAACCGTTTTTCCATCCACATAGTAATTATAGGGGAATACCCCATAGGAATCGGTTAATTCCGCAAAGGAAAAAAAACCTAGATAGGGGATAATGAGGGGTGCGTACTCCACAAGACCGAGGTTTTCGAAATATTCCTTAAACAGGGGCAGCATATAATCCCAGTCCTCAATCGTTTCCGGCTCGTCACTTCCACTGGGAAATTGTACATTCCCGCCCGTCATCGTTTCGAGGATGTCACGGCGATAGACTAACCCGTACGAAGATTTTCTGTTCTCTTCAGTATATCCATCGACGTGCCAGAACTGTCCGGCGTCATTGTATAAGTGTGAATTATAGGCCGGATCCGCATCCATGCGCATTCTCAAATTAGGCATGTAATCAAGGTATTCGGCAATATCAATGATCACTCCATCCTCGTGTAGTTCTTCCCGGTTAGATTGAAACTGGTTCATGGCTACAATATCGGTGTACTGACCGGTACCAAACATGAGGGCAAGAGAATCTACCTCGGTGCCGGCAACAGGCTCCGTGAATTCGAAGGTGACGTTGAATTTCTCCTCCAGATACTTAACGACAGGATTATCATTGTAGCTGGCGTAGTAATTGTTTGCCCTGGAGTTAGTCCACCAGGTAAATGTCTCGTGAACCGTCCAGTCAATCCCGGCGGGAAGATCGCTGCCCTCGCTTGTGGGATCGGCTGCATCTCCAACGTTCGAGCTCTCGGCTATCTGGGAATCCCCCTGGGATGCAGCGCTGGGATCAGCCTCGCTGCCGCATGCTGTAAGCAGTGGTAACAGCATCATGAGGCTTAGCATAAGTGCAAGAACTTTTTTCAATTTTTTGATTGGTTTCATTTTTTATTTCCTCCTTATTTTATAATTCTATATTGGATCGGCGCACCTAACCCTTCACGCCTCCCAGTGTAATACCCTTGACAAAGTACTTCTGCGCAAAAGGATACAATAATAGGATGGGCAATGTGCCGACAACCGTTACGCAGTGCTTTACCAGATTATTTACGAGGCTGGCCGCGCTGGCTGCCTCGGCTGCGGAGATCATTTTGGTGTCGTTCTGAACCAGAATCTCCCGCATGAACAGCTGCAGTGGCCAAAGATCCCGCCGACTTGACAGGTAGATGGATGCGGTGAACCAACTGTTCCATTGCTGAACCACCATAAACATGACGATAACCGCCACGGTCGCCTTTACCAGGGGCAAGAGAATACTCACTAAGATCGTCAGCGGCCCGGCGCCGTCCAGCTTGGCCGATTCCTCATAGCTGGACGAAACCTGATTGAAGGCATTCATCATGAGGATGATATGAAAGCCATTGATGGCGCCTGGGATAATCAGCGCCAAGGGATTCCCAACAAACCCCAGCTTCATATTGACCATATAAGAGGGAATCAGACCTCCTGAGAACATCATGCTAAAGATCAGCATGATAGTCAGGGGCTTCTTCAGCTTGGTTTTGCGGCTGAGGGCAAATCCTCCGATGATGTTCATGACGACTGAAAACAGTGTTGCTGCTACGACATAAAAGAGAGTGTTCCGATAACCGGTGAGTATCGAAGGATTATTGAGCACGATGCGATACCCTTCCAATGTCGGTTTACCGACAATCCATTTGAAAAGACCGGGAGTTGCCATCATAGTGCGCGGGTCGCTGAAGGAGGCCATCAAGACATGCCAGACCGGAGCAATACACACAAGGCTTAGAAGAGTCAATATGCCGTAGTTAATAATGTTGAATATAACCCGCGAAGGTGTAAGCTTTTCAATCATATTTTTCTCCTTTCCTTTAAAAGATTGACGTCTCGGTAAGTTTGCGGCTGAGATAGTTAGACCCAACGAGCAGGATCGTACCCACAACCGAGTTGAACAGACCTACTGCTGCGGAGTAACCGTACTGCATCTTCTCAAGACCCATACGCACCACATGGGTGGAGATGACGTCCGCCGTACTGTAAATGGTCGGGTTGTAGAGGAGCAGGATTTTCTCACTGCCCACATACAGCAATGAACCTATATTCATGATAAGCATGGTAGCGATGGTCGGACGAATCGCCGTCAAGGTGATGTGCCATGCCCGCTGGAGGCGGTTGGCACCATCAAGGGCCGCCGCCTCGACGAGCTCCTGACTGATGTTTCCCAGAGCCGATACATAAACAATGGAACTGGCACCCAAACCCTGCCACAAGCCGGAAAGGAGATTGATCGCCCAGAAATAGGATGCATTCATCAACAGGTTTTCCCGTGGAATACCGAACACCTTAACCAGAAAGTTGGTGACAATACCGTTTGAGGAGGTGAAATCAATGACCATGCCCGCAATGACCACCGCCGAAATGAAATTAGGCATGTAAGTGATTGTCTGTACGGGTTTCTTGAACCATGAGAACTTGATCTCATTTAACAGCAGGGTAAACAAAATAGCCGCTATCATCCCCACACTCAAGCCTAAAATGCTTATGACCAGCGTATTCCGCATGATTAGCGGAAATTCACTTGCCGAGAAGAATTTGATGAAGTTTTCAAACCCAACCCATTTGCTGCCCAGAAACCCACGGGTTGGCTTAAATTCCTGAAAAGCCATGACAATGCCGAACATTGGCAGATAATTAAAAATAATCACATACACGAATATCGGCAGATAGATCAGGTATATACTCCAATTGAGGCGGATGTCATGTTTCCATGTTGTACCGGAACGCTTCCTCTTTTGCTTTACTGCTTGTGCAGCTGATTTGCTCATGTTATTTCATCCTCCTATCACCACCATTGTCATTAACATTGCTGCTACTTTTTTGTTTCATAGAAACACCTCCCCTTTTTTACCAAAAACGTTTTTGTTTTTGAGTAAAAAAAAACTGATTTCTAATTCACACCGCTAAAGCGAACCACCACTTGAAGTGGTGGTATGAAGGGCTTTTTTATTTTACACCATCTTCTTGCATATCTACCTCGGTCTGATTTTTATGTATTCCCTGATCTGCTCTTCGTTCCTGCTCACTGTATCTACATAATATGTTATGGTGCATGGTAAGTATTTATATTCCAAAACGTTTTCGTATCATTATCGTATCACACTTTTACTATGCTGTCAATTATTTTTATGAAATATTTACTAATTAATTTGATTTAAACATTTGATTTTCCGTCAGAAAGTGCTTCTTTTTTTCATAATTGACGAAACAAATGGGGCCATGGTGTAAGCCCCTTTCGATAAATCATCCCTGCGCGGCATCAATGATTAGCCGGTGGGTTAGCTGATATAATTTCCCATGAACCCAAAGCGGCAGAAATGTGCCTTCCATAAGCTGAATTTCTGTCTGCCGGGCATTGACCGTTACCCGGATTTTACGAAGCTGGTACTGAAATTGGAAGTAATATCCAGTCCAGCGTTTCGGCAGTACCGGGGCAAGGTACAGACCGCTTTCCTTTGTCCTCAGGCCGCCGAATCCATAGACTACAGCCATATAGGTACCTCCCATATTAGCCGTGTGGATGCCGTCTTTTGTATTTTTGTGGGTATTGAATAAATCCAGCTTGGCAGATTCCCCGAAATATTCATAGGCCTTTTCCACCATACCCAGCTTGGCCGCCACGATACTGAAGATACAAGAAGATAAAGAGGAATCATGTGTCGTTACGGTTTCATAATAGACAAAGGATCTTCTGATCACCTCCACATCTTGAGCATCCTCCAGAATAAAGTGTGCCATTACGGTATCTGCCTGTTTACAGATCTGGTGACGGTACAGATACATTGGATGGTAATGGAGCAGTAAGGGTTTTTCTTCTTCTTTTATCTCAGACAAATCCCACTTTTTCTTCTTTAAAAAGGAATCATCCTGAGGGTTGATGCCCAGTTTTTCATCATAAGGAAGGTACATTGCCCCTGCAGCTTTTTCAAATTCCTGCAGCTCTGCCCGTGTTACGCCTGCCTTATCAATGACCTTACCTGCCCTCCCGCCTTCCTCAAGGATCCGGATTATTTTAACCGCCCATTCCAGATTATACCTTGCCAATACATTGGTATAGTAATTATTATTCACAAGGCATGTATATTCATCCGGCCCCGTTACTGCATGGATCTGAAAAGTACCCTCGTAATAATTGCCCAGCTCCATCCACAGACGGGCCGTTTCAACCAACATTTCCGCTCCGTATTCTTCCATAAATCCAAGATCCCGGCTGGCCAGATAATAGGCAACCACTGCATAGGCGATATCGCCGCTGATATGGTACTGCGCAGAACCGGAAGGAAAATACCCTGAGCATTCTCTTCCCATTATGGTCCGCCAAGAATAAGCCGCGCCCTTCTTATGACCCAGGATTCTGGCATTTTCTTTGGCATGCTCCAGTGTATGATATCGGTAACGGAGAAGCTTCACTGCAGTATCCGGATCATTCAGCAGGAAAAACGGCATAATGTACATTTCCGTATCCCAGAAATAATGTCCCTCATATCCTTCGCCGCTTAATCCTTTGGCGGCTATGCTGCTGCGGGAATCCTTGCCGGCGGACTGAAGAAGCTGGTACATATTATAATGCAGGGCTTCTGTAAGTTCATGATCTCCTGTTATCCCTATGTCACAATTGTTCCAGAATTTATCAAGATAAGCAGCCTGTCTGCCAAACCAGTCTTCTGCCGGTATTTCACTGGCTTCCCGACACAGGGCAAGTGCCGCCTCTTCCTCTCCTGGGTAACGGGTGCTGTCACAGATTATACAATACTTCGTCATTCTCACACTTTCATTTTCTGCTATGTATGTAGTGATACGTTCCGTAAATCCGTCCTCTTCTGTTTCCAGTACCCGTTCCTCCTGGCCGCCTCTCCCGTGACCAGGCAAGGAATCTGCTGCCAATACATTCCGGACGGCAGTCGTTACACTTAATCCTGATTTCGATGTCCTGGCAGTCATACGGGAAAACCCGGAGCTGCTCTCCTGATCCGTTACCTGCAGAAATACATGAGCCTTCCCTGCCACCCTGGGATCATCAGGATTAAAGTAATTACTTACCTTTCCGGAATGCATGGAATAGAAAGCCAGTTTTCCATTATAATTAACGGAAGTGATTTCATATTCTATTAAAAACAGCGGCAGCATAGTAAAAGAGGCCATCCGTTTTATGGATATCTCCAGAACTTTACCCTGGGGAGATTTCCATGATATCCATCTGTGCGTGATTCCCTTATCCATATCCAGAACGCGGTAACTGTCCAGTATTTCTCCTTCAAACACGGAAAACCACTCCCCATCCAGATTGAGCCGGATTCCCTGTACCTCCGCCACATTCAGGATTGTCTGCTTCTCTTCCACCAGGCCATATAACTTTTCTGCCTGAGGCATGGGGACATAATCATAAAAACCGTTGATATAAGTTCCTCTGATAGTATCATATCCGTCAGGATACCCTTCTTCCAGACATCCGCGAACGCCGATATAGCCATTGGCATTATGGAATAAGGTTTCTTCCACCAACAGGTTTTCTCGGTCCGGTATCCACCGGGATCTTTTAATCTGTCTCATTGTATTGCCTCATTTCTCTTTATTATGCCTTAAGTATGGTTTTTGTTTCAATATCACCCTGTATTACAATTTCAGCCGAAGTTGAATGTACTACTTCACAGCTTATGATACAATTTCCCTTTTTTTTGACCGTAACGGATAATTCCCCATCCAGTACCCTGACATCGGTAAGTCTGCCATCCGCCCAGCAATGGGGAAACTCAGGTGTAATCATGATCCTGTTCCGTTCTGCATCCGGCTTTATCCCAAAGAAATATTCCACTATGGGCACCACTACTCCATATGCTGTCCAAGCCTGTACAAAGCACCCATAGTCCGGTGACATTTCACAGATAGATCCCGGCGTTGCTTTTGAAAAGCTCTTGATAATTGCCTGGACCAGACTTAATGCCCTGTCCGGATAATGGTATCTTGCCTGGGCAACAGCCATGACACCCGTATTGATGGTCATGACGGAGCTTTCCCTGAGCCCTTCCAGATACATCCCATATTCACCGAGAAATTCCTCCGTATGAAGTGTCTCAAGAGCCCGGACAGCTTTATCCTCATCGGCAATCCCCATTTCCATCGGCACATTAATGATCCAGTTTTTATTCAGCAGCCACCCATGTTCCCTTTTCCCGGAAGCCTTTTTCAACAGGAAATCTTCCTCAAATGCAGCTTTGGCACGCTTACCGGCACTACCACTATCCACGGTGCTGCCGGCCGGCTCCTTTGCCGACTCCATCTGACTGATGATCATCTCCCTTTTTTCCATGATCTTATCGCAGGAAGCATAGCAATCGCAGTACAGGCCTGCTTCCTCAGACCACATTTCCGTATTGACTGCCGTCTTCGCCGCTTCTGCAAGTTTTCTATAATAATCAATATCCTCTTCTTTATTTAGCAGCCCGCATATATTTGCATAACACTCATAAGCGGTACATGCATACACAGCCGTATCAATCATTTCCATATTTAATCCGGCAATTTCAATGATCCCATAACCGCCAGGGAAATAATCTCCATCTTCATCCTGTGCCTCCAGCCATTTCACGCACTTCTGTAAATAAAGAAAATGTTCCTCGAGGAATTCTCTGTCCCCGGTCCACTGGTAGTAATCCCACACAAACGTAAGGAAATGGGCCGTTTCCTGGGTATTTCCGGTATTCGGGCAATAACCGTTGGGTAATAGCTCATGTATGATCTTACCGTTTCCATTATACTGTTCGGAATATTTTAGTATCAGCTCCATTGTTTCGCGGCAGACTTCATAGTTACCCTGCATCATGACCCCCAGCAGGGCGTAACAGCTGTCACAGCCAAACCACCAGACATATTCCGGTATACCTGCCGTTATTCCCCTCCCGATGCCTTCCGTTTCCAGGGTCAGCCAGTCCGTATGGATTTTCACCCAGTCAAAAACATTCTCAAGCCTGCTGTCTCCCACATCCAGTACGGTATGTGCAAGCAGTCCGTTCATCCTTTGCTCTTTTCTGGAACAATGATCAACATCCGTAAGAAGCCTATTATATTCCTCTGCACAATCCTCTCTTGCCTTAAGTGAACCTGCCATATATAGCTTTATTATTTTTTTCTCACCTGGCTGAAGGATTAAATCATATGTAATTTGGCAGCTTTTCCCAAGCTCCTTACCTGATTCCGGACCAGCTTCCCTGCCAATCCGATAAGACTGTGCCGCAGGGGAAGTCCCCAACATTACGTACCAGGGATTCCGGTTATCCCATCCACAGAAGGTATCCGTGTCTTTATCATAAATCAGTTCATCTTCCGTTCCGTCAAAAATCTGCATCTCTTCTGCCAACCAGTCCGGCCTCAGGTTTACCTTAAACAGAAAATCCACTGTCAGATGCCGTTCTTTTTCCTCAGTAAACTGTAAGGGCAGATAAAATTCAAACTCCGCAATGATGCCTGCAACCCCATCCGGTGCGTATTGAACCCTGGTAACACAAACTGGCGTATGGCCCATAGTTGCGCCACTGTATACAAATACATTTTTATGCGGATAGTTGTGAAACTCTCCAGCTGTCATATATCCATCTACCAGACCATTGCTTTCATGATCCACAAGATGCATCCAGAAACCATCCAGAAGCTTAGCCGGATACAGCCACAAACCTCCCATTTCTTTTTCCAGATGATGCCCAAAATCCGGAAACCCTCCGTCCGTAGCACCAATCAGCTTGATTCTGGAATTACCGCATACATATTTCGGTCTTGTACAATTAGAACTCTCTGGCTGCAACATTCCTGTCCTTTCCGGTAATTATTTACCTCTGCTTCCCTTTTCCCTGGTTTCTGCACTAATATCCTGATAACCGTTAAACGCTCTGGAAACCGTACCCATAGAAATACCCGCTTCCTTAGCAACATCGCGAATCGTAACCAATGTTATATCCTCCCGAATTTTTTTCACAGAGCAACTCTTCTAAAATCTCTCTTTTTAATTCTCCTATACTTTCCAAAATCAAATCTGCATCCCCCATCTGATCTCTGGTCCCTACACCAACTGCCTTTATGCCTGCTTTCTTTATGGCTTCAATTCCGGCTTTGGCATCTTCAATGCCTACGCACTCTTCCGGAACCGCACCCAATACATAAGCTCCAACTGCAAATATATCAGAATCCGGTTTCGCATTCCTGATTTTCACCGCATCAATTATGTGATCAAAATACCCGTTTAATTCCAACCGGTCAATAATAAAAAATGCATTTTTACTAACAGAACAGACACAGGTTTTGATATTTTTATCCTTCAGGCTGATTAATAATTCCCGGATTCCCGGAAGGATGTCGGCTGGAGTAATCTGTTTAATCAATTCTTTATAATTGACATTTTTCTTTTCTGCCAGCACTTCTTTTTCTTCTTCCGTAAATGCATCCTGCTTATTGCCATTTTTCAGGATTAACTCCAGGCTATCCATTCTGGATACACCTTTCAATTTTTCATTATATGCTTCATCAAAAGGAATATCCAATTCATCTGCCAGTTCTTTCCATGCCCGATAGTGGTATCTTGCCGAATCTGTGATAACCCCATCTAAATCAAATAATACCGCTTTTAACATAATCCTGTCTCTCCTAATAAAAAACGGATACCTTCCAATAAATGAGGTATCCGTTAGCTTTAATCAATAATTAAAGTAGTGAATATCAATTCGTTAGGTGATAGTCAGCTTAACAGTTGATGAGGTTTCTGCCTTACTATTCAACTGTGACCCGTGCGCGGCCATGATTATATGCTCTCGCAAAGGGTGTATTAGGGTCTCCATCACGCTGGGAAGCAACTCGCACTTGAGGAATAAAGACGCCTTCATTATTATATGTATAGATTGCGTTAGCTACCCACGAACCGTCGGGTAATGCATCGAAATCTGTGTTAATAAAACCGCCGTCGCCCAGAAAATCCCATTCAACACTAACGATTTCACCGGTTCCCTGTGGTACTTGGATGCTTGCCGAAAAAGTGACAGAGCCACCTGATGTAACATTCGTGCTTTCGTCGCCGTTAACAGTTAATTTAACTATTGGTTGAATGCCGCCACGCGCCGCACCTATGTCCTCCAGAATAAGCTGACTGTCAACCACATTATAAGCGGTTGATTTTGGCGGTTCTACTCCATTTTCTACCCAGGCAATCAAATCCAAAATTGCTTGTTGGGTTATAAAGTTATAATTAATTAATATATTATTCAAATAAGGGAAACCATCATTTCTCTTAACATGATTTGCATTTTCGTTAAGCCAAATACGGAAATCACCTTCACGTTCACTTTCTATTACTCGTTCCCTATAATAATGGCCGTCCGATGGGAATGCATCAACATCCTTAAGGTTTACAACCGCTATCGTCTTATAATTTATATTTCCATTGTATTCGGCACCGCCTGAAACCACGAAAGTTGCTTCAATAGCATAATGAATTCCTTCCGTCTGCGCGAATATTGGATCGCCGCTTAAATCCCTCAAATGATCCCAAGTACGGAAAGTTGGCCCCGGATCTTTATGTCTGTGATATCCGATCCTTGCCAGAGATCCCTCACTAGCGCCGCGATCCCTTAGGTTGTAGAACAAATCCTGAAGCTCCGGATCATACGCTTCCAGATACCCCGCTTCATTCCAAAAGGCATTTGTATACGTCTCATTTATCTCGTCCAATGCATTTATAGCCTCTATAAGCTCAATGTTTTCGTACTTTAATAAACTATCGTATGTCTCCCAACCTTCCAGAGGTATTCCCAGTTTCGTTACTTCATTTAGAATATCACTTTCCAAAGCAGTAAGCAAAGCGAATGGATCGCCGCTGCCTCCTGGTCTCACAGCATCGGCAATCAACGGAGCTTTTTCATCTAAAACGGCACGCGCAAATATTCTTATGTCGTTGTTACCTAATGAGGCTGGTGCGGCTACGACAAAAGGCACTGCTCCGTCCCACACAAGACCGGTACGCAACTCAAGTGCACCGATAACCTGCATAGAGCCGCCGCTTCCACCATATAAATATCCGTATATCTTTTCGTCATATCCATAATAATTTTTTGCAATCGTTCTGGATACATGCGCTGCCGATGCATGCGCTATATGACCCATGTTGCCCGCAGGTACTGTTATCGTATGTCCTCCGCTGTCAAAGAAAAAGGCTAAATCGTCACTATCTAACTCAAAATTGTCTGCTTCGAGATTCATGTTTGGGTGCGCTTTTTGAATAAAACGCCCTTTCCACTGTTCTTTTGGTGGCAGAAAAATACCGAACTGAGGATCAGATCCATCACCAAAGCAACCGAATATCAGTATAAAAGGCGATGGATCGGTCCTTTCTTCTATGGAAAGGATGCGGGGAGTATCTTGATTCAGACCTTCCATTGGTGTATAACCTTCTAATAGATCTTGATTGATTATCATTGCGTTTGCCTCCTTAAAATAAATTTAATGCATCTCCATTTGTAGGTTCATTAACACTGATCATGTAAAATACTTTTCCGGCTTGCGCCATATCACCTCCAATTTCCTGACTGGTAAGTGTATCCTTAGTTCTTCCTTCATCAGATATTATTTTCATAGGTTATCACAGCTTTATCAGCCACCCGATACTGTGTCCCATGATAATCATAGAATATATTTTCAGTTCCAGTCACGTTTTCTACAGTAAATCCCTGTTCATCCGCTTCAATCTCAAGACGCTGTCCCTGCCAGATAATATTAAATTTTAATTTATGCCAATTCTTTGGCAGTTTCGGTTCAATTCTTAATTTACCATTAAGCATCCTTACGCCGCCAAAACCATAGACCGTACACTGCCATATGCCGCCGATTGATGCGGTATGTATACCCATATCCGATGTTTTCATATTCGGTCCAAGATCAATTCTGGAAGCTCTGTTAAAGAGCTGATAGGCTAATTCAGTTTCTCCCATATCACTGGCCAGAACACTGTGTGTTGATAAAGATAGCGATGAATCATGCAGCGTCCGGGCCTCATAATATTTCCAGTTCGCACGCTTAACTTCTAATGAGAACATATCCTCCATTAGGAAGAATAACATCATAATATCCGCCTGCTTTGAAACCTGTATGTGATTAATCTGCTCCTGATTATAGTCCTGATAAATTGTACCGATATTCGTCTGATTTTTATATTTTGTTAAATCTACCTGCTTTAATGTCAGATACGTTTTATCCTGACTCATAACTAAATCTCCATCCCTTGGTATGGGCAGATATATTTTATCCTTCTTATCAAGCCACGACTGATATACACGCTCAAGCTCCAACTTCACAGACAATTTAGCAAAAAGCTCCGGTTCATTTTCCTTAAGCAGCTGATAGTATTCAATCGCTTTGCCGATATTCCAGTAGGCCATATAATTGGTAAACGCATTGTCATCCACATGCTCCTTGTATTCATCCGGTCCAACCACATCATTAATATGATACAAGCCATCTTCATCATTGTATTCAAGTCTGGATACCCAGAACTTTGCCGTATCCATCAGAAGCTCATATCCGCAATCATGCATAAATTGCTGATCACCGGTCACCATATAATATTGCCATATGCCGTAAACAACATCTGCAGTAATATGCTGCTCGATGAAACCGGACCAGATTTTTATCGGGAATCCGGTCACAATATCCGCAGCTCCCCAGACCGGCGTCACCTCCCCATCATCAAGCCAGGCAGATTCCCAAGGGAACTGTGCGCCTTCATATTGATTGCCGGCCGCCTTTTTATGGGCTCCCGGTAATGAATGATACCGATACTCAACCAGCTTCCTGGCTGCCTTAGGACTTGTAAATGTAAAATAAGGAAGTACAAAAATATCGGAGTCCCAGAAGGTATGGCCCTTGTAGCCTTCGCCGCTTAATCCCTTTGCTGCAATATTCATCCGGTTATCATGATCCGGAACCATAATTTCCAAATGATATTGAGCAAATCGGATAGCTAACTGATCATACGGATCATCACATTCAATATTAATCGGCGTTTTTGACCATACCTTTCGCTCCCATTCCGCTGCAGATTCATCAGCGATAGTCTGATAGCCTTTATCCTCGGCCAATTTTAAAGCTTCCAGAGAATACTTCTGGATATCTTCCGTTTTTGTCCCTTCAAGTTCCCGATCCCTTGATGTAAACACATCCGATATTTTTTCTATGACTAATGTTTTGCCGGCTGGTATCTGTACCGAGTATTCCATGAATATCTTTCTTCGGTCCATAACTATACTTGATTTTAATTCCGGCACAAAGTTATCCATCGTAAAATTCAAAACGGTTGTATGTACAAAATCAATTTTTGACTGTGTTGTTGTCTGAACAAATTGCATATATTTTTGCTCATACAAACGTTTATTACCGTCTGAAAAATGCTGTGAGCCGCTGTTTGACATCCGGCCATCAATTCCGGAGACTATTCTGACATCAGCCTGATCATGTAATGGCATTACTTCAACTCTGGCAGCAACAACATGAAGCTCTTTTAATGATACAACTCTTTTAAAAATAAAATTTACTTTGTTACCATTGGGCGATTCCCACAATACACTTCGAATCAACTCACCTGTTCTTAAATTCAATCGTCTGCTGTATGCTTCAGTTTTCCCCTGATCTAATGTGAAATACTCGCCATTAATATATATTTCAATCGCCGTAATATCCGCGGCATTGGGCAGCTCAGTGACCTCTTCCTCATCAAACTTGTTAAAGGTACCGGCCACAAAATAATCTCTCTGCTCATTCAGATACCGCTCTTCCACAGCAGATCTTAAACCAAGGTATCCATTTCCCAAACTCATAATCGATTCACATTTGCCAAGCGCCCGATTGTCAAACTTATCTTCGATAATCAACCAATCATCTGCTTTTGAATAATCCATTCCCGTCTTCATCACATTCTCCTGTTCGCATTTCCAAAAACGTTTTCGTTTTTGTGTAAAAAAAAACCTTTATTGTTCTTATTAATGATAAAGTGCTTTTCATAACGCCACTAACTCTTTTCACTAAATTCTCCGTCTTCCAAAACGTTTTCTATATATATAATACACAATTTCTGATTGTTTGTAAAGCAATAATAGTGCACAAATAATGCTAGTGATTTTTGTGCACTATCCTAAATGCCTTGATTGTAGTCACTAACTACTTCAAGCACGCTTTGGCGGTGCTGTTGTAGAACGTTTTATGAAACCATATGGCTCATAAATATGCTTGTATGTCCTTCCCTTTGTAATCATCTCGTAGAGCGCCTTCGCTCCGGTAATTCCCATATCATAAAAAGACTGTTTAACGGTGGTCAGACCGCCTGTCACGTAAGCCGCCATCGGAATATCATCAAATCCTACAATAGAAATATCCTCCGGAACATTACGCCCCAATTTATTCAACGCATTGATAACTCCGATTGCCATGACATCACTGGCACAAAAGATTGCCGTTACATCCGGATGCTGCTCAATCAATATACCGGTTTGCGCATAAGCCGACTCCTCAAGATAATTACCATCGCAGATCAGTGATTCATCCACTTCAATACCAGAATTTCTTAACGCCTGACAATACCCCTTTTGTCGTCTTACTGAAACATCTGCCGAGGATTTACCATTCATCATGGCAATCCGTTTATGTCCCAATTCAATGAGATAGCGAACCACCTCATAAGCTGCCATCTCATTATCAATCGATATTCCACATACATTATTACTAGAAAATTCACCTTCCACAACAACACAAGGAATTTCACTATTCATCAATTCATGATAATATGGATCATTCATATCCAGGCCTGAGATCAACAAACCATTAACATTTTTCTGACGACACATGCGAAGATAGCTGGTTTTGGTCTGGGCCTGAATATCTGTTGTCAGTATAATAAATTCACAGTTATTTTCAGAAGCCACCTTATGCATACCGCTGATCAAGCCAAAAACAAAACCACTGTCATCTTTCTTATACAGTCCCGACAGCAAAAGTGCTATCGTTGTTTTTGAAATTCCGCCCAGCGACCGTGCATTTGCATCAGGCGCATAATTCAGCCTTTCCACCACATCCAATATTCGCTTTTTTGTTTCAGCATTCACATCTTCATAGCCATTCAAGGCTCTGGAAACAGTGGTTATTGAAACACCGGCTTCTTTTGCCACATCTCTGATACCAACTCTTTTTCCGCTCATTGCTTCCTCCCAAATAGCATATATATTAATCTCTCAATTTATTCAAAAACGTTTTCGATGTTAATAATATTATATCTCATTTATTTAAAAACGGCAACAAGAAAGTGCCAAGAGAGGCATAAGTTCATATTCTGTTATCCAAGTGGAATTTTTCACCTCAGCAAAATTACTCTTCGATAAAAATGGCTTTTGAATTGGAGAAACCTTTTTTATGGAAGAACCATTTTGCAATAAAATTCTTTTCAGGTTTTACAATAACACAATGGATAAACTCGAAACACCATTTTTATAAATAATGGAAACCCTAAAAAACATATTGCCCATAACACAGTCCAACATTTTTTTTAAATTAGGTAAGAAATTCTCCTTATTGTTATCAGTTCCTCCCACATAAATTCCAACGCTTTGACGATAATCTATGATCTTATCTTCAAAATCAAT
>Ga0153950_1000621_pt1 | contig 15836 bp, 17 predicted proteins | sample TSNJ034MetaG_FD_104737 | JGI IMG/M metagenome (GOLD analysis project Ga0153950, IMG submission 104737) | Attine ant fungus gardens microbial communities from New Jersey, USA - TSNJ034 MetaG | ecosystem: Host-associated > Fungi > Mycelium > Unclassified | place: USA: New Jersey, Wharton State...
CTATTCTATATGCAGGATTGCTGATTCTTGGAAGTATGTGTTTAACTTTGATTGCTGGATTTATTCCATCAAGAATGGCAGCTAAAAAAGATCCTGTTGTAGCACTTAGAACAGAGTAATAGGAAATAAGTAAAAGGTGGGATATTACACACATCTGAATTAATTTCATTTGAATGAATCCAAAAGTTGAAAGAGAAAAATCTATTCTTTCAACTTTTATTTTAAAGGCATAGATTGTTTACACATTATCCACAGGAAAAGAGGCAGTAGAGTTTCCTACCATATTAGTGTATACAGCCAAAGTATATGAAAAGAATAGTTGAGCTAATATAAGGGCAAAAGACCCTATACTTAATTTCATATAAAAATGCACCTCCTTTATTTGCTTGTCCAAATATTGAGGTGCACTTGATTGTCAACGGTCTAAAAGAAGAGTTCATCCTCTTCTTTTATTTATATATTGAAATAATCTTTGTATACACTTCCAAAGCCTTTAATAGTACTTCTTCGTTAAAATTAAATGTATCTGTATGCAAGCCTGAAGAAAACTGATTCGTTTTTGTTCCTAAAAAAAAGAATACTCCTGGAATTTCTCTTTGATAAAACGAGAAATCTTCTCCTGTCATTTGTGGTTTATCCAATTCTAGATAATTCTCAATACCTAGTTCTTTAAATTCTCGATACACAACATCATCATTAATGACTGCATAATACATACGTTCACATTCAAAATCAATTCTTACACCATAAGCTTCTTCTAATCCTTTATTTATTCGTTTCATTTGCGTAACAATCTGATAGAAAACATCATCATTAAAAGCTCTAACAGTTCCTGCCATTGTCACTTTTGAGGCAACACTATTACTAGTAGAACCACCTTCAATCGTTCCTATATGCAAAACGCCATGTTCTAATGGATCAATTTTTCTAGTCAATATTTGATGATATTGGCTTATTAACAAAGCAGCTACTTGTATACTATCAATGCCTTGATCATATAATCCCGCATGACTATCAACGCCATGAATAGTTACATGTAGTTCTCCACATTCTGCCATTAAAGGACCCGCCTTACAAGCAATCATCCCTTCTTCTATCATTGGCATCACATGCATTCCATAAACTTTCGTAATATGATACTTATCTTTAATCCCAGCTTCCATCAATAATCTTGCAGCACCTGGTGATTCCTCTGCTGGTTGAAATATTAATAAAACATTCTTTTTTAACGATTTCACATCTTTCAAATAATAGGCTAAAGCTAGTAAGGTAGCCATATGACCATCATGTCCACAAGCATGCATACAGTCTGTATGTGCTGATTTATATGCTACATCATTTTTCTCTATAATTTTCAAAGCATCAATATCACTACGAAAAGCAATCGTGGAATCATTATTGTAATCTAAATATACGAAAACACCAGTCTCTAATATTTGATCATAAGAATAACCCATTTTTGTTATTTCTTGTTTCAAATAAGCAGTCGTTTTATATTCTTTTAATCCTAACTCAGGGATTTGATGTAACTCTCTTCTCCACTTTTTAATTTGTTGCAATAATTCCATTATAATTTCCTCAAATCTTTTATTACTTTGGTCTTATCTCTTGTCTTTTCATCTTTATGCTTCACGACATGAGCTGGATTTCCTACAACCACAACACCACTTTCAACATCCTTCGTAACAATTGATCCAGCACCAACAACAGCACCATTTTTGACTCTCACACCTTCAAGCACAACAACATTAGCACCAATCACAACATTGTCTTCAATAATCACGGGAGTTGCACTTGGTGGTTCAATCACACCTGCTAAAACACTTCCAGCACCAATATGGCAGTTTTCTCCTACTTCGACTCTGCCACCTAAGACAACTCCCATATCGATCATCGTATTATCGCCTATTTTAGCACCTATATTGATTATTGAACCCATCATGATGACGACATTATCACCAATTTGAACGCTTTCTCTAATAATGGCACCTGGTTCAATTCTAGCGTTAATATTAGAGATATCTAATAATCCAACTGCACTGTTTCTAGCATCTATTTCTTGATGTATATCTGTTATTTGATTTTTATATTGATCTAAATACGTCGCTATATCATCTTTCTCACCGATTAAGACACGACTTTCTTCTGTTCCAAAAATCTTGATATTTGGATATTCACCATTAAGATCTCTGCCATTAATATAGACCTTCATCGGTGTTTTTTTCTTAGCATTTTTAATAAACGCAATAATTTCTTCAGCATTTTCCAACATTAATTTTACCCCCTATAATTCAATTTGACCTTCAAACACTTTTCTTGCTGGTCCTTTCATTAATACACTTTGATCTTCTTGGTAAATAATATCTAAGTCACCACCAAGTAAACTAACTCTTACGTGATTATTCGTATAACCATTGATATAACCTGCAACAACACTAGCACATGCACCAGTCCCGCAAGCCATTGTTTCTTTTGAGCCTCTTTCATAGACACGCATTTGAATATGCTCTTTATTTATCACCTTAACAAATTCGATATTAACTTGATCATTTAAAAATGCAAGTGTTTGATGAAAATCTAACCCAATAGCATTTACATCTAAGTTCTCAATAGAATCTAAAAAACAAACTAGATGAGGATTCCCTAATGAAACAGCTGTAAAATAATAGATGTTATCATTAAATTTAAAAGGATAGTTAATCATTTCTGTTTCCTTCTCTAAATTAATTGGTAAATCAGTTAATGAAAGACTAGCCTTCCCCATATTAACCGTCACATTTATTACAATATCATTTTTGATTTCTAACGATAATTCTTTAATTCCTGATAAGGTTTCAATTGTTATATTCGTTTTATTCGTCAATCCATTTTCATAAACAAATTTAGCAACACATCGAATGCCATTACCACACATTTTTCCTTCACTACCATCACGATTAAACATTCTCATATAAAAATCTGCTTTACTAGACTCTTCTATAAAAATAACACCATCGCTTCCTACTCCATAATGTAAGCTACTAATTTGCTTAATTTTTTCTTTCAAATTAATAATTAAATCACTTTTCGTATGAATATACAAATAGTCATTTCCTAATCCTTCCATTTTCCAAAAATGATATAACATAACAAATCCCCCCATAAACAAATTATATTATACTGTTTTTTTCGAATAATTGCAATAATACTCGCTGTACCTTCCTAGTTTTCCTAAAATAAGGCAGTAAAAGAACTAATAATGCTGGCACATATAAACTCCATGAAAGATAGGTATAATCGATGGCAGTAATGTAAGATAAAGCAATAAAAAAATCACTCACAAGAAATAAAAATAAAAAAGCGACTAAATGAAACTCTCTTTTTAGACAACTTACTAAACATAATCCAAGTAACATAAAGCTATAAAACGTAACAATGACTTCAAACGATAATGAAAAAAGCAAACTAATGATAATAAATGCTTCACCTACAAAGCAAATTGGTTTATAAACAAATAAAAATAATATACTCATTACCATAATGTAAAATAGTATTCCGACATAATACATATCTGGATTAAATAAACAATAATCTGCAACTAAAATAAATAACAATGTCCATTGAATCTTTACCACATCATCTTTCGAATAAACCTCATCCTTGATGCATAAAGATAAAAGGAAGCAAAGAAAGACACTAAAACAACGCATCTCATTAATTATATGACCTTGCGTCATTAGATATAAATAACAAATAAAAATCAAACCAACAATAAATAACATATCATCACCATATAAAGTATACCAATAAAAAATATAATTCATTCAAGGAGCCTTATGAAATTGCTGAAAAGAAAAATATCATCGCTAGTAAATAACATTATGTTTAATCTTATTATTATTTTGCTATATTTAATTTTAATGAAATATGATTAAATTAATGAAAGCGCTTTTTTAACTGCTTAATTTATGCTAAAATATTACTATCGGAAAACAATTTTATATAAATAAAAGGAGCGTGATGTGAATGAGAGTCTATCATTCAAATGAAATTGGAAATGTTGCCGTCTTAGGACATGCAGGGTGTGGGAAAACCAGTGTAATTGAAGCAATGGTTTATCGTGCTAATGCAAGTAATCGTCTAGGAAAGATTTCAGAAGGAAATACTATCAGTGATTATGATCCTGAGGAAATCAAAAGAAAAGTATCAATCAATTCTTCTGTCATCCCTATTGAATGGGAAAACTGTAAAATCAATCTTTTAGATACTCCAGGTTACTTTGATTTCGTAGGAGAAGTGAAACAGGCAATTCGAGCTGCTGATTCAGCTTTATTAGTTGTCACTGCACAAGAAAGTATTTCTGTTGGTACAGACTTATCTTGGGAGTATGCAAAAGATTTACCAAAAATTATTTTTGTTAATGGTTTAGATGATCGTAATGCCTCTTATGACAAAAAACTAGAAGAATTAAAGCAAAAGTTTGGACGGAAAATTGCTCCAATACAAGTTCCAATTATGGAAAACGGAAAAATGGTTGGCTATGTTAATGTTGCGAAAATGGAGGGTAGAAGATTTAATGGTACTCATACAGAAGAAGCAGCAATACCTGAAGATATGATGGATTCAATTACACCTGTAAGAGAAATGATACTTGAAGCCGTTGCTGAAACTAGCGATGAACTTTTAGATAAATATATGGAAGGTGAAGAATTCACAAAAGAAGAAATTTCTTGGGCTTTAAGAAAAGGTGTTATGAACAATGAAATTGTTCCAGTATTATGTGGAACACAAAACATTGGAATCCAAATTATCTTAAACTCAATCGTTTCATTTTTCCCATCAGCTGGTGATGAAGTAAATTCATTTGTGCAATTAAATACAAAAACAGATAAAGAAGAAATCATAGGATTTAATGAAGCATTAGCTCCTTCTGTCTTTGTATTTAAAACAGTCGCAGATCCATTCGTTGGAAAAGTTTCTTTATTTAAAGTATGCACTGGTGTTATCACATCTGGTATGCCATTATATAATACAAAAAAAGATGAGATTGAAAGACCTGCAAAACTTTATATTATGAAAGGAAAAGATCTCATTGAAGTTGAAAAACTATGTGCTGGTGATATTGGAGCTTATTCAAAACTTCAATTTACTGATACAAATGATACATTATGCTCATTACAAGATGCAATTTTATATCAAGATATAGAATATCCAAATCCTTATTATACAAAAGCTGTTGTCGCAGCTGGAAAAGGAAATGAAGATAAGATTACAGGAGCAATTTCTAAAATATTAGATGAAGATAAAACTCTGCGTTTTCAAATGCATCCTGAAACAAATCAACAATTATTAACTGGTATTGGAGATCAACATCTTGATATCACGTTAAGTAAGTTAAAATCAAAATTCAAAATTGATATCTCTCTAAAAGAAGCAAAACTAGCTTATAGAGAAACAATTAGAGGAACGACGACAGTACGCGGAAAACATAAAAAACAATCTGGTGGACATGGTCAATATGGTGATGTTGAAATCGAATTTTCACCTTCTGGAGATTTAGAAACAACATATGTTTTTGAAGAAAAAGTATTTGGTGGTTCTGTTCCTAGAGCTTATTTCCCTGCGGTAGAAAAGGGATTACAAGAATGTTGTCAAAAAGGAGTATTAGCATCCTATCCTATAGTTGGCTTAAAAGCAGTCTTACTAGATGGATCGTATCATGATGTTGATTCAAGTGAGATGGCCTTTAAATTAGCAACAGCAATTGCTTATAAAGAAGGAATCCCAAAGGCAAAACCAGTTATCCTAGAACCTTTTGTAGCTGTTTCTGTCACTATCCCTGATGATTACACAGGAGATATTATGGGAGATTTCAATAAACGTAGAGCAAGAGTAATGGGGGTTGACCACCATGAAGAAAGTGGATTAACTGTAATTAATGCAGAAGCTCCACAAGCGACTATGATGAATTACTCTACTGATTTACGTTCAATGACACAAGGAAGAGGATCCTTTGAAATGGAATTCACTCGATATGAGCAAGCTCCTAGTGATGTTCAAGAAAGAATTATCCAAAGTGCAAAAGAAGAATAAATAAAAGGTCATCAAATCAAATAAAAACCGAATCTTATTTATATAAGGAGATAAAGTGTTGAAAAGGATAGTAAAATCATTTACTTTTTGGTTTATAGTCATAGCTATATTAGGTATACTATCACATCAAATTGGTCAAGATTCAAAAAGCATAGTCTTAATAGGGTTTAATCCTATTTTAAACACACTAGCAGACAATAATGTTACAAGGGAATTTATGAATTCAGGCTTCGTTGTAAAATGTGGAACTATTGCAGGAGAAATATCGATTTATTGGTATATAGGTTCCTGCTTAACAATGCTGCTTTACGGATGTATTTTAGATTTACTAAAATGTTTAATAAATAAAAAAAATAAGGAAGCCTAGTAAATAGGCAAGCACACTTTATCGTTGATTAGTGAAACCTTGTTGTTATCAATATTATCTATATATCAGGGACAGTTTCTACTGTCCCCTTGTTGTGTTATTTTATTTGCGTGTTTTCACATGAGAATAAAAAATACGCAAAACAAAAGAAGAAATTATTTCTTAACTTAAGTAATATATTTCTTCTTTACTTTATTTATTCGGATGTACTTTAACTTTACTTTACATAAAATTTCATATTGTAGGAAAAGACTTTCTTTATTATTATTTATTATTCACATACTACGTATTCACATTCTAAATTACTTAGAGGATATGTTAAATTTTCAGGTAATTTAGAGCGAATATGAATTAATTTATTGTCTTCCATCATTCCATTCCAAGTAGAGACAACTACTTTATCTTCACTTATTTCTTTCAAGAACGTTAATAAATCAATTTCAGAATTCTTACTATATAAAACTCGCTTATTATCCAATAAAATAATTTCTTTATTGTACGTTTGTAAGAACCCTTTCATGAAGTTTGTAATATATTCACTTGTTTGCCCTTCAGGTATTTCTTCGCCAAGTATACGGTTTAAGTCAATAATCGGTAATCCTTCTTCATTTGCAAAGTCTTGAATCAATTTAGATTTACCAGTTCCTGGCTTACCAACTATCAGTACTAATTTATACTTGGCATCTTTCACTACATCAATTTTCTCCTTTATCAAAGTCATTATAATTCCTCCTTTTAATGTCTTTTATATGTTTTCATTATAGCATAAATAAGCATGTTAAAAAAGTGCTTTCATTAAATATTTGTATCCTATTTTATATAGTAAAATAGGAATCTCTGTTTTCTAAATACTCGTCATAACTTTCACTACGATCAATAACTCCATCACTTGTTATTTCAATAATTCTATTTGCCACTGTTTGTACAAATTGATGGTCATAAGAACTAAAGAATATATTTTCACGAAACTGTATCAATCCTTGATTTAATGCTTGGATAGATTCTAAATCTAAATGGTTTGTTGGTTCATCAAAAATTAATACATTCGGTTCCTCCAACATCATTTTTGCTAGCATACAACGAACTTTTTCTCCTCCAGATAAAACATTAGCTTTCTTTAATGCTTCATCTTTTGAGAATAATACTCTACCTAACCATCCTCTTAAATCTTGTTCATATTCGTCTTTTGAAGAAAATTGACGTAGCCAATCAATTAATGTTAAATCACAGTCATTAAAGAAAGAATTATTATCCTTAGGGAAATACGAAGTTGATATAGTAACTCCCCAAGTATAGCTACCTTGATCTGCTTCTAAATGACCACTAATAATCTCAAATAACGTAGAAACTGCTAACTCGTCTTTCGCAATAAAAGCTACTTTATCCTTTGGATTAATAGTAAAAGAAACATTATTTAATACCTGACGCTCACCTATCGTTTTACTAATGTTTTCAACACGCAAAATATTATTTCCTACCTCACGAATAGGTTTAAAATGAATGAATGGATAACGACGTAATGATGGCATAATATCAGCAAACTCTAAATTATCTAATAATTTTTTTCTTGAGGTTGCTTGTTTTGCCTTTGATGCGTTAGCTCCAAACCGTGCAATAAATGCTTCCAATTCTTTTTTCTTCGTTTCAGCTTTCTTATTTTGTTCTTTCGCTTGCCTTAACAACATTTGTGAATACTCATACCAAAAATCATAATTTCCTACATACATTTGTATTTTATGATAATCGATATCGGCAATATGTGTACAAACTTTATTTAAGAAATATCGGTCATGAGAAACGACAATGACAGTATTCTTAAAATTCATAATGAAGTTTTCCAACCACGCAATTGCTGGTAAATCTAAATGGTTTGTCGGTTCATCTAATAATAAGACATCAGGATTTCCAAACAATGCTTGTGCTAGTAACACTTTCACTTTCATTTGAGGATCTAATTCTTTCATTAATGTATAATGAAATTCTTTATCAATGCCTAAACCATTCAATAATGTTTCTGCATCACTCTCAGCATTCCATCCATCCATTTCAAGGAACTCACCTTCAAGTTCTCCTAGCAGAAGACCATCGTCATCATTAAAATCAAGTTTTGCATATAAAACCTCTTTTTGTTTTATAATTTCAAATAATCGTTTGTTCCCCATTAATATCGTTTCAATAGGTGTAAACTCTTCATAAGCAAAATGGTCTTGTTTTAAGAAAGATAAACGACTTCCTTTCTCCAAATGCACATAACCACTATTAGGCTCTATCTCCCCAGATAATATCTTTAAAAACGTTGATTTACCTGCTCCATTGGCTCCAATAATTCCATAACAATTACCTTTGCTAAAGGTAATTGATACATTTTCAAATAAAACTTGTCCTCCATATTGTAAAGACACATTAACAGTCTGAATCATAACTTCCTCCTATCACATTATCCTATCCATTATGCCATTTTTAATAGATATTTTCAAGCTAAATTAAAAAGGCTAAAAGCCTTTATATTTTTATATCAATCCACTTTGCTTTATTATAGCGTTTTATGGATGCAAAATAACGGATAAACTGATCAAGGAATAATGAAAGCCATGCACCAACTAAGCCTAAGCCTAATGGGAAAGCCAATACATATGTTAATGTTGGTCGAATAAGAGTAACACTAACTAAACTTAGTAACGCTATAAACTTAACATCACCTGCACTACGTAAACATCCCGAAGTGACAACTTGTGCGATTTGGAAAAATAGCGTTAATACAATAATAAAGATAATATTTGTACCAGCATTAATAATTTCTGGATCATTACTAAACAAACGAATTAAAGGAATTCTAAATAAAATCATAAAGATCCCCAGAAGCAAACTAGATACATTACCTAAAAGTTGTGTCACTTTACTATAAATGATAGCTAAGTCTGTTCTGTTTGCTCCTAAACTTCTCCCAACTAATGAAGAAGTCGCTACAGATAATCCTTCACCTACAGAAAACGATAAATTAATAATATTCATACAAACATTATGTGTGGCAAATGCCACCATTCCTAAAGAAGCTACTGTTTTAGAATAAAGAAAGAATCCGATTCTCATGAAAATTTGTTCGATAAAAGCACTAGAAGAAATAACATACAAATCATGAATGGTTTTCTTATCAAATTTCCAACTTTGTTCTTTTTGTAATCGCAATATATCATCCGTTGTTGTATTCATAATAGAATAAAATGACATCAAAAATGCTAAAATGTTTCCACACGATGTTGCTATCCCAGCACCCATAACTCCCCATTTAGGAAAAATCCAGATACCATTAATTAATAAATAATTTAAACACAAATTCAATGCATTAGCAGAAATATTTGTTCTCATGGCAATTTTAGTATTTCCAGCCCCTTTTTGAGCTGCATTAATTGTAAGACTAATACAATAAAAGAAATTTCCTACCATAATTGATTTAAAATAGATAGATGCCATATCGACATATTCACTTGTTGCTCCAGCCCAGGAAACAATTGGTCTCGCAAATACAAATCCAAATAATGATAAAATAAAGGATGTCACTGTCGAAATAACAATTGCTTGTCGTAAACAACGATTGGCATTTTCATATTTTTCTTCTCCAATTCTTCGTGAAACAATAACAGTCACTCCAACATTAAGAGATAATACAAGAGCCATGATAATAAATCTTGGCTGATTTGTAATACCCACAGAAGCAATCGCATCTGCTCCAATTCCACCAACCATAATCATATCAACTGCTGAAATCAATGCAATCAATAATGATTCTGTCATTGATGGCAAGGCTACTCTAGTTGTTTCTTGATATGTTTCTTTATTTGTTGGAATTTCACCAACAATTTGCTCTGGTTTAATAAAATTCTTAACTGAAAAAAACTGCACGTATATCTCCCCACTCTCCATTTAACTATCATCCTCTTATCTATTGATAAAGTCAATTGTTTTACGTTATTTTCATAAAATGAAAAACGCTTCTTTTGATGAAGCGTTTTTAAATTGAGTCTTCTTCACTATGATGATAAATAAGATTAAAATGTTTAGAAAATTCTGATTCAGAGCAGGATAGATCAAACTCATCTCCATATATTTTAAAGGATTTAATCGATTTATCATCTCCTCTAATAACACATGAATACTTTTTCCCTTTTTTAAAAATAACTTGTTTCTTTTTTCCAACAACTAAATCTAGTGATTTAATGCAAATACAAGTTTTTCTAGCACCTTCGTAAGCCAATCTATCACCTCCTACTCCTTGATTGTATACTATTCTATGATTTAAAAAAAGTTATATGGATAATTGCTTAATAAACTCTTTAATACGAATGAATGCTATTTCTAATGAAGTATTATCTATAGCATAGGATATGCGAATATAATCACTATAGTTAGGTCCAAAGGCAATCCCTGGTACACAAGAAACATATTTTGTATTTAATAATTGCTCACAAAAATCCAAACCATTTAAACCAGTTTTACGAACATCAATGTAGTAATAGAATGCTCCTTGAGGAAATGTATAATCTAATTCATCAATTTGATCTAAATGTGTTTTAACAAGATCTCTTCTCTTACTAAATTCGCTTCTCATATACTCTGTATATTCCAAAACTTCAAAATTATTCATGGTTTTCGCTAAAGCAACTAAAATAAATGTTGGTAAACAAGTCGTTGTGTATTGATGTGTTCTTGCAAAAGCATCAATAAAATATTGACTAGCAGCAATATACCCAACCCGAAAACCAGTCATAGCATATGCTTTTGAAAAACCATTCACATATAGTGTTCTCTCCTTCATCCCTGGAAATGCATTGATTGGATATACTACTTGATCATAGGCAATACAATTATAGATTTCATCAGTAAATACCAATATATCATGTTTTACCATTAACTCACAAAAACCAGTTAGTACTTCTTTTGAATAAACACTCCCCGTTGGATTATTTGGTGAATTGATAATAACTAATTTCGTTTTATCAGTAATAGCTTCTTCTAACGCTTCTAAATCAATCTGAAAACCAGATTCTTTCTTTAATGGTATATCAATGACTTTTCCTTCTGCAATTTTAATCATATTTTCATAACTAACAAAAGCAGGCGTAAAAATAATAACTTCATCATCTTTGTCAATCAATGAAAGAATAATATGATGAATTGCTTCGCTAGCTCCTGTCGTAATTAAAATTTCATTAACAGGATTATATTTAATTCCAGTTTCTCTTTCAATTTTAATAGCTATCTCTTGTCGTAATTCTAATAAACCTCTAAAATCCCCATAATGCGTATAATTTTCATCAATCGCTTGCTTTGTTGCTTCCTTGATCGTTGTACATGTATCAAAATCTGGTTCACCAGTTGTCAGACTTATCACATCTTTCCCCTGATTCTTTAGTGTAGAAGCCTTTATTAAAAATGAACGTATTAATGAAGGCTCTACATTTTGTAATCGACTTGCTATCTTTTGCATTTTACCACCCCTTTTTAATAGCTTTAAGTATATCACTAAAATAGTATTTCATAAACACTTTTTTCACAATCAGAATGCTTGTTGACTAATTTTTTAGTTTATGTTAACGTTTAATTTAAAGAATGGAGGAGGTACCTATGAAATTAGTTATCACAAAAGATTATGAAGAAATGAGCCAAGTAGCAGTAGAATATCTTCTAGGAGAAATGAATCAAAATAGAAAAGTCAACTTATGTATTACTGCTGGTAAAACACCTGAAAGAATTTATGAAATTTTAGCTGAAAAAGTACAAGGTAGAGATTTTAGTAATGTTCATTATTATAATTTTGATGAAAGTTATCCAATGGATGATAACGAATATGGAGTAACAATGACTGAATTAAAAAAATTATATTTCGATAAAGCATCTGTTAATCCTGAAAACATACATCCATTGACAATGGAAAATTACCAAACTTGGGATGACTATGTTGATAGTATTGGTCGTTTTGATATCATTATGATGGGATTAGGATCGGATGGACATTTCTGTGCAAATCTTCCTGGAACTAATTGTTTGCATGATTTAAAAACTCGTTTATTATCCTTTGATATGCCAGATAACGGTACTATGCAATTTGCTACTATGGGAACGCAATCTGTTATGGCAAGTAAACATTTATTATTTATTGTGAATGGTGAACATAAAGCTGAAATATTAAAACAAGTACTAGTTGGACCAATAGACGAAGAATGTCCCTCATCAGTTTTAAAGCTTCATCCAAACTTTACCGTCATTGCAGATGAAGCTGCTGCTAAGTATTTGACAAAATAAAAATAGTAAGTATAACAACTTAATTTTTCAGGTTTAGATAAAGTAGACACAAAGTTAAGTTAATTTGAGGAATGCAATACTTCAAATTGGATTGGAGTTGAATAATCCAAGGAAGAATGCATTCTTTTTGTATGGTAGTACATTTCTATGTATTTAAATATTTCTTGTTTTGCTTTTTCAGAATTCATAATTTGAAAACTCAGTTATTTATCATTCGATATTTAGATAATGGCAATGAAATCTAAAAAAGATGACTCCTGCTAAATACAGAAATCATCTTCTAGCTTACTTTACTTACCCCTCTTATTAGTTCTTGACATGAGTATATTTTACATCATGTTAATCGTAAATAAACAACACCCTATTCTTTTTCGTACCCATTCTTTCTATATATAAAGATAAACACAATAACAGATACTACTATTTCAACAACTAATATAACAATCGATAACCAATCGATTACATCCACTGCTCCTGCTGTAATTAAATCAATTGTATCTAATAAAATCCCAGTAAAAAGAAATTGTGAAATTAATTCTGAGAACTGATTAAATCGAGAAAACATAGGAACCATCATCAACATTAAAATAATTGGTGTTGTTAGAGTACTAGCAGTGACTTGATTTTTAGCGAAAATACCAATCATCATTCCAATCATACAACTTGTTATACTACAAACGAGTGATAATAGTCCATAGATTAAATAGTTCTTAATATCAAATGAGCATCCGCTAATAGGTATTAAAATAAAATTAATGATAACCATCATCATAATAACAGGAATAATACTTCCTAAGAAAAACTCTAATCCATTTACCGAAGAAGTCATTAAAGTTCGTAGTGTGTTTTTTTCTTTTTCTTCTGCTAATGTCGCACTAACACAATATACACCCACTGTTCCTATATTCATGACTGCTCCAAGTCCTAGTATATAACCACTCATATCAGTTTCAATATTAATACTCCCATAAACAATTTTCATAATAAATGTAAAACCTATTGTGAATAAAGGCATAATAATAAAGTTTTTACTAAACAATGCTCTTGTTTTAACATTGATTATAGCAAATAATTTGTTTGCATGTATTGATTTCATTGTAATTCCCTCCCAGTCACTTCTAAGAATACAGTTTCTAATGTCGGTTCACATGAATGAATTGCTTCAATCTTATTGCTTAATAACCAACTGTTAATTAATTCTATTGTTTCTTTTGAATGTTCTAATTCAACTTTCTCTTTTCCTTCTAAAAGGATACGATATTTTTTCTCTTTATTATACTTTAAACAAATCTCTTGTGGTGTACCATATTCCACAATAACTCCTTCATTTAACAAAGCAACATGATCACATAATTTATTTGCTTCTTCCATGTTATGTGTTGTCAAGAAAATAGCCATTCCTTCATTTTTTAACTCAACTAATAATTTATGAATCTCTAATGCAGTTGAAGGATCAAGTCCACTGGTTGGTTCATCTAAAAATAAAACCTTTGGTTGATGCAAAATTGCTCTAGCTAATATCAATCGTTGTGTTTGACCTTTTGATAATTTTGCTGCTGCTTTTTTCTTGTGTTCCAAAAGACCAACTCGTTTTAAGAAGTAATCTATTTTAGATGGATTTACTCCTAGTATTTTTGCAAAATATAAAAGATTTTGATAAACTGTCATTCTTTCATAAACACCACTATTGTCTGTGACAATTCCGATTTGCTCATAAATTGTTTCATCAATTTTTCTAGAATTAATTCCCAATACATAGGCCTCTCCCGAAGTTTGATGTAATTGTCCCGTCATTATTTTAATTGTCGTAGTTTTACCAGCTCCACTTGGTCCTAGAAAACCTAAGATTTCACCCCTGTGTAAAACAGCAGTAATATCTTTTAGCACTAAGCTACTATCATACTTCTTAGAAATATGTTCTAAACGGATATATTCTTTATTTGTCATAACTTCTTCCCCCTTTATTGTTTACTATAACATCTTTAGATTAACATCTTTACATTCAAAAAAGGAAATTATTTCCTAAAGTGTCAAAATTACTTCTTAATCGGTCATTCTGTAAGGCTAGGCAGATCAACATTCCTATCGAAACGAAAAAACAGGATGTTTTAATCCTGTTTTATTGTATTTTTTTTAATAGTATGGCTTTGGCTTTCCGTGAAATATCACAAATCTGACCATCAATCATTAATTGGTTCTTTTTTAGATCTATTTCTTCAATCTTATCTAACGCAACTAAATAAGAACGATGTATTCTCAAAAAATTATCTTTTAATTCTTTTTCAACGCTAGTTAGTTCTCCAATGAAATCAATACATTGATTTTTAGCATGTAATATAATGTGATGTGCCTTAGAAGATGTTTCAAAAAAATAAATATCATCTAATCGAAGGTGTTTTACTACATTTCCTACTTTACAAGTAAAATAAGCAACAGTATCTTTTTTATCATTTAGTAATTTTTGATTAATGCTAGACAAGCATCTAGAGAGCGAGTCTAGCAACTTACTGCTTTCACTTTTAACAATATAATCAAATGCCTCAATATGATATTGAAATGTTCGAAATGCTAAATCACCAAAACTAGTAATATAACTGATAATCGCATTAGGATCTATTTCCCTAATTTCTTTTCCAAGTGAAAATCCATCATACTTCGAATGCTTTAAATCTACATCCAAAAAATATATATTTCCTTTATTTTCTTGAACTCTCAGTTTCTCTAATAAAAAAATTGGACTATCACAACTTACTTCAATTTTCCAATCATATTCGTGAATAATAATTTGATTATTAATTTGCTTCTCTATCTCTAGACGAATCATATCATCATCATCACAAACGAATATTTTGATCATTTGCCACTTCCCCCTATTCTTAATTCTTGTATAAAACGTGAATGTTGGCAAGAAGTCATACGGGTTATATTTTCATATTTATCAGTGATCTGTTGATAACTAAATAAACCAAGACCACGATCTTCCCCTTTAGTGGAATAGCCTTTTTTTCTGATGTTAGAAATTGAGATTTCTTTAGATATACTATTTTCAATTAAGAATAAAACTCCATTTTGATCGGATGTAATGACCACAACAACA
>Ga0153950_1000622_pt1 | contig 15827 bp, 12 predicted proteins | sample TSNJ034MetaG_FD_104737 | JGI IMG/M metagenome (GOLD analysis project Ga0153950, IMG submission 104737) | Attine ant fungus gardens microbial communities from New Jersey, USA - TSNJ034 MetaG | ecosystem: Host-associated > Fungi > Mycelium > Unclassified | place: USA: New Jersey, Wharton State...
AAAAGTCGAGCTGATGATAAAAATGGCTTTTGAAAATCCCAAATTGCTACGCTTTCGAGACTGTGTTCCCAGTAATAAAGAGGTGTGAAGTCTAATTAGCAACACTATGCTTTTGGGGATTTAAATTTTTTCACACTTTCCGGCCGGTCACAGTACCAGTGTACCATGTTTTTGGCCGCGCCGCAATCACAGTAATCGCTGAAGCCCGCTTGAAATTGAGTGGGCGGCCGCGAATAAGCGCGAAAAAAGAGTCTGTCCCACAGCGCGCGGGGACAGACTCTTTTTTCTTCGTCATCCGTTAAAGCACAGGTGCAGCACCGCCGTGAGCAGGCCGTAGAGCACCGGCTGATGCAGCACATAGATGATCAGGGAGCGCCTGCCCATGGCCGCCAACGGCCGCGCGTGGCTGTGGTAGAAAAAGCGGGGGAGCCCGCCCTGGGTAGACAGCACTCCCAGATAGGAGCCGGCGAAGAAGCAGAAAAGCCAGGGGATCAGCGGAAAGTAGTCGGAGGAAAAAAAGCCGGGGCTGGGAAAGCCCAGCGGAAACAAAAAGGGCGTCCGGTAAAGCGCCCGGGGCAGGTCAATCCCAAAAGGCCCCGGCAGACCCAGCCTGCCCTGAGGCACCAGCAAAGTAAACGCAAACAGCGCCGCCATCACGAAGAGGCCCCAGAACACCGGCAAGCGGTCCAGCGCCCGCCGCGCCAGCGCGAACAGCATCATCGCCGCGCCCAAAAAATGTAGAATGCCGAACAGAATGCGCATATCCGGCATGATGCGCCAGGTGATCAGGCTCATGAGCACGCCCACACCCAGCGCCAGTGCGCCCCGCCTTAGGTTGCTGCGGGAATAGTGGCAGCAGATGCCCGAAATCAGGATAAAGACACCCGCCACCAACGGCTGCGCCACCCGCAGGACCGGCCAGTGAAAGGCCGGAATATCGAAGCCGAAGAAGTAGATAATGTCGAACGCGCCGTGATAGAGAATCATGAGCAGCAAACAAAAGCCCCGGATCTCGTCCAGAAGCACGACTCGCTCCGGCGGCCGCAAGGTGGAGTAAGGCAAAAAAAACACCGCCTTTCAACAGTGAAAAGCGCAAGGCCATCCACGGAAAAACCTTGCGCAGCCCGCCGGTCTCTTTTTGAGATCAGACCTGTTCTGGAACCCGTCTGTTGGTCCTATTGGGGGATGTGCGCGTTGATCAGCTCCTGGGCGGACTCGTTGTCCGGCAGCATGAGCATAACCAAATAATCACCCTGATCGTATATGACAGCGCCCTCGGCGATTTTGTGAGCGTCGAACAGGTCGTAGTCCTTGAACTCCGCCATGCGCTTCTCCTTGTAGAGCTGCAGCGACTCGCGGATCCGGTCGCGCTTGTCCTCCTTGGGCAGAATGATCGCCAAATCACATAACTTGCTGGCGGGATCGGTGCGGTACACCAAAAACTGCTCGGTATCTACAGAACTGATGTTGTAAAAGCTGCCCAGGCCCGCAGCGTCCAGCTTTTCGTTTTTGCAGTTTTCCACTGTGGCGTAAATGGCGTCGGCCGCCGCCTGCGGGTCCGCCGCGACCTCCAGGGTGGAGATGTTCACCTCGGTTACGGCGGCGGCTTGGGTATCGCTTCTTCCCATACAGCCGGACATGGTTATGGCAAGGGAGGCCGCGGCCAGTGCGAGTGCTCTTCTATTCATTTTTATTGAATCCTCGTTTCAAAAAAGGAGCAGGGCGGCGGCGCGCCAGCCCTCGGGTGTAGTGTCGGCCTATAGAAAGCGTAACGCGCTTGGCAGATCATGATCATTCCGTCATATTCTAAGCCGCGCGCATCTATATCATTTACCATTTTATGCAAATACATGTATGTAATGCTCAATACAAATTTGTATCATAAATTATACTCATGAAAGCGCGGGATGTCAAGATGCATCCATATTCTTCATATTCTGCATGGCTTTTCCGTGCGGCCAGATGAAAGTACTGGCGCTTCATCCTGCAAAAAAGCTTTTGTATTTGCGGCAATGTATGTTATAATATTGATCATGAATGCCGACCGGCTTGTGAAATCGGGGCCGCGCGCGGCCCCAGTATTTAAAAGAAGGAGTTATGATCATGTCTCGCATTTACAATTTTTCCGCAGGTCCGTCTACACTCCCGGAACCGGTTTTGCACCGCGCTGCGTCCGAGCTGGTGGAATACGGTTCCTCCGGTCAGTCGGTGATGGAGATGAGTCATCGCTCCCCCGAATACGACGAGATCATCACCAAATGCCAGTCCCTGCTACGCTGCGTGATGAACATACCCGACAACTACAAGGTGCTGTTTATTCAGGGCGGCGCGTCGATGCAGTTTTCGATGGTCCCCCAGAACCTGCTGTCCGGCTTGAGCAAGGCGGACTACATCGTGAGCGGCATGTTTTCCAAAAAGGCATACGATGAGGCTTGCCGCTTCGGTAAAATAAACCTTGTGGCCACTGGCAAGGAATATAACTTTACACGCATCCCCGACATCGACCCGGCCAGGTACGACCCCGAGGCCGATTACCTGCATATCTGCGAGAACAACACCGTGTTCGGCACCCGCTTCACCCAGCTGCCCCGGTCCTCCGCGCCGCTGGTGGCGGACCTGTCCTCCTGCATTCTCAGCGAGCCCATCGATGTGACCAAGTACGGCCTGATCTACGCGGGCGCCCAGAAGAATATGGGGCCGGCGGGGCTGTGCGTGGTGATCGCGCGGGAGGACCTGATCGGCAACCCGCAGCCGGGGCTTGCCACCATGCTGGACTACAACACCTACGCCGAAAACGACTCCATGTACAACACCCCGCCCACCTACGCAATCTACATCATGGGCATGGTGCTGCGTTGGATTGAGGAGGAGATGGGGGGGCTTGCGGGCATGAAAGCCTACAATGAGAAAAAGGCAGGGGTGCTCTACGACTACCTGGACACCACCAGCTTTTACAGGGCGGTGGCGGAGCCCGCCTGCCGCTCCATCATGAATGTGACTTTTGTGACCGGCGACGCCGACCGCGACAAGGCATTTTGCCTGCAGGCCCAGAAAGCCGGCTTCTACAACCTGAAAGGGCACCGCTCGGTGGGCGGCATGCGCGCTTCGATCTACAACGCCATGCCCATCGCGGGTGTGGAAAAGCTGGTCGCGTTTATGAAGGAATTCGAGGCCGCAAACAAATAACGCTTAAAATAAAATTTATACTTACTGTAATATATTACAAGGAGACTGAAAGCATGTTTCAGATCAAGCTGCTCAACAAGATCAGCCCCTCGGGGCTTGCCATCCTGGACAAGAAAGAATTTAACTGCGGCGAGGACATGGAAAACCCCGACGGCATCGTGGTGCGCTCGGCCTCCATGCATGAGCTGGAGCTGCCTGCAGCGGTACGCGGCATCGCCCGCGCGGGAGCAGGCACCAACAACATCCCCATCGACAGGTGCTCCGAGCAGGGCGTGGTGGTGTTTAACACCCCGGGCGCCAATGCCAACGCGGTGAAAGAGCTGACCATCGCCGGGCTGCTGATGTCGGCGCGCAAGATCTCCCCCTCGATGAAGTGGGTGCAGGAGCTCAAGGGTCAGGGCGACGCGGTGCCGGGCTTGGTGGAGAAAGGCAAGTCCAAGTTTATAGGCCCCGAGCTGGCGGGCAAAAAGCTGGGCGTGATCGGCCTGGGCGCCATCGGTGTGATGGTGTGCAACACCGCGCGCCACTTCAACATGGAGGTGTACGGCTACGATCCCTACCTGTCGGTGGAAACGGCGCTCAAGCTCTCCCGCTCAATCCACCACGCCACCACCTTGCAGGATATATACCAAAACTGCGACTTCATCACGCTGCACCTGCCGCTGACCGGCGAGACAAAGGGCATGATCAACTCCGCCTCCATCAACCAGATGAAGCATGGGGTGCGCATCCTGAACTTCTCCCGCGGAGAGCTGGTGGAAAACGAGGACATCATCGCGGCGGTGGAGGAAAAGCAGGTGTACTGCTACATCACCGACTTCCCCAACGACGCGCTGCTCGGGCACTACGGCATCATCGCACTGCCCCACTTGGGCGCCTCCACCCCCGAGTCCGAGATCAACTGCGCCGAGATGGCCGCCTACCAGCTCCGGGACTTCCTAAAGACTGGCAACATCCGCAACTCGGTGAACCTACCGAACACCTTGGTGCCCTACGATCCAATCCGCCAGCGGATTACGGTGTTCCACCGTAACATCCCCAACATGATCTCCCGCATCGCGGCCTCGGCGGGGGACAACAACATCCATCACCTGACCGACAACTCCAAGGACGCTTATGCCTACACCATGATGGACCTGGACGGCGGAATGATTCCTGAGATTGTGGATAAGCTAAAGAAAATCGATGGTGTGATCCGCGTGACACACATCAAATAAGAGATCAGATTGTGACCGGGGCTGTGCCGCCTTTGTGGCGCTTCCCCTTTTCCTGTGAAAGGGGAAGCTTTATGTCAGAGCTGTTTGAAAACACCGAGCTGCGGCCCCGCGCCGTGCTGGTTGCCGTGGACACCGGCGCCTTCGACGCTGAGGTATCGCTGGAGGAGCTGGAGGAGCTGGCCGCCACCAACGATATCGAAACAGTGGCCACCGTGGTGCAGAAGCGGGACGAGCTGGACCGGGCCACCGCCCTGGGGGCCGGCAAGCTGGCGGAGCTGGCGGAGTTTGTGAAAAACTACGAGGCCAATTTGGTGATCTTTGACCACGAGCTTTCCGCAACCCAGCTGCGCAACGTTGAAAAGGAGTGCGGGGTGGAGATTCTGGATCGCACCATGCTGATCCTGGAGATATTCGCCGCCCGCGCCAACTCCCACGAGGGCCGGCTGCAGGTGGAGCTGGCCCGCAACAAGTACATGCTGCCCCGGCTTTCGGGCCTGGGGGTTGAGCTCTCCCGTCTGGGCGGCGGTGGCGGCGGCGCGGGCGCGGGCGCACGCCGGGGCAAGGGAGAGACAAAGCTGGAGCTGGACCGCCGCCACATCCGCCGCAGGATCAAGTCGCTGGAGGAACAGCTGGAGAGCTTGGAAAGCCGCCGGGAGCTGACGCGCCGCCGCCGCAGAAAGGACGGTGTTACCAGCGTGGCCATTGTGGGCTACACCAACGTGGGCAAGTCCACACTGCTCAACACCCTGACCGACGCGGGTGTGCTGGTTCAGGACAAGCTGTTCGCCACGCTGGACCCCACGGCCCGGTCCCTGGAGCTGCCCGACGGCCGCGGTATTTTGCTCATCGACACGGTGGGCCTGGTGCGCCGTTTGCCCCATCATCTGGTGCAGGCGTTCAAATCCACGCTGGAGGAAGCCGTGCAGGCCGACCTGCTGCTCAACGTGTGCGATATCAGCGCCCCCGACGCCCAGGATCAGGTGGAGGTGACCAGAGCCCTGCTGGAGGAGCTGGGCGCCCGGCAGGTGCCGGTGCTGGAGGTGCTCAACAAGGCCGACAGGCTCCAGGGCGCGCCGCCCCATGTGGGCAAAAACGCGGTACTGCTTTCGGCGAAGGACGGAACGGGGCTGGAGGAGCTGCTGGGCAAGATCACAGCCATGCTGCCGCCGTCCCAAAGCAGGCTGACACTGCTGGTACCCTACGACGAGGGCGGACTGCTGGCCGAGATTCGCCGGGAGGGCAAGATTCTGTCGGAGGACTACGACGAGGGCGGCACCTTGGTGGACGCGCTGGTGGACCACAAGCTGCTGCACAAGGTGCATGCGTTTATTCAGTGACACGGAAAATACTCCAGACAGGCGCAAAGCACGGGTAATCACTACAGATAAAAGGCCGGACGGATTTGCCTGTCCGGCCTTTCCGTATGTTGAACGGCCGGGTCATATTTATAATAGGTGCGGGCGCCGTGCTGGGCTTCCTGCCCCAGCTGCTTGGCTCTTGCGCGCAAGGTCAGGCGTGGGCGTGGGGGAATGCTCTGTCTCACGGCGAACGCATCATGCCCATCGCGCTGAACGGAAAGTGCCGCGGCCCCGTGAAACCTTTACATTCCGTTAATTGACAGATTTCCGATAACGGTATAAAATAGTAGAATTGGGAGTATAGCGTGTGCAACGCGTATAATCTGGGTAAACTCATATCAGAAAACTGTCGTCAGACATTTATAGAAAGGGCTACTATGGGACTACTGAAAAAAATATTCGGCACCTATTCCGACAGGGAGCTCAAGCGAGTCGCGCCGATCGCCGCCGAGGTGGAGGCTCTGGAGGAAAAGTACAAGGCCATGTCCGGCTCCGAGCTACGGGGCATTACGGCCAAGCTCAAGGAGCGCCTTGCGGCCGGCGAGACCCTGGACGACATCATGCCCGACGCGTTCGCGGCCTGCCGGGAGGCCTCCGACCGGGTGCTGGGCATGCGCCACTTCCCGGTGCAGATCGTGGGCGGCATCGTGCTGCACCAAGGCCGCATTGCCGAGATGAAGACCGGTGAGGGCAAGACACTGGTGGCCACGCTGCCCGCCTACCTGAACGCGCTGGAGGGGGGAGGCGTGCACATCGTCACGGTTAACGACTACCTAGCCAAGCGCGACTCGGAGTGGATGGGCAAGGTGTACCGCTACCTGGGCCTGGACGTGGGCCTGGTAGTCCACGGATTGGACAACGCCCAGCGCCGCAAGGCTTACGCCGCCGACATCACCTACGGCACCAACAACGAGATGGGCTTCGACTACCTGCGGGACAACATGGTGATCTACAAAAAGGACAAGGTCCAACGGGACTTCCACTACGCCATTGTGGACGAGGTGGACTCGATTCTGGTGGACGAGGCCAGAACCCCGCTGATCATCTCGGGGCAGGGGGATAAATCCACCGACATGTACAAGGTGGCGAACCGCTTTGCGGCCACCCTCGCTTTCACCCGCATCAAGGAAACCGACGACAAGCAGGACACCGACGAGGTGCTGGACGGCGACGTGATCGTGGACGAAAAAGCCCGCACCGCCACGCTGACCCAGGACGGCGTGAAGAAAGCCGAGAGGTTCTTCAACGTGGAGAATCTGACCGACGCCGACAACATGACCTTGCAGCACCACGTCAACCAGGCCATCAAGGCGCGGGGCGTAATGCGCCTTGACGTGGACTACGTGGTGAAGGACGGTCAGGTCATCATTGTGGATGAATTCACGGGCCGCCTGATGCACGGCAGGCGCTACAACGAAGGCCTGCACCAGGCTATCGAGGCCAAGGAGAACGTGACGGTGGAGCGCGAGAGCAAGACCCTGGCCACTATCACGTTCCAGAACTACTTCCGCATGTACCGGAAGCTCGCGGGCATGACCGGCACGGCCCTGACCGAGGAGGACGAGTTCCGCGAGATCTACAAGCTGGACGTGATTGAAATTCCCACCAACCGCCCGGTGCGGCGCGACGACCGCTCCGACGTGGTGTACAAAACCGAAAAGTCAAAGTTCGACGCGGTGATCGACGAGATCGCCGACGCACACGGGAAAGGACAGCCGGTGCTGGTGGGCACCATCTCCATCGAAAAGTCGGAGCAGCTCTCGAAGCTGCTGAAAAAGCGGGGTATCAAGCACGAGGTGCTCAACGCCAAATACCACGACAAGGAGGCCGAGATCGTCGCACAGGCCGGCAAGGAGAGCTCCGTGACCATCGCCACCAACATGGCCGGCCGCGGCACCGACATCGTGCTGGGCGGAAACGCCGAGTACATGGCCAAGGCCCAAATGCGCAAGGAGGGTTTTTATGAGGAGCTGATCGCGGAATCCACCGGCCACGGCGACACCGACGACGAGGAGATCCTGGGGGCCAGAAAGCGCTTTGACGAGCTGGAGAAAAAGCACAAGGCGCAGATCGCCGACGAAGCGGAAAAGGTGAAAGCGGCGGGGGGCCTTTACATCATCGGCACCGAGCGCCATGAATCCCGCCGCATCGACAACCAGCTGCGCGGCCGCGCGGGCCGCCAGGGCGACCCGGGCGCGACCCGCTTTTTCCTGTCCCTGGAGGACGATCTGATGCGCCTGTTCGGCGGCGATAGGATCCAGAGCATGATGGACACGCTGAAGATCGAGGACGACATGCCCATTGAAAACGGCATGCTCACCGGCTCCATCGAAAACGCGCAGCGCAAGGTGGAGTCCCGCAACTTCGGCATCCGCAAAAGCGTGCTGAACTTCGACGACGTGATGAACCGCCAGCGCGAGCTGATTTACGGCCAGCGGGCCCAAGTGCTCAACGGCGAGGATATGTCCGAATACATTCAAAGGATGGTCGACGAGGTGGTGGACGCCACCGTGGACACCTACATCGTGGACCTGGAAAACCCGGACAGCTGGAATCTGGAGGGCCTGCGCGACCACTTCCAGGGCTGGCTCACCCGGGGAGACGACCTGCGCTACGACAACGAGCAGCTCTCGATGCTGAAGCCTGACGACGTTAAGGACGAGCTGAAAAAGCTTGCCCGCGAGAAGTACGCGGCCCGCGAGAAAAAGTTTGGCGAAGAATTCATGCGCGAGATGGAGCGGGTAGTGCTGCTCAAGAATGTGGACTCCAAGTGGATGGACCACATCGACGCCATGAGCGAGCTAAAGCAGGGCATCTATCTGCGCGGCTACGGCCAGCGGGACCCGGTGGTGGAGTACCGGCTTGAGGGCTTTCAGATGTTCGACGAGATGATCGCGGCCATCAAGGAGGACACCCTGCGCTTCCTGTTCATCTTCGAGGTGAAGCGCCCGGAGGACGCCCCCAAGCGGGAGCAGGTGGCAAAACCCATGACCGCCTCCCACGGGGAGGAGGACGGCACCGTGAAAAAGCAGCCGGTGCGCAAAACCGAAAAGGTGGGCCGCAACGATCCCTGCCCCTGCGGCAGCGGCAAGAAGTACAAAAAGTGCTGCGGAGGGTAAGAGGCTGCTGACACCCCCTTGAAAATCCCCTTATCGCAGCACTGCCCGCTATGCTTGTTCTATTAATCCTATTTTCTAACAACCAACAGGAGGACCCGCTTATGGCAAAGAGGCTTTTGGGCGTACTGCTTTGCCTGCTGCTGCTTCCCTCCTGCAGCTACATCCCCACCGGGTACACCGAGGAGCTGTTGTCGGCCCCCACTGTCAACGACCAGCAGGCCAAGGTGCGCGCGGCGCTGGAAGCGACGCTGAACCTTTCCAACATACAGTACAGGTATATTCAAACCGGCGACTACCGCTCCCCTTTCGTATTCTTCGAACTGGACGGCAGCGGCCGCCGGGGCGCGGTCGTGTTTTACGCCTACAAGGGCGACCCCTCCAACACCGCGGCCCGCGCCAAGGTGCTGCGGGAGAATGACGACGGCGAGTGGGCGCAGGTGTTCGACATCTCCGAGCTGGGCGAGCAGATCAACTTCATCCAGTTTTCAAACCTGCTGGACCGGGACAACAAATGCATGGTCATCGGCTGGCAGAACGCGCGCGGCTCCCCTATGATGGGCATTTACTCCCTGTCGGAATACGGCGTGGAAAAACGGGAGCTCAGCTGCCCCTACTCGTTTTACCTGATCGACGACTTCGACGACAGCGGCGTGGAGGAAATTCTGACCATCTCCTGGGACGTGGACGCGGACCAGCTCTCCTTGTACCTGTACGGCCGGGGGCTGGGCGGACGGCTGGAGCAGCTGAGCCGCCTCGCCCTGGCCGAGGACGTGGAGGTGCTGCAGATGATCGCGGGGAGACTGCGAAACGGCAAGGCCATTTACATCGACGAGCTGCTGGATGGCAGCATCATCGCCACCGAGATCGTGTCGGTGAGCGGCGGAAAGCTGACGCCCGAGGTCACGGAGCAAAACGGCGTCCTGTACTCCGCCACGTTTCGGGAGTACGAGGACCAGCTCTCTACCGATCTGGAGAAGGACGGCGTTGTGGAAATCCCGTTGTATCACGCGCTGCCCGGACAAAGCAGCAACGAGGAGATCGAAAATGTGCCGCTCACCGAGTACATCCGCCTGGGCGAGGAGGGCTTCGAGACTGCGTATAGCGGCGTTTACAACGATTCCGACGGCTATGTGCTGTTCTTCCCCGACCGCTGGCTCGGCCAGGTGACGGTGGAGCGCCAGCCCGAGACCCGCGAGTGGAGGTTCCTGGCCCTTGACCCCGAGACAAAGCAGCCGTCCGACGAGCTGCTGCGCATCCGTGTTTACTCCGCCGGCGACTACAGGGATAAGTTCGCGGCCGACTACAAAAAACTGGACGAGCGGGGCCAGCTGGAGTACCACGCCTATATTCCCGCCGCCGAGGGTTCATTCCTGGCGGTCAGCGAGCAGGAGATCAGGCGGATGTTCCTGCCGTTGCGGTGACAGAGCGGCAACAATACAGACCAAAGGAAAGGAGCGGTACCGATGAAAAGAATTCTGGTTGTGGAGGATGAGGATGTCATCCGCGACTTTGTTGTGATCAATCTAAGGCGCGGCGGCTACGAGGTGGTGGACGTGGCCACCGGCGAGGCTGCCCTGGAGGCGTTCGACGAGGCCGGCGGCGACTTCGACATCGCGCTGCTGGATGTAATGATGCCCGGCATCGACGGCTTCGAGGTCTGCAAGGAGATCCGCAAGCGCTCGGGTTCGGTGGGCATCATCATGCTGTCCGCCAAAACCCAGGAGATGGACAAGGTGAGCGGCCTGATGCTGGGCGCCGACGACTACGTGGCAAAGCCTTTCAGCCCCACCGAGCTGGTGGCCAGGGTGGACGCCGTGTACCGCCGCGTATCCATGGCCAGGGCCAGCACCGACCCCGGCGAGCAGATCGTGAGCGGCAAATTTGTATTGGGACTTAAAAGCCGCACCTTGACCAAGGACAGCATAGCGGTGGACCTGACCCAGATGGAGTTCCAGATCATGGAGTACTTTATGCGCAACCAGGGCGCCGCGCTGGAGCGCACCGAGATTTTAAAGCATGTGTGGGGGGAAAACTACTTCGGCGACGACAAGATCGTAGACGTGAACATCCGCCGCCTGCGCATGAAGATTGAGGACGACCCCTCCAGCCCGCGGCACATCCTCACGGTATGGGGAAGAGGATATAAGTGGGTGGACTAGCGCTGGCCCGCGGGGCTTACAGCAATGGGAAACATAAACGGAAACCGGAACCTCTGCTTTGCTGCATGCAATGGCAATCCAAGATTGTCAGGCATTCCTGTTATTTATTTCCATTGCTATAGCAGTTAACAGACAACGGCAAGGAGGTTGTGCGGCCCTTGGGCATGAAGAAGATAACCTGGCGCTGGCTGCTCAACAGCTTTGGGGTCATTGTAGTGATCATACTGGCGGTGGAGCTGATTTTCGCTTACAGCATTTCCTCGTACTACTATAACGCGGTGCGCCAAACGCTCCGCTCCAGGGCCACGCTGGTCAACAGCATATTCAGCCAATACCACAACGAAGGCGCCTCCTTTGAAAATCAAGTGCGGGACTACGTGGCCTCCTTTTCTCAAAAAGAGCGCATGGAGCTGATGGTGATAAACCGGGACGGAAGCGTCACCTTTACCTCCAGCGGATTTGAGCCGGACCAGGAAAGGGGCCTTGCCGACTACAGCTTGGCGTTGGCCAGCGAGGAAGGCTACGGTGAGCAACTCATCGGCGGCAGCGGCGCGCGCATTCTGTCCATGAGCTTTCTTACGGATGTGCAAAGCGACCCGGCTGTCTCGGCCGTGCGCTTTATGGTATCGATGGACAACGTGGACCGGCAGATTCTGTTTTGGATTGTCTCCATGGCGCTGCTGGGAGTGGCCGTGCTGCTGATGGTGCTGTTTTCCAGCTCCTACTTCATCGGCACCATTGTTAATCCGGTGGGCGAGGTGGGCCGTATCGCCCGGCGCATCGCCGACGGCGACTTCAACGCCCGCCTGGAGAAAAAGCACAATGACGAGGTGGGCGATTTGTGCGACACCATCAACTACATGGCGGGCAAGCTGGGCGAGGCCGAGCGCATAAAAAACGACTTCATCTCGTCGGTATCCCACGAGCTGCGCACGCCGCTGACGGCGATTCAGGGCTGGGCCGAGACCCTGCTGGACGACGACGGCGGAGACCGCGACATCCTGCGCCGGGGCATGAGCATCATCATCAGTGAGACAACCCGCCTTTCCGGCATGGTGGAGGAGCTGCTGGACTTTTCCCGCATGCAGAGCGGCCGGCTGAAGCTGGAGATGGGCAGCGTGGACGCGCTGGCCGAGCTTTCGGACGTAGTGCTCATGTATGCCGAGCGGGCCAAGCGGGACGGCATCCTGCTCACCTACAGCGACAACGACCTGATCGTGCCGATCATAGGCGATAAGAACCGGCTGCGGCAGGTGTTTGTGAACATCGTGGACAACGCGGTGAAGTACTCCGACCCGGGCGGCGCGATTCATGTGACTGCCCGCGCGGGCCAGAGCGGAATTTTGATCGTGGTGCAGGACAACGGCATCGGCATCGGCCCCGACGACCTGCCCAAGGTGAAGGAGAAGTTCTACAAAGCGGATTCCACCCGCCGCTCCTCCGGCATCGGGCTTGCGGTGGCGGACGAGATCATCACCCGGCACGGGGGCTCGCTGAACATCCAGTCCGAGTACGGCAAGGGCACCAAGGTGACTGTCCGGCTTCCGGTAAAGCCGGCCGACAAGGCCGGCGGCTAAAGCGCCGGGCACAGCTTGTAGAAACTACGGAAAGCAAGGTATCGCAATGGGTAAAGAGAATGCATTCAAGACCTCCATCGGGGGGCAGGCGCTGATCGAGGGCGTGATGATGCGCGGCCCCGCCAAAAGCGCCATGGCCGTGCGCGCCCCCGGCGGCGACATCGAAGTGGAAGCCTGGGACCATAGCGGCGCGTCCCGGAAATGGTACCGCAAAGCCCCCTTTGTGCGCGGCGTCTTCAACATGGCGGACTCGCTGGTCACCGGCTACAAATGCCTGATGAAGTCCGCCGAAAAGGCGGGCATGGACGAAGAGGAGCCCAGCAAATTTGAGCTGTGGCTGGCGGATAAAATGGGCAAGAGCATTACCAGCGTGGTGTCGGTGATTGCCGTGGTGCTGGGTGCCGGTATCGCCATTGGCCTGTTTATGGCACTGCCCGCCTTTTTGGTGGGGCTGCTGGGGGAACTGGTGAAGTCCCGGCTGATGAAGTCGCTGCTGGAGGGCGCTGTGAAAATCAGCATCTTCGTCCTGTATCTGGCGCTGGTATCCCGCATGAACGAAATAAAGCGGGTGTTTCAGTACCACGGCGCGGAACACAAGACCATCGCCTGCTACGAGGCCGGCGAGGAGCTTATTGTGGAGAATGTGCGCGCGAAAACACGCTTTCACCCGCGCTGCGGCACCAGCTTTCTGCTGATTGTGCTGGTGATTTCCATTCTGACCTTTTCGGTGGTGACCTGGAGCAGCGTGCTAATCCGCATTCTGCTGAAAATCCTGCTGCTGCCGGTAGTGGTGGGCATCTCCTATGAGATCATCAAATACGCGGGCCGGCACGACAACCCCCTGACCCGCGCGATATCGGCGCCGGGACTATGGCTCCAGCGGCTGACCACAGGCGAGCCCGACGACGAACAAATTCAGGTGGCGATCGCGTCCATGCTTCCGGTGCTTCCGGAGGACGCCGCCTCCTCCTCGTGGTAACCCGGTTTACATGGGCCGAGCTGTACGCCTTGCTGCTCCAAGAAATGCCCACCCACTTCGAGGCGGAGCAGCTCTTCAAGCATGTGACGGGCTGGGGCGTCTCTGATTTGCCCTATATGGGTGATATGCCCGCGCCCATCGCCCAGTCACTGCAGCTGGCCGATCTGTGGGATCGCCGCCTGGCGGGGGAGCCATTGCAGTACCTGCTGGGGGAGTGGGAGTTTTACGGCCTGCCCTTTACGGTGGGCGAGGGGGTGCTGATCCCCCGGGCGGACACCGAAACGCTGGTGGACGTGGCGCTGGAGCTGATGCAGGATACCCCCGCCCCGGCGGTGCTGGACCTATGCAGCGGCAGCGGCGCGGTGGCTGTGGCTCTGGCCCACAGCCTGCCTGCCGCCAAGGTCACGGCGGTGGAGCTTTCGGACTGCGCGTTTTTCTACCTTGAGAAGAACATCGCGCGCAACGGGGTGCTGGTGGACGCGGTGCGGGGGGACATCCACACCTACACGCCGGGGGGGGCCCTGAACCTGCTCACGGCAAACCCGCCCTATATCCCCAGCGGGGACCTGGAGAGCCTACAGGCCGAGGTGCACAGGGAGCCCTCACTGGCGCTGGACGGCGGCGAGGACGGTCTGCGCTTCTACCGGGGTATCCTGGAGCGTTACCCGGCTTTTCTGGCACAGGGGGGCGCCCTGTGCGTAGAGGTGGGCTTCGACCAGGCAGCCGATGTGGCAAACCTGTTTGGGCTGGCCGGCCTGGGGGATATCGCGATCTACAACGACCTTTCAGGCATTGCGCGGGTGGTGACCGGGCTGCGCGTATAGTCGCCGGACAGCGCCTGCGGGCGCGAATCGTCATAAAAAGGAGATTCCATGAAGAAAGTATGGAATGCGATCAACGGGTACATGCATATCACCGACAAGTGGCTGATGCTTTTCTGCCTGGTGGCGTCGGCCCTTTCGGTGCTTTTACTCACGGGGCTTTATAACTCCGACCTTTCCAACATGACCCGGATTGTCACCCAGACGGGCGCGGTCCTGATCGGGCTTGCGGCGGCCATTGTGATTTCCTGCATGGATTACAATATCCTGCTCAAGCTCTGGAAAATCTACCTGCCGCTCTGTCTGATCCTGGTGGCGGCCACTTTCGTGGTGGGCAAGGCCCGCGGCGGCGACCAGGCGTGGCTGGAATTCTCTTTAGCTGGTCGCTCTTTTTCGCTCCAGCCCTCGGAGCTGCTGAAAATATCGTTCATCACCACAATGGCGCTGCACATCAGCAAGGTGGAGGACGAGCTGAACCGGCTTCCCGCCGTGCTGCTGCTGTGCCTGCACGGCGGGCTGCACATCGTGGTGATCAACTTTCAGGACAGCGGCACGGCCTTAATCTACGCCGTTATCTTTTTGATTATGCTGTTTTGCGCCGGCATCCAGTGGCGCTATATCCTGGTGGCAGCGGGGGGGGTGGCGGCGATGGCGCCGATCCTGTGGAACTATGTGTTGTCCGAGTACCACCGCATGCGCATTTTGATTATCTTTAACCCGGAGCTGGACCCTGACTACGCCTATCAGCAGCTGCGCAGCGCCATTGCCCTGGGCACAGGCGGCATCGAGGGTACGGGGTTGTTTGCGGGCAAGCATGTGCCGGTGCCCGAGGTGTACAACGACTTCATCTTTTCATTTATCGGGGAATCGCTGGGGTTTATGGGCTGCATCGGCACAATCCTGCTGCTGCTGGCCATTGCGCTCAAGGTGCTGTATAACTCCAGCATCGCCAAGGATACCACCGGCCGATTTATCTGCATCGGCGTGTTTGCCATGATCGCCAGCCAGACCATCGTCAACGTGGGCATGTGCTTGGGGGTCATGCCCGTGATCGGCGTCACACTGCCATTTCTGTCCTGCGGGGGTACCGCAGTGCTTTCAATGTACATCGGCCTAGGACTGGTTTTGAGTGTGTATAGCCACTCCAACACCGCTTTGTTTTATGAAAAATAAGGAGTGTCGCAGGCACCCCTTATAAAAAAGACTGTGCCCCGGCAAATCCGCCGGGGCACAGTCTTTTTTATAAGAACCACCCCATGCATATGTCGGCGTCCTTAGGTTCTTCCGTAAAAAGCCGTAGACAAGAGATATTACCCATGATATAATTGGACAGGGTGGTAAAATTGGGCAATGCGAGTACGATAGATTTACAGAGGTTCTATCCCGAATGCCTGAAGATCACTAACATCAA
>Ga0153950_1000629_pt1 | contig 15732 bp, 12 predicted proteins | sample TSNJ034MetaG_FD_104737 | JGI IMG/M metagenome (GOLD analysis project Ga0153950, IMG submission 104737) | Attine ant fungus gardens microbial communities from New Jersey, USA - TSNJ034 MetaG | ecosystem: Host-associated > Fungi > Mycelium > Unclassified | place: USA: New Jersey, Wharton State...
GGCTTTTTTTGAGGGGGAGCGTGTTAATGCGGGAAACGGTGTCCGAGTACGAAACGGCTAAATATACCTGTTGCTGGATTGCGTAAAGTACAGCCACATCTAACCTGTTATGATTGATGGAGTGCATAGTACAGCCTGTACGCGAAACTTTGTAGGTGGAGCAATAATAACGTACATTCCCGCCTGTCGCGCTCCGTGTCACAGACTTGCCGCAATAACCGCTAACCCTACTTCGGGCCAACTTGGCCCGAAACCTCCAGCCACTTATCTATCTTTTTGTCTTTGTTCTTTTTGCGTGCTCTTTCGATTTCGATGACTTCTTCTTCGCTGGTTTTATGCCTTTTTGCCATTTCCTCATCCTATTCCATTATACCATTTCCTTCCTTCTTCCGCAACGCTTCTTATTTGTGATTAGTATAAGATTCTTCTTGTTGCGGGGCGATGTACTTCTTAATCGTTTCTTCGTTTGCATATCCGATTGTGGCAACAAAGTATCGTAGTGGATGCAAAAGGAGTTGCGAAACGCAACTCCTGGCCATGGCAATTACATGCTTATCATACAAACTGTGTCCTCTGAATCAAATCTTCCTGTACCGCCTCGCTCAGCTCGACAAACAATGCCGCATACCCTGTGACACGTACCATGAGGTCCCTGTACTTTTCCGGATTTTTCTGCGCATCCAGTAGTGTTTGGGTTGACGTCACATTAATCTGTACCTGCCCCCCGCCTTTACGGAAATAGGTCTTGATCAGCTCCGCGCACTTCCAGAGATTCTCTTCTTTTTGCAGAAGCTCCGGACTGAACTTCATATTATAGATAATACCGCCGGTAGCCACTGTCTGGTCAATTTTTGCAACAGAATTCATTGCTGCAGTTGGTCCCTTTATGTCTGTTCCCTGTGAAGGCGATATGCTGTCATTCAGTGACGTACTGGCGAAGCGCCCATCCGGGAGGGCGCCCACGAGCGTGCCGTACTGTACATGCGAAGTAACCGTCATATAGGCAGGCCAAATTGATCGGAGCAGTTTTCCGCCCCTGGGATCTCTGAATTTTTGGCATTCCGTATACGACGCAGCCATTGCCTTTGCCGTGATGTCATCAACATAATCTATATCGTTTCCATACTTCGGGGCATCGTTGATGAGAATCTGCCGGATATCTTCACAATCACTAAAATTTTTACGGCAAGCATTCATCACCTGTGCCATTGAAAGCTTCTTCTCCTCGAATACCAGCTTTTTCAGGGCAGCCAGCGAATTCCCCACATTGCCAATGCCAGCCAGTGCAATGATAGTCGACCAATAATACTCAGTCCCGCCGTTGTGGATATCCCTGCCGCTCTCAATGCAGCCCTGTACCGTTGCCGATAAAAAGGGTACGGGCATAACCGTTTGATGCACCAGGACCTCTGCATTCAAACAGATTGCGGCGTGGCGATTGTAAAACGCAAGCTGTTTTAAAAATGCCGCCTCCAGCGCTTCATAGTTTGTAAAATTCTCTGGGTCGCCGGTCTTTGGCCCCATCTGTTTCCCGCACAGCTGGCACTTTCCATCGTTTAGTGCGAGCTCAAGCACCTTTGCTATGCTGATGGGGACAGAGAACAGGCCGCCGGTTTTCCCAGGAATACTAATTTCATCGCACCCCACACCGGAATAGCAGCGCGCTTCGTGCAGCGGCACACCCCGGTTCAGGATGGATGGGACGAATATCTCATCGTTTAGGATCTGCGGGATTGCGTTCTTCTCCCGGATGACACGCAACGCCTCCACAAGAAATTCGTCACTGCAACGCTTGTGCCAGCGCACAGACAGGTTGGGCTGCATCAGCCCGACATCCCGCTGTGCTTGGAGGCACAGGTATGACAGCCTGTTTGTCGCGTCGCTACCGTCCGCCAGCTGCCCGCCAAGGCTGATGTGTTCGCCCATTGAGAAATTGGCGATGAAGCTGGCTGTAATCTTATCGTACAGAATCACCATCTCGCTGAGTTTGATCCAGAAGCACCCCAGAATATCGCAAATGGAGTTCTCGTCCTCGGCGCCGTTTGCAAGATCGTTCTCGAAATAGGGATACATGTAGCGGTCAAAGCTGCCGGGTGACACCGATACGCCATTGGTCTCAAGCTGGGTAATGAGCTCTATAAACCACAGGAATTGGACCGCTTCGTGAAATGTGCGGGCGGGATGCTCGGGTACATGCTCGCAAATGCCGGCGATCTTTGCGAGCTCCTTTTTGCGCACCGGGTCCTGCTCCGCCTGCTCAAGCTCCCGCGCTTTTTGCGCATATCGCTTACCGAATGTAATCGCCGCATCACATACAATGATCTCTGCGCGCAGGAAGATTTCTTTTTCAATATTTTCAGACTGCGTCAAGTCCAGCGCCTTCAATGCCTCCTGCGCCTGGCGGCGTATGCCGGCAAACCCCGTTTTGATGACGCGCTCATGATCCTGGCAAATATGTCCAATCCCGTTTTGATATGCACACCACCCAAACAGAGCAGGGTGCTCGTGATTGATTTGCTCCAATGTCTCCTGTGGAATCAGTTTTATCACATGGTCATGTAATGTCTTTCCCTTCCAGTATGGAAAGATGGAGCGTAGCTCATCCTTCTCCTTTTCCGTCACGATGAATTTGTCTTGCGGGCGCGTTTCAAACTCATCGAGCTCCTCCTCGATCCAATAGGTCGCCATTTCGGGGAACACATTGGCGCTACGCGCCGAACTGCCGTTTTGACACCCAACGATGAGCTCATGCGGCAGGATGACCGTTTCCATATTCTCAAGGATTTTCGCAAGGGTTTTGGCTCTGCGGATGACGGACGGCTCCCCCTCTGTTTCCTGGTAAGCCTGGGTTACCAGCAGCGCTCTTTGGGTGTCAATGTACATCCCGTCGCTGTAAAAGCGTTTTTTCAGTGCATCAATCCGGGAGCTACCTCGCTTGTAAACCTGGTATGCTTTTTTTGTTTCCATTTTTATAACCATACCTTTCTGCTGCGCTGCAAGGCACAAAACAACCATGAAAAGGAATGGTCATATTGCGCAGGAGCGGAGGTTACGCGGGGGCGAGAGCCGCTCGCGTATTTTAAATTTAAGTTTGAATTTATTCAAACTTACCCCTCCGAGTTTTAGTGTTGGGGGAGTACTAGTGAATGACGTCAATACTGTGGTCCAGAAATATTTGTTTTGCCATCGCTAGCGCCTCAACAGTGGGAGTCGGAAAGTCCTTCGAAGGACATGGCATATTGAGCTCCTCATATTCAAGCAGCCCAAGCTTGTGAAAGGGCAGCAAATGCACCGTGCGCAACTTATTTTGCACCATAAAGGCCGCAGTCGCCGTCAAATTTTCCGGGGAATCGTTGAAGTCCGGAACAAGCGGGACATTGATCACAATTTCGCACTGCTGTGTTGCGGCAGCTCTCTCAATGTTCTTTAGAATCAACTGGTTTGATACGCCAGTAATCGCCTTGTGTGCTGCTTCATCCATGTTCTTGATATCAATTTTCAGCAGGTCTGCAAATTGTATGATTTGCTCCATGTTTTCCCACCGGATATGCCCGCAGCTCTCAACAGCAGTGTGAATACCGCGCAATTTACATTCCTGCAACAATGCGCAGGCGAATTCAGGTTGTACCGTGGCCTCTCCGCCGGAAAGCGTGACGCCTCCACCAGATGTTTCGTAGAAATCGGCGTCGCGTTCAATTTCCTGCATCACTTCATCCACGCGCATTGGGCGATTTGACCACCTGAGCGCCTTGGGTGGGCAACTATCGACACAGGCGCCGCACGCCCTGCACAGTTCGCGGTTCACCCGCTTCTCCGGATCCTGCAGGATTGCGTCGAACCGGCACGCCTGGCTGCATCGCCCACAGAGGACGCATTTCCGCTTGCTGTACATGATGACCGGATTGGTCATCCATGTTTGGGGGCTGCTGCACCAAGTACAGCGCAGCGGACAACCGCCAAAAAACACCACAGTGCGGATTCCCGGCCCATCCTCCAGCATAAATCGCTTAATACTGGTAATTATCCCCATTGGCTGGTTCTCACTTTGCATAGACATACTCCTTAAGTTGCTATCCCAAAGACACAGATACGCGGTAAGCACCCTCCGTCGCCGCCGCTTTGAATGCATCCTGTATTTGCTCGAGTGGGAATCGCTCATCGATCAGTGGTCTAACATCAATGGCACCGCTGCCGATCAGGTCGGCCGCCCTCAGATAATCTCTCTGGCAGCAGCCATATGTACCGATGACATCCAGCATCTTGTAGTGTACTAGATTCGGATCAAGGTCCCAGTTCGGAACAGGATGCCCGCTGGCAAAAATAAGGAGTCTGGTCCCCTTCGCTGCCACATCAAGCGCTTGGGCATACGCAGAATTGGCGCCCACTGCAATAATAATCGCGTCCAACGGCTCCCCATCGAAATAGCCGTCCAACACCTGCTTAACGTCCTGCGTGGAAGGGTTGATGAAATGGGAAAAGCCAAGTGCGCGGGCGGTGTCCAGCTTCTTTGGCGATATATCGGACACAACGACGGACGCGCCGCAATATCTCGCCATTTGCGCGTTTAATATCCCCATTGTCCCGCCACCGATAACTAGCACTTTTTGGCCGGGCGTCAGGGCGAGCTGCTGTATACCGTGGATTACCGTGGATAGCGGCTCACAAAATGTAGCCTGTTCAAACGGTGTATCGGGGCGCACACGGAATACATACCTTTCGTCAACGATCTGGTATTCGCTGCAACCGTACAAGCCGTGATATCCATATTCGTCCACCACCTGCAGGTCGATGGCCGGATTCATACAGTAACTGGCGTTTCTCCCCTTTCTGCAATTGCAGCAAATAAGGCACGGACGATACGCATCCGTCACCACGCGGTCACCGAGCTCAATGCTATGCACATCCTTGCCTACCTGTTCGACAATGCCGGCATTTTCGTGCCCAAACGCCATATTCATTGGCTGGTGTGGCCGAAGTCCCTGCCATTGCTGGTAATCTGTCGTACAGACGCTGCAGGCCATATTGCGAACCAATACCTGTGTTGATGTGAGTACAGGCAGACCGTGTTCATGCACCTCCGCTCGCTCTACACCCGCGATAACACCAAATTTCATTCCTAACTCCTCCTTGAAAGCTTGTGAAGCCCCTTGGTCATTTGTCGTGTATAACCACAACCTTGATCGCCTTGGACGACTGCTTGTTCAATGTTGTATCAAACGCCTCCTTGATCCTGCTCATCGGAAACCTGTGAGTGATCATGGGTTTGGCGTTGAGATGTCTATCCGCCATCATTTGAAGCGCTATCTCAAATTCAGTAGCATAATTCCAATATGCGTAGCTGTAGATAAATGTCAGATTCAGCTCCTTTCCGTGCGCTTTCCAGAAGTCTATCGTTGAACGGTTGCGCATACCGATCAAACCCACCGTTCCCCCGTAACGGACCATCTCCACGGATTGATCTAAAGTAGGCGCATTGCCGCCGACCGTCTCAAAGACAATATCGGCACCCTTGCCGCCAGTCAGACGCATAATTTCTTCGACTATGTTTCCCTGCGACGAATTGATCGTATCATTGATACCGGATTGCCTTGCGAGCGCTAGAATCTCCTCTATCAAGTCAACCAGGATCACCTTGCGTGCACCGGCGGCCTGTGCGACCTGTGCCGTGCAGATGCCAAGCGGCCCTGCCCCGATGACGACCACAAAGTCGTGAATGTTCACTGCAACGCGCTTCATTGCATGTACTGCGACGGCATAGCAGTCCAGTGTCGAAGCCTCCTCAAACGAAACGGAATCCGGTAACAGATATACCTTGCCGTGCGGCGCTTTTACGTACTCGGCAAAACCACCTCCGTAAAAATATCCGATATGCTTAAGGCTTTGGCACAGGTGGTAATCTCCAGAGAGGCAGTAGGCGCAAACACCACAGCCAATCAGCGGTTCCACGCCAACACGGTCGCCGGGCTTCACATTTGTTACATTTACTCCAACCTCCAATACGACGCCACTTAGCTCGTGGCCCAGCACAGCACGCTCCCGCAGAGCTTCCGGCGCTTCGCCCTTGTAGTAATGCATGTCGCTGCCGCATACGCCGGCCGCCATAACGTGGATCAGAACATCAAATTCATCGCCCGGTTCCAGTTTAGGCGTCTCGATTTCTTCATATCGAACGTCGCCGGGACCATAAAAAATACCTGCCTTCATTCCCAAACCTCCTAACCCATTGCTTGCATGTCTGCAATCTGGTGCATTTGCTTTTTGGTGCACAGATATAACTCCTTATATATTTCGAATAAGCGGTTGTACTTTTCCGTGTTCTGCAAATCCGGCTCTACAAGCTGTTCCTGAGTAATCCATTTGCTGCGCAATTCACTCATTCCGTTGAACAGCCCGCTGCCGTATCCCGCAAGATATGCGCATCCCGCAGGTGAGCCGCCGGTCAACAGGAGGCAGCGCTGTGCCAGTCCTGTCACATCACTCACAATTTGTATCCACATGCGGTTTTTCACCCCGCCCCCGGTGGAGACAAAGCCGGTTATGTCAAGGCCGCTTTCCCGCATTACCTCTACATTGTGGCGCACACTGTAAGCAACTCCCTCCAACACCGCTCGGTACAGGTCTGCGCGCGTATGTCCAAGCGTTAACCCGAAAATCATCCCCCGCGCGTTTTCGTCCATCAGCGGTGTACGCTCCCCTGAAAAATAAGGCAGTACAACCAAGCCGTTCGATCCGGGCGGCGACGTGGCCGCAAGCGACGCGAGCAAATCATAGGCATTTTCATCACCGTTCTGCTCCGCCTCCAACTCCGGCTGACCCAGTTGGTCCCGGAACCATTTGGTGATCGACGCTGCCGTCGCCGTTGATCCGCCGGTCAGGTAAAGGTCCATCAAGGGAAATGGGGACAGGAAGAGCCCCGGTCGGAAGTCATCTGCCCCAGACAAGTTTTGGATCAGCATCGTGCTTCCGTATACAAGGATTGTATCGCCTTTTTCGGCGCCCGTACTGAGTAGCTCCGCAGCGAAATCTCCTGTGCCTGCAATTACCACCGTATCCGGAGACAAGCCTGTCTCCTTCGCCGCCGCATCATTCACATATCCGGCAATCTGGTAAGACGGCATGAGGGTGGGTAGCTGTTCTACATCGACTCCCACAGCGCGGCACATCTCCCCATCCCAAACGCGCTTGTCGCAGTTGAACAGGGGATTATATCCAACCGCATTGCAGTAATCCATGGTGTAGGCGCCCGTCAGACGGAAAGTTAGGTAGCTGCTTGCCGTCAGAAATTTGTATGTTCTCGCAAACAATGCAGGTTCATGCTGTTTGTACCATAGTATTTTCGGTCCAACCGCCTGAGAGGACAGCTCAACCTTACCCACCGAGATGATCTTCTCTTTGCCGATTATCCGGTTTAGTTCCGCGATCTCGCTTGTTGTGCGCGTATCGCTTCCGTAGAGGATTGCATTTCGCAACGGTTTTCCCGCTTCATCCACCGGCAGCATGCACGGAGATATCGCAGAGCATCCAATTGCGTGAATTTTCCGGGGATCGATGCCGCTTTTTTTCAAAAGAACCTTCGTGACGGACCGAAACTCCTCCCACCAGACAGCTTCCGCATCGTGCTCGGCCCATCCGGGCCATGGATGCAGAACTTCGTGCTTTACGTAGTGGTATGCAAGGAGATGGCCGTCTTCGTCTATAATGATCCCCTTGGACCCCTGCGTGCCTATATCAAAACCATATAGCAATTTCTTTTCCACAGCCATCCCCACTATTTCACAATCAGATTCCGCTCTTTACGGTCAGCCACAAAGAATATTGCACATAAAATAATGAGCCCCAGTGTGATCGTCTGCCAATAAGTATTAATCCCCAGCACATTCATTCCGTACTGTATCATGATAATCAATGCGACGCCGCCCACATTCTGTAACCCGCTGCCCTTCCCACCGCTGAGCGATGTGCCGCCGATTACAATGGATGCAATGGTATTGGTTGTGAGGTTTTCTCCCACTAATGGAGAGGCGATCTTGATTTTGCTCGCCATGAGGATTCCAGCCGCCGCAGCCATCACGCCGCTGAGCAGAAATGCAAGAACCTTTGTACGGTTAATTTTTACACCGGCAATAATTGCCGCTTGTTCGTTTGCGCCAATCGCATAGAGGCTCTTTCCATAGGAAGTGCGCTGTTCGATCACACGGAAAACAACCACACAGATCATGGCGATTATAAACGGCAGGGGAATAAAACAAACTTGTTTGGTGTACCAGTTGAGGTACATATGCAGCGATTTGTTTGGCACTACCGGCGACCCGCCGGACAGGATCAGCGCAACACTCGCCCAAATGCTTTGCGTTCCAAAAGTAGCAATAAACGATGGGATTTTGACATATACAGAGATAATCGCATTAATCACGCCTGCCACCGCGCCAAAGCCTAACGCGATCAAAAAAGCACCTGCACCGAATCGGGATAAGGTCAGCATGAATATAACGCAGGCACAGGAGGACACATACCCAATGGATAAGTCAATGCTACCAATCAGCAGAACCTGTACAAGCCCCACGCTCGCAATTAAAATGGTGCTCATGCTGGACAACAGATTGCTGATATTGCTCAGATTTTTGAAATTCGGACTGATAAAGGAAAAAATAACGAATATGCATAGCACGATCAGCCAGCTAATTATGTAGTTTTTTCCCTGCGAGGCAGAAAACTTCCCCAACACATCCCGGCGCACACCTGTCATTTTCAACACTCTCCTTCAAACCATGTACTTGATCAGCTCGACCTGTTCCGGCTTGGCATTAGGCTCTGCACCGAACTCTTTTTGCACGGTGCCGTCACGCATAACCAAAATGCGATTGCTCAGGCCAATGCACTCCTCCATGGTATCGGCCAGCAAAACTATACCCACTCCTGCATGTGTGGCATCCCGGATCACCTCATAAATCTCCGCTTTTGCCCCAACATCAACGCCGCGCGTCGGATGGTTCAGAATGATCACACTTGCTCCGCTGGCAAGCGCTCTGGCAAAAATTACCTTTTGCGCGTTACCGCCGCTGAGATTGTTGATCATCTGCGCACTGTCACGGCACTTGATGTGCAGGCGTTCAATCCAGTGCCCAACATCCGCTTCCACCTTCTTTTTTTGTATAAGCCCGCCTTTTTTCACGCGTTCAAGCTCGGAGATAATAATGTTGTCGCGGATACTCAAGATATCAAACTGGGCTTCGATGCGCCTGTTGGCAGGAATCTGCATGATGCCATGCGCCAAAGCCTGTGAAGGCATTTTAAAGCTGACAGGCTTGCCTACCACCATAAATTCACCGCTCGTCAGGCTGTCGACGCCTGTCAATACATTACACACGTGCTCTTTGCCGGACCCTACCGATCCCAAAATGCTCAGTACTTCTCCCTTGTGCAGCTTGAATGATACATTTTGAAAAAAACCGGATAAACATAAGTCCTTGACTTCCAGGAGTACCTCCTCGTCAGGGGTTCTTTGCTTTGATACCTGGTAGTACTCTTCTGAGGCTGACGTCCCAACCATTTTGCTGTAAAGAATATCCTGCGTTGCCTCCGCCTTATCCAGCACGCAGACTTTTTTTCCGTCCTTGAGGACGTAAATCATATCACAGAGCTCCAGAACCTCGTCCAATCGGTGCGATACAAATATCGCACTGTTTCCGGCGTCTGTAATCCTGCGGACGTTCTTGAATAACACCTTGATTTCATTTTCGTTGAGTACAGAAGTCGGTTCATCTAAAATCAGCAGGGAATTCTCCGCTGAGCCGTTTTGATTCGCATGCGTAATTACGAAAAATGCGCGGATGATCTCCACCATCTGGCGGTTTGCAAACGAGTAGTCTGAAACGTATTTATTCGCTTTTATGTGGTTCATTCCAAAGCTGTCCAAGAGCGCCTGAGCACTCGCGTTCAGCTTAGACCAGCTCACAAAGGGTCCGGTTTTAAATTGCCCTTCATTGTTCAGGTAGATATTTTGTCCCACTGTCAGGTAGGGCAGCAAAGATTGCTCCTGAAACACCATCCCCACACCCATGGCATTTGCCTTCACCGAGCCTATTGGCGCATATGGTGCATTCGTTTTCAGCATTGTACCGGAATCAGCTTTTTCCAATCCCATAATAATTTTCATCAAAGTGGTTTTTCCGGCGCCATTCTCCCCGACAAGCCCTACAATTTTTCCTTTTGGGATATCTATATCCATGTCTGTCAACACCTTGGTGGTGCCGTACGTCTTGTTGATCTTCTTTAATCGCATCAATGGATATGCTGCCGCATCTGACATAGAGCACTCCTCCCCTCTGCAAATTCTATTTGACAATCAGCTTTTTGTTCTTTTTGGACCACCCGAAGGCAACCATGATAATCAGTAGGAACACTCCCTGCGCCGCATCCCTTACATAGGCATTGACCGAAAGAAGCACCATAATATTGGTGAGCATCGTAATAATGGTAACGCCAACCAATGTGTTAACAACGCCGCCGCGCCCGCCCGACAGGTTTGTGCCGCCGAGCACGATGGCAGCCAGCGCCGGAAAGGATTTGTTCATAACATTGCTCATATCTGCACGGGCAAACTGTGCTATGCTAACAAACCCCGCAATTCCAATAATTAAGCCGGCTAGCGTAAACACGGTAATTTTCACTCTGTTGACATTGATGCCCGCCATCGCGGCTGAATTCTCGTCTTGACCGACTGCATAAATCTGACGCCCAAATGCAGTTTTTGATTGGATTAGCCATGCTATCAAAAACACGAGTAATGCAATATAGAAGTAAATTGGCACACCCAAAAACTTGTTTAACGCGATCGAACGTATCTGCATATCGGACAGCGTTCCAGGCTTCCCGCCGTACATGATCAGCGCAGCCCCTGTCGTAATAAGGCCCATACAGAATGTCACCATAAAAGAAGGTATTTTTGTGTGAACCATGATCAGGCCAATCAGAAAACCGACAAAGCCAGACACTGCGACCGCAATCAGAACTGCAAAGATGCCCAGATTAAAAACTGTGCGGTTATTGAGGGCGAGCATACTGATAATCGCGCCCGAGAGTCCCATCATCCCCTCAATCGATAGGTTGATGCTGCCTATGATAACTACTAATGTAGAGGATAATGCAATAATCAGAGGCAGGCTCGCAAGGTCGAGCAATGTTAGTAAATTGTTTCTTGTCAGGAAATCATCCGAGATAATCGAACAGCCGATAAAGAAAATGAATAGAATGCCTAAAGGCACAAAATTTTTAATCCGTTCCAATTGATGTTGTCGATGTGCTCGGTGATCAAAAGGCTTGGACGCATTTGCCTGAATTTCCATCTTACTCATCGCCACAACTCCCCTGTGCGTTATATTGATCCTTTGCTTTGCTTGATACCATTACATCAAATAACTCTCACTTCTATGCAGCTCCTTCCATACTGCGCCCAAAGATTGGAGAGGACTAATCTGCGCATTTGCGTAATATTTGTGCATTTGATCATACTCGGGCAAATAAAAGCCGGACACGCCGGTTTTTATTCTTAACGTATTCCAATATTGTCATTCTTATATTAGCCGAAAAATATACCATTGTCAATATGCAAAATATGCAAAATCTCTCTTTGCTTATGTTCATGTTGTATGTGCGGAACGTTGCAAGCACATATTTTTGTTCAATCCGTGTGCAATAGAATATTATTCCAACAAATACTGTGCCGTATCGTAGTCCGTGATTAGCACGGATATCTGTTTTCCCTGAAGCACCGCCTTGATCGAAGCATGTTTATGTTTTCCACCGGCAATGCAAATAACCACACCTTTTTGAATGGGGATATCCACAGATATTGATCTCCGTGAAAGATCATCGTCCAGCATATTCCCGTTGGAGTCATACAAATGCAACAGTATCTCACCGCAGACGCCTTTACTTTTCAACAGCTGTACATCAAACGAATCAAGTACATTTGTTGAGTACAAAAAGCCATGCTCATCAATCGACCCGACGGATATCACTTTGACTTCCGCATCATTTGCCATTTCCAGCGCATTTTTTATCATCTTTTGGTTTTTTAGCAGTTCCACATCGTCCACTGTCTGCGCGGAACAGGGTGCCCAAATTCCAAAAAAGGGGGCTCCTATCGCCTGTGCTACACTTTGGCCGTTGTCCATCGAGCTCCATGTCGCGTCATGTGACAGCACCCCTTGGAGTGAAACCACATATGGTATATTCTCCGTCTTCTCTTGGAAGATCGTCGCAAACGAAGCACCAAGGTGACTGAGTGTTCGCCCTGCGCCTATTCCTATAGACTTGACGTTTGACAGCAATTTTCTACTCAGATAGATCGCCCCGGCCTTGGCCAAATCCTGCTCCAAATGCAGGCCCTGCGATGGAACCACCACAGCATCGCGCAAACCGAACCGGTCTATGATATCCCGTTCAATATGTAGCAGATTATAAAATGGGTTTTGTATGGATATAGTAATGATATTATTTTGCTCTGCATCCCGCAAAATGCGTTGTACTTTAATGCGCGTAATCCCGTATTGCTTTGCAATGTCATGCTGCGTCATATGGTCTATGTAATACAACCATGCGATTCTAACCATTAAATCATAATCCGTGAACCGTTCGTCGTTTGCGGCCATTCAATCAACACCCTTTCAAGCTATTCTAACTTCGCCAATTTTAATTATTATATCATAGAAATGCAAAAAAGGGCATATATTTTTTTTAAATGCAAATGCGCCTTCGCCAAAACATAATGTGCTATTTTTTTCACAAAATAATATTTATTTTTTGTGATTTTTCATGAAAAAGGCGATACCTATTGACGTTTGCTAAAAAAACGTATAAAATAACATCGTGCAAATGCTTCATATATTTTCAAATGCACACATCGTCCATAAACAAGTTAGGAGGAGAAAAATGAGAAAACTACTGTCATATTTAGTTGTTACCGTCCTTTTGCTGACATCGTTTGCGGGTTGCGGCAATTCATCTGCTTCGACCGATAGCTCCACCGCAGCCCCGTCACCAAACGATGCCGTGGAATCCGTCACTGAATCGAAAGGCGATGGGGAAGAACTTATGGTTGCCTATTCCAACCGCGGCATGGACAACGAATACTATGTCATGGTCGGAGAAGGTATGAAAATGTACTTGGATTCACTCGGCATTAAATACAGTCTCCAATTTCTTGACGGCAATGCCGATGATGAAAAGCAGATCAACGATGTGCAGGCTTTTTGTGAAGCAGGCGGAGACGTATTGTATGTGGAGCCTAACAATGACTCGATTTTGGGTGCAATTGCAGAAATATGCGAAAGCTATGGTACTTACTGGTGCAATGTATGGTCCATGCTAGAGGGCTATTACCCCATGGATTACGAGTATTACGCATTTATGCATTCGCCAAGCAACATCGATCTCGGTTATGGAATTGCCAAGTACATGTTTGACAGCTTCGAAACACCAGGGAAAGGAAATATTCTGATTATCCAAGGCAACCTGGGCAACAGCAGTTCCACGTTGCGCCACCGTGGTATTGAACGAGCATTGGCTGAATACCCCAACATCAATGTGCTTGACGACCAGCACGGCAACTATGACGGCACAATCGCTATGGATTTGTGCAAATCATGGATTTCCAAATATGGCGATGAAATTGACGGCATTTGGTGTGCCAACGACACAATGGGCCTTGCCTGTGTTGAAGCTTTGCGCGCGGCTGGTCTGGAGGGCAAGGTGCTCGTCTGCGGAATTGACGGCAACTCCGAGGCGCTCAAGGAAATCGAGGCGGGCAATTACATCGCAAGCGGTGCGGCCAACGCCTATATGCAAGGCGGCTATGCAATCTCTTTGTTATATCAGATCTGGCTGGGGAACGAAGACTTGTCCAGCATGTCGCTTGCTGATCGCATGTTCTTTACACCCACGCTCGTAGTCACTCCGGAAAATGTGAAGAAACAACTGTATGAAGCGCCTTCATTCGACTACACAGACTTCAACTATTTCCGCAGCGGCGGAGAATTCCCATATCTCGATTCCGATTATGTAACATCGGCATCATAAAGTCTTACCTGTACTGCTGCCGGGGCTCACGTAGTCCCGGCAGCATCATGAATATCCTACGGAGGTCGGAGCTAAAATGCTTTTAAATATGCGGGATTTACTCTCGGTTGCCAAAAAATATCAGTTTGCCGTACCGGCGTTTAACATCGGTTCCGGCTTTATTCTCAATGCCGTACTTGAACGGTGTGAGCTATTACGTGCTCCAGTAATCCTAGCAGTCCACCCATTGGAGCTTGCGTTTAACAAAGACAGTTTTGTTGCCCAGTGCCTGAACGCGGCGCATAACGCATCTATACCCGTCACCGTTCACCTTGATCACGGAGCGACTTTAGAGCAAATACTCCATGCGATCCGGCTTGGTTTTACATCCGTAATGATGGACGCATCCAGCAAACCTTATGAGGAGAATGTGCGCATTTGCCGTGATGTTGTAAATATAGCACATCCTTTCAACATATCGGTTGAAGGCGAGCTTGGAACAGTCGGCTCAACCGGCACAAGTGGTGAAGGTGGGGCAGAGGAAATTACATATACGCAACCGGACCAGGCCTCCGAGTTTGTCAAAAGAACCGGGGTTGATGCACTGGCAATCGCAATTGGAACAGCTCACGGCATCTATCCAGAAAACTTTATACCGAAACTGCACCTTGAATTGCTCAAAGAGATCAAGGAAAAGGTTGATGTGCCACTAGTCTTGCACGGTGGTTCCGCCAATCCTGACAGTGAGATTGCCAAAAGTGTCGATTGGGGAATCAACAAAATTAATATTTCTTCGGACATAAAAAGTGCTTTTTATCAGCAACTGCGGCAGGATTTGAACAACAGCCCCAAGCAGTATGAATCCTATCGCTTATACCAAAATGGCATTATAGCGATCAAGGAGGTCGTCGACTGCAAATTAAACCTTTTTAAAGCCGTGGACAAGTCTAAGCATTATCATTTGTGATCTCATGCGCGCATACTAAAGCTCCCAGCCAATAAGGTTCCTCCTCTAACTAGAGCGTGTTGCCATAAATGATAAAATAGAGATATGAAACTGACAGAAGCACAATATGAACAGATAAAGGAAGCCTTTCCGAAACATCGGCGCAGTGCAAATATCAGTATTCTGGACATTCTCAATGCCGTATTATAGTTCTTGAAAACGGGTGCAAATGGAGATGCTTGCCCAAAGAATTCGGCAATTGGAACACGGTCTATGTGAGGCTGCGGCGCTGGGTGCGGAAAGGCGTATTACAAAAGGCTTTTTTACTCTTACAACCTAAAAGTCGTCAAATATGTACTCAAAATATCAGCTGATGGTTACTCCGAGTTTTTCCAGATATAGGCTGTCGCGAGATGTAATCTCTGTGGTCCATCTCCTGGCTTTCAGCTTTGCGGATACATCAACACTCTCCACCGTATCAAACCATTGCAGCTGAAGATACAGAGAGGTGTTGTTCAGCCAGGATTTCAATTTCTTTTCGGCATCAAGAACAGCTTTCTTATCATGATCTGGCTCACCGGTTTGGGTTCCCAACGATTGTTTAAGCCTGCGTATTTCTTCACTGAAATACTCATAGTAGCAAAGAGACACAAATTGTACTGTAGCGCGACAAGATTTTTGATAAATAGGGACAACAAAAATGATAAAAAATTCGCCCAATCTTAGAA
>Ga0153950_1000632_pt1 | contig 15716 bp, 12 predicted proteins | sample TSNJ034MetaG_FD_104737 | JGI IMG/M metagenome (GOLD analysis project Ga0153950, IMG submission 104737) | Attine ant fungus gardens microbial communities from New Jersey, USA - TSNJ034 MetaG | ecosystem: Host-associated > Fungi > Mycelium > Unclassified | place: USA: New Jersey, Wharton State...
ACTCGGTCCCGGGGCGGGAGTCGACGTCCCGCGTCACCCCAACCGCGGGGTAAAACTCCATGATGGAGGCAGGCACGATGCTGTGGAATGCCTGAATGTTCGGTAGTTTCCAGAACATAAGCAGGTTGTCGGTGGCCATGGCCGCGTCGGAGCGGGCGAAAGGCTCCTCCGGCAGTGAAATCGCATATTTGCCGTTGATGACCCGTTCCACCACAAAGCGAGAAGCCCAGTAGCTCTCTTTTACGCCGAACAGATAGGGGACGGTGAAGCAGACCGCCACCAGCGCCACCCCCGCCCCGAATATACGAAGAAAATGGGAATTCCGGCGGCAGCGCACAACCAGCAGCCAGGTAAGCAGTACACACACCACCGCAATACCAAACGAGATCCAGGCCTGCCAGGTGATCGAGGCGAGCCCGATCTTCCATTCATCGTCAACCTTGTTCGGGGTCAGGCAGACCGCCGCGGTAAAAACAGAGACGATCAATAGCTGCCAGCGCATGGCGGTGCGAAACTCCCCGGCGTCCTGGCTCATGTCCTCCACGGCGCGGATGGACGCGAGGCTGATCAACAGGATCGGCATATAGAACCAGCGGGCGTAATAGGCGCCATTGAGCAGGACAAACAAGTTGTTCAGCCCGGGCACCAGCGCCATAAAGACGCAAATGCCGACGAGCGTTTTAAGCCAGTCCTTTTTTCTCTGAGAGAAGTAGCCCATAACCCCCACCGGCCCCAGCAGGGGCAGCCACGCCGAAAGCGACGCCCAATAGGCCTCGTGGTTGGGGAAGAAGTTGGAGCGTGCCGGTTGTTCGGGGGGGAAGAAAAAGCTGTGAAGGATGGCGGGCAGACGCTGGTTGTCCCAATAGAGCCAGAAGTTCCAGCCGTTTAGGAGGTTGTCCGTTCCGGTGCGGGGGTTGCCCATAAGAGCCAAAACCGAAGGAAACAGCACCAGGGCGGCCATCAGAACACCCAGCACCGATTCCAGCACGATCCGGAAAAACTTGCCGGGGGTGAACCCCCAGCTCTTGTTATAGCATCCCCGTACAATCACGTAGAGGACGACAAAGACTACCTCGCCGATGAAAAACCAGTAGTTGACCATGGCATTTACAGCCACCATCAGGGCGAAAAATCCCTTTTTGTTTTCGGCGACCAGTTTTTCCAGGCTGAGCAGCAGCAGCGGGAAGAAAACCGCCACCTCATGGAAATGATTGAAGAAGATGTTGAAGGCCATCCAGCCGCTGAAAGCGTAGAGCACCCCTCCCACTATGGCGTAGCGCTGATCTTTCACAAACCGGCGCAGATAGAGGAAAGCGGTCAGCGAGGCCGAGGCTGTCTTGAGGATCAGCAACGGGGCCATCAGATGGGGCAGCCAGTGGTTCGGAAAGGGTAGGGTCAGCCAGAAAAAAGGGCTGAAAAGCAGATAGAAGCTGTAGGAACCGATAAAGTTGGCCCCAAGGTCGGTATACCAGCTCCAGAAGATATTGCCGGAGCGCACCGCGTCGTGAGCCAGCATGTAGAAGGGGATCTGCTGCACGTTAAAATCCCCGTAATAGATGAAATAGCCCCTGTCATAGATGATGGCGGGGACAAAGATCAGGGCGGCGGCGAAGAATGCCAGCAGAAACGCCTGTGCCGGCAGGGGCAGATTCCTGTGTTTACGGGAAAGCGGGGTATTCTTTGCTGTCATAACAAGCTCCATTAAAAATCATTCCATATCATCCGGCGGCAAATTTCCTTTTGGTATTTTCCCCTCCGGATGGTATAATAATCATGGGTAGATGAACCAATATCGTCAACTTAGTGTACAAAAGCCTTAAAGCACGGCTTTTGTACACTAAGTTGACGACATTGATATTTATAAAATGGTGTTTGATGATATGCAATGATATTAAATAGCGGGACAGCAAAATCCCCATTAAATCAAAGGATATTCAACGATACAGAACGCCGCAAAATGGCTATTACAGTCCTCAATGAAAATATTAACCCCGCCCTTTGTGATGATATGGGCGGGGTTTTGTGTTGTTGTTAGGTAAACTGCCTTAATTGCGCGGTTTTCGTTGTTTGCGTTTATGGCGTACCCACTAAGGGAAAGCGCCATCCTGGGGGTAGAAATCAGATCATTTTCAGGAAAGCCGAAGCCTCCAGGGAGAGCTTTGTAGTCTGGTTCCAGACGAGACAGACCCGGGGGCTGAGAGAAACTGAGTCCAGTCGTTTTATGACGAGATCGGGATCCGTATTTATAATGGCGGAGGTATATGGCGCAATGGCGATGCCTATGCCGGCCTGCGCCCAGCTCAGGGAGGACTGTATCTCTCCATTTTCGCAGATGATGTGCGGACTGAACCCCTTTTTGCGGCATGCGCCAAGCAGCATCTCCCTGTACCGCTGATGAATGACCAGCGGCTTGTTCTTCAGTGCCTCAAGCGAAATGCTTTTTCCGGCTGCTCCGTTGTCTTCGCTGTCGTAGAAATGGGATCGGGCGATGGTGACGAAATAGTCCGTTTCGTCAGGGCGCAGGACAGGATCCTGAATATGTTTTGAGCGGAAAGAAAGAATATTGAATGGCTCTCGGACAAAGCCAAAATCGATATTCTCTTCCGCAAGGTTTCTGAGTACTGTGTCTGTTCTTCCTTCCACCACAAGGAAATTTACGTATTGGTATTCGCGGCAAAAGTGCGCAATGATCCCCGGCAGCAGGCGATTGTTCACAGAACCGATGGTTCCGATACGTAGGGTCACCTTTTTATTCACCGACAAAGATTGCATATCTCGCACCGTATCCTTTAACAAGGCGGTGACGGCGTTGAGCCGCTCCTGCAGCAGCTTCCCCTCCGGCGTTATCTTCAGCCGCCGATTATCCCGGGCAAACAGGGGCATACCCAGCTCGTCCTCTAACGCCTTAAGCTGCATACTAAGGGGAGGCTGTGAAATATTGAGGTATTGTGCCGCCTTTGAAATGCTGTTCATTCGCGCAATTTCTAAAAAATATTCTAATTGCTTGAGAGTCACAGGAATCACCCGTCCTTCCTTGTATTAAATGACATATATATAAAATATATATGAAAATCCGTTTTGCTAAAAATAATATATTTGTAAAATTCGGGTTAAAATGATAAGATATAATCAATATTCGGTTGTCTATTTGTTTAAAACGCTCAAGACTGGAGGGGGTGAGGGGGATGACATAAGGATAGCCTATAAAATCATTATAACATAATCCATATGTTGAGCAATAACAATTGTGAAAAGGAGTTTTTCTATGAAGTCCATTGTCGTTCAAAACATCGGAATGATTCTAAGCGGAGAGATCGGCAACCCCGTGATCGAAGGGGATACCATCCTTGTGACCGACGGTAAGATTGCTGCTATAGGCGGTGCTGAGGTGGCAAAAGGCGTTGAGGCGGACAAGATTATAGATGCCGCCGGCGCCACTGTCACACCGGGTTTTTTTGACTCCCATGTGCATACTGTGTTAGGTGATTACACCCCGCGGCAATTTGCCAGCAATTTCCTGACAGGAGAGCTCCATGGCGGTGTGACCACGGTCATTTCTGCCGGCGAGTGTCACACGCCGGGCCGTCCGAAAGACCCCTCTGGAACCAAGGCGTTGGCGGTACTGGCCCACAAATCTTTTAAAAACCTTCGCCCGGACGGCATGAAAATCCACGGCGGCGCTTTGATCCTTGAAAAAGGCCTGACGGAGGACGACTTCAGGGAGCTCAGCGAGCAGGGCGTATGGATAGTCGGCGAAATCGGCCTTGGAAGCGTAAAGGATCCCGCCGATGCGGCTCCAATGGTCGAGTGGGCGCACAAATATGGCTTTAAGGTTCAGATGCACACCGGCGGTACCTCTATCCCCGGAAGCTCCACAGTCACTGCTGAGCAGGTCATTGGCACCAAGCCCGATGTCATCTCCCATATCAACGGCGGCCCTACGGCAGTTTCCCTTGCAGAGGTTGACAAGCTCATGGATAACACAGGCTTTGCTATGGAAATTGTCCAGTGCGGCAACCCCAAGGTGGCTGATTACGTAGTGCGGCGGGCAAAGGAGAAGGGACAGCTGGGCCGTATCATATTCGGCAACGACGCCCCCTCCGGTACAGGCCTGATTTCTCTTGGCATCCTGCGCAATATCTGTCAGATATCCTCCATCTCCGGCATTTCCGGTCCAGAGGCTCTGTGCATGGCGAGTGGAAATACCGCCGGAGTATACGGACTCAATACCGGCATCATCGCTGTTGGCCGTGAGGCTGACCTTGTCTGTATGGACGCGCCTATGGGCTCCGTTGCGGAAACCGCGGCCGAAGCTTTTGAATGCGGAGATGTCCCGGGTATCAGTATTGTGATAATAGATGGTGAGATCAAGGTTACAAAGAGCCGCAACACACCACCCTGCAAACGCTCCGCCAAGGTCTTGTGACCCAAAAGCAAAGAAGCGCTGCCACAAGTGTAACAGGCAATACATACTTAAGGGGATGAGTCCTATGGTGGTAGTCGATCAGAAAACCTGCAAGGGCTGTAAGCTGTGTGAGGCGAACTGTCCGCTGGACGCTGCTCACATCGTCGACCGGAAAGCCGCAATAATCAAAGAAAAGTGTGCAGAGTGTGGGATATGTACCCGCATATGCAAATTTGGAACAATCGTTAAGTCGCAAAACCCCTCCGACGGAAGCGTGATTTGTTTTTCATGTCCGGTACAGTGCCGTGTACCCGTTGGGCGTACAGGCGCTTGCAAGCGCTACTCCAACGAAAATGGAGAGCTTGTGCGCAACCGTGGGTTGGTATTGCGCAACGATGCAGTGATATATCCCGATTCCAGACTAAACAATCCTGTTATTACAGCCGTGGGTGCCGGTACAAATTATCCGTGCATCCGTCCAGCCCCCCACATAGTCTCTGAGATCCGTGCCGGTGTAGAGGTCGTGACGGTGGTCACTGAAGCGCCCCTGAGTTATTCCGGCGTCACCGTAAAGCTCGATACAAACACCTACATAGGTGAAGAAGGGGACCCTGTTTACAGTGAAGAAAAACAGGTCGGTATGGTAAATACCGAGGAATACGGCTCCAAGATGATTGCTGTAGGCGGCGCCAACAAGCTCACCGGCCCTGACGGATTCACAGTGGCACGTACTATCGTTGCACTCGCAAACGGCGAAGAGGTTGAACTGGCCGTTAACAGGAAGATAAAGATCAAGATTCAGCTTGGCAAGCCCCCTGTCATAGACGGCAGGGTGGAATCCAGAATGCGTATTGGCTGCGGCAGCGCAGTAGTTGGCCTTTTTGCTAAAAAGATGAAAGAGACTGTGGACGAGGTCATTGTTATTGATCATCATGTGGTTGGTTTGTTTACTGAGCATCCGGCGGGGGCCGATGTCGGGATGTCGTGGAGCGGCGTGATTCCAAACGCCATCAAATCCTCAAAGGGCCGCTATTTTGGTAAACACGGAAGCGGAATAAGCGGTACCGCTATCCAAACGCCGAGAGACGCCGTCAGGAACATTGACATGTCCGTGGCTTGGGCGGGAATGCAAATATTGATCATCAATACAACCGGTGAGATACGCGCCTTGTTTCAGGTTCAGCCCGACGGAGATGTCAAAGAGATCCCGATGACAAGGAAAGCCATGGTACTTGCCGACGACATCATGGAAAACTGCGAGTCCTCCCTGGCCTCCGTTATGTACGCTGGAGGAACCGGCGGCAGTGCCCGCGGCGGCGTCTGTTCCAAGCCTCTTGCTATTACAAGGGCTGTGCACGAAGGAACGGCTGTGCTTACGATTGGCGGTGCGCCGGCATATATTCTTCCAGGCGGTGGGATAAACTTTATAGTCGATGCGGGCAAGGTGGTCAGTCACGGCTTTTCATGGATACCCACACCGGCCACGGTAGCGCCTGTTGAATATACAATGACCAGAAAAGCTTATGAGGATATGGGCGGCCATGTGGACTATATACGTCCTGTTGAGGAGCTCCGCGGGATGTTGGAGGCAGGATGGACCGAGGATACGGAAAAGCATGGTTGATGATCATGTCCGGATCCTGTGTCCCGGACAGGTGTTCTTTGATTACGGGCCGGTATCCATGGTGGTTTCCGCCACACGGGAAGGCAGAGGTGATACCGAGCTGTGCCGGTCGGCAGTCCATATAATAGAAGCCGGCCTGGGTGAGCTGCGCCTTTCCCTGGAGATGCTCCGACGCTATCCCCCGGAGGTTGAGCGGGAAGGACTGTCAGGGGTTGCGCTTGCGATGGCGCAGGCGGTGTTGGCTGCCGGCGATCCCTATCTCACACCCATGGCGGCTGTTGCGGGTTCGCTGTCCGATGCGGTGGCGGATTATCTCCAGGCACAGGGCGCTGAAAAGGCTGTGGCAAACAATGGCGGTGACATAGCGCTGCGATTGGGTGCAGGCCAAAGCCTCTCTCTGGGTATTCTCTACGATATTTGCAGCTCAGGCGTGGATCAGGTGGTGTGCCTGAAGACCGGGAAAGGGATCGGCGGCGTCGCCACCAGCGGGCTGGGCGGACGCAGTCTGGCTACAGGCATCGCGAGCGGAGTCACTGTATTCTCAGAGCGCTGCGCCGACGCCGACGCGCTTGCCACGCTTCTGGTCGGCCGTTCGTATATTGAATCTCCGGCTGTCCATACATGTCGGGCCGGAGAATTAGACCCGGATAGCGATATATCCGAACTACAGGCAGTAGTTGGTCTTGAACCGCTCAGCACCGGGGAAAAGGCCCGCTCTTTGGAGCAGGTTATTGCCGAAGCCAAGCTGCAATACCACAGGGGCGGCCTGCTTGCCTGCATTGCCACCGTACAGGGAAGCACCACACGCTATGACCCAAAGGGTTTGTTGTAGATAAATCCGACAGAACACAATTTGAATAACTTGAATAAAAGGAGTTTTCATCATGAAAGAGCCTACCATCAGAAAAATTGTTACTAACATTGAAGAAATCCGCAGTGAGGGCTTCGCCCCGCTGGAAACCCCGATCAAGCGCTGTACCGTTACCGCTGTTATCAAAAATCCTTTCGCGGGCAGCTATGCCGAAGATCTTGCCGAGCTTTCAGAAACAGGGGGTTTTTTGGGTGACTATCTGAGCAAGATCGCCGCCGAGGCGCTGGACGCGCCTATCCACAGCTACGGCAAGGGAGCGATTGTAGGACTCGACGGGGAGCTTGAACACGGCGCCGCTATCCTTCATCCCAAGCTGGGAAAACCGATGCGCGATGCAATAGGCGGCGGCAAATCCATTATCCCCTCCGCGAAAAAAGCGGGCCCCGCAGGGACTTCTCTGGATGTCCCACTGCATTATAAGGATGCCGCTTTCGTCCGCACCCACTACGACGCCATGGAGGTGCGTATTCCCGACGCGCCCAAGTGTGATGAAATCGTGGTGTCCCTGGCTTTCACCACCGGCGGACGTCCCCATCCCCGTATCGGCGGCCTTCAGGTTTCTGAGATCAAGGGCGAGGACGGCCTGCGTTGATCCTACGCGCAGGGCCCGGAACCAAAACAATACGAACAGGAGTTTTTGCGTGGAAATTGGATTTATTGGTTTAGGTGTCATGGGCAGACCAATGGCCTTAAATCTGATGGGTGCCGGATATAAGGTGTACGCATATGACGCAAGGCCCGAAGCTGTCAAGGAGCTGGAAGAAGAAGGGGCTCATGGCTGCTCAGCGATCCCGGAGCTTGCTGCCGGCGCGGATGTGGTTATCTGCTCTCTGCCAAATGCAAAAATCGTTGCGGAAGTAATGACAGGCGCGGATGGAGTTTTTGCAAGCTGTAGGCGTGGCGCCGCGATTATCGATATGAGCTCCGTTTCTCCCGGCAGCTCCAGGGCTATGGCCAAAGAAGCCATGGAGTACGGAATTGACTACGTTGACGCACCGATCAGCGGCGGGAGTTCCGCCGCCGCCGCTGGTACGCTCACGATTATGGTCGGCGCGGAAAGCGGGGCGTTTTCAAGGATTAAGCCGCTCTTTGAAGTGCTGGGCAGGAACATCTACCATGTCGGCGAAGTCGGCTGTGGAAATGCGATAAAAATGATAAACAACCTCCTGCTTGGATGCAATATGGCTGCGCTGGCGGAGGCCCTTGCTCTTGGCGTAACCTTTGGATTGTCCGTAGACGCCATGAGAGAAATCATATCCGTCAGCTCGGGCCGCAGCTACGCGCTCGAAGCCAAGCTTGAAAAATTTATCATGGCGGATGAGTTCACGGGCGGCTTTGCCGTTGACCTCCTGCATAAGGATCTGGGCATTGCTCTGGATGCGTCAAGGGATAAGGCTGTTCCCCTTCCAATCACCGCGGCGGCGATGCAGTTATATGAGGCGGCCAGAGCCAAGGGTCTCAACAGGGCCGATATGTCTGCGGTTGTAAAAGTTTGGGAGGATCTGACCGGGGCAAATATCAGCGGAACCGGAAACCAGGGAGCGGCCTTTCATGAATAGTATTGAAAGCTATTTGGCAAAAGCAGCCGGTCTGCCGCAGGTAAGCGCCGGACAGGACATTTCCTGCAAGGTAAGCTTTGCCGCCGCCCATGATGTCACCGCGCCAATTGCGCTGGATATGTTCCGCAGGATAGGCGTAAACAAGGTATTTGATCCGGACAGGGTGATTCTTGTCGTTGACCATATCTATCCTGCGGCTACCGAGAAAGCGCGTGACAACGTTTGGGCAATGTATGATTTCGCCCGGGAGTTTGGCGTTCATCTGTATCAGCGGGGAGAAGGCGTGATACACCAGCTTATGTATGAGAAGCATTGTGCAAAGCCGGGTGAGCTGGTCGTCATTGCCGACTCTCACACCAGTACCTGTGGCGGCTACGGCGTGATAGGGATCGGCGTGGGTTCAACGGAGATGGCGGCGGTAATGGCAACCGGCAGGCTGGATATTGAGGTGCCCGAGGTCGTTCAGGTATATCTTTACGGGCAGCCGCCCTCAAATGTCTTTGGAAAAGACCTGATTCTATATTTGGGCAGGCTGTTCGGTACGGATTATCTTGTGGATCGTGCGCTGCTGCTTACCGGTCCTGGGGCCAAGTCGTTCTCTGTTCCGGAGCGGATGACCATATGCAATATGGGCATAGAGCTGGGCGCTATGACAACCTTATTCGGCACAACCGGCCTTGAGCATAACACCGCGGAGCTGCGGGAAATAGATTTGAGTACGCTGGAACCGCAGATAGCATGTCCGTTTTCGCCGGCCAATGTTGTGCCTGTGCGCGAGGCAGAGGGAAAAACGGTTACGCAGGTAGTGGTCGGTTCCTGCACGAACGGCCGATTGAATGATATTGCCCAAGTGGTAAAGGCTTTCGAGGGAAGGCATGTGCATCCCGATGTGAATACTCTGATCATTCCTGCCTCCCGCGAAATACTAGGCGAGATGGAGGCGCGCGGCTGGTGCAGGATGATCCGCGAAGCCGGCGCGACCATACTTAATCCTGGCTGCGGCCCGTGCTTTGGCGCTCATGAGGGCCTTGCCGGCGAACGGGACGTAGTCGTATCGACTACGAACCGAAACTTTCCAGGGCGCATGGGAAACGCAAAGGCGGAAATATATCTGGTTTCGCCGGCGACTGCCGCGGAAACAGCGGTGGCGGGGAAAATTACCATGCCAAGGAAGAGTGACTGATGTGGATATTATTAAAGGCAAGATCATCGTTCTGGGGAATGACGTGGACACCGACCAAATTCTTCCGGGATATGCCATGACAGAGCCATATGACCAGCTGGGTAAATTCGCTATGGCCGGCCTGGCCGGGCTTGATTTTAAATCGGTCTACATGCCCGGCTCCATTATAGTGGCTGGGCGGAATTTTGGCTGTGGTTCCTCACGCGAGCAGGCGCCGATCGCGCTCAGGCAGCTTGGGGTTTCTCTGTTGATCGCCAAGGGCTTCGCGCGGATTTTCCGACGTAATGCCATCAATATCGGGCTTCCTGTCTGGACAGCCGATGTTGTGGACAGCGTAAAGACAGGAGATTTTGGGGAAGCGGATTTGGAAAAGGGCCGGTTAACTGCCGGCGGAGTTGTCCTTGCGTTCGCGCCCGTATCCGGGAGTGCGCTCAAGACGCTGGAATGCGGGGGCCTGATACCTCGTGTCCGTGCCGAGCTGGGAATAATTTAATGTGAGGGTCGTCTATGCAGGAAAAAACTAAGAGAATTATAAAAGAAGATATTGAATCCGTACGCGCTTACGCCGACTGCTTTGGCGTGGAGATGCCCGATCTTGATGAAAGCGATGAGGTTGTCGGCCTTCCCGCGCCATATCCTCGGGAGGTAGCCGGTATCGTGCGCAGCGGATACCGTATACACGAACTCGCATGCAAGGCAAGAGAGCGGGGCTGGCCTGTCCAGAATCCGATACTTGGCCGAAATACCGGCGAAGAAACCATAGAGGAAGCGGGCAAAATGTACGCTTTTGCAGAGAAGCTGGGCGAAACGCTGTTTCATTTCGTTCACAGCGAGGCCACCCGCCATATCGACCCTCTCCATGGGCGTGAGCTCATAGAACAATCCCGGGGAAAGGGCGGCATTACGCCTGAGGGTGAGCGGCAGTTTATTCAAATGGGCGGCGGCGCAAAGCACCCCCTGCGCATCAACGCTACGGGAGATACGGCCCACCTTTCCATTTTAAACGCGTTTATCGCGGGCTTCGACGGTACCGATATCGGCCCTGTTATCCATGTTCATTTTGGAGGACGCGGGATACACGACTACAGAACCAAGGTGGAAAACGGCTATAAAGCCCTGCAAATTTGCGCGGAAAACAATATTTATGTCCAACTGGATTCCCATAAGCACTTGAACAATATCGGCGGTACCGACGGCATGGCCCTCGCAATGTGCCTGCTTGCGGAGGGGTTGGCAGTCCATGCGGGGCTGCCCCGGGAGCTGACCGCCATACAGATGAATATCGGCGGCATTAATATTTTTGCTGACCTTGCGCTTATGCGTGCTTTCAGGGAAACACTGTGGAGCGACGGACTTATCGTAGTTCCAGAGACATTCCAGAGCCCGCCGGGGGATTTGATCGCGGAGGCCGCGCACTTTGCGCGTATGGCGGTAAACGCCAAGCTGGGCGGCGCCGATTTCTACCGTCCAAAGGCGGCGGAGTCTGTCGGAATTCCCACAGGAGATTCCATGGGTCGCGCAATATGGGGTACGCAGAACGTATTTACAAACACTTATGCCGTGGATATTGAGGACAGCCGCTTAACGGAGCGAAAAAAAGAAATACTTGACGAGGCTATGGCTGTTGTGGAGGCTGTGCTCAACCTGCCAAACCGCAGCCTGAGCCCAAAGGATATTACTCCCCAATTCTGGCTGCGGTGGCCGGATACCGAGCTGATCAACCTGATTGTTGAGGGCGGGAAGTGCGGAAAGATGGATTGCCCCCGGGCCGGAGGCTGGGATCTCAAGCGCTTTGTCAAGGTTAACCGCGACAGAGATGGAATCAAGCGCTATGTACCCGGATATACTCCGTTAACGCTTGATTCGTCCCGCGTAGCGGTTACCGCCGAGGCCGTACATGTGGAGCCGGAGCGGGAGCCTACGCGTCCGGAGAAGATCGTCCTTGCCACTGTTGGTGCGGACGCGCATGTTAACGGTATCAATCTTATTCGTGAGACATTTCAGTATGCAGGCTATGATGTGGTTTTCCTGCGGGGCATGAACCTGCCGGAAACTGTGGCCGAGGTGGCCGCGGAAGCGGACGCTGCGGCTGTTGGGGTCAGCAATCTTCTTGGCTTGGGATGTACCCTGTTTCCGCGCGTGGCAAAACGCTTGCAGGAATTGGGTTTAAGGGACAAAATGATCGTTTGGGGCGGCGGGCGCATCGCGGAGAAGGAGGAGGAGCACAGGTATTATGAGGAAAAAATGAAAAAGGAAGGGATAGGCTTTCTCGGCATGGACGCTTTCTTCGGTGCGGAGTCAACGCCAGAGCAGTGTCTTGAGACGATCAGCCGGCTTATAGCGGAAAAAGCAAACAAATAACCCGCGCGCCATAGAGGCCTTGCCGAGCTGCCTCAAAAGCCTGTAATGCGATTTTTATCAATATTGGAGGTACTGTGTCATGAGTGAGCAGAAGCGAATTCCAGTTGTGATATTGCGCGGCGGAACCAGCAAAGGGATTTATATCAAAGCAAACGATCTTCCGGCCGATCCCGTACAGCGGGATGAGGTTATCCTGCGCATTTTCGGAAGTCCGGACGTCAGGCAGATAGACGGGCTGGCGGGAGCCGACCCATTGACCAGCAAGCTTGCCATCATCGGCCCTTCAAGCAGGCCGGACGCGGATGTGGACTATACCTTTGCGCAGGTGTCCATCAATGAGCGGGTTGTGGATTACAACGGTAATTGCGGCAACATTTCCTCCGGGGTAGGGCCTTTCGCAATTGACGAATCAATAATAAAAGCGCAGGAGCCTATCACGAAAGTTCGTATTAACAATACCAATACGGGAAAGATGCTGTACGCGGAGGTACAGGTCAGGGATGGCAAGGCCCGGGTCAAGGGCGACTGCGTAATCGCGGGCGTACCCGGAACCGGCGCGCCAATACTGATGGACTTTGCATCCACCGCCGGCGCGGCTACAGGAAAAGTCCTGCCAACGGGCAACCCGGTGGATGTGCTTGAAACAAAACGGGGCCCGATTAACGTCTCAATTGTGGATGTTGCAAATCCTTGCGTGTTCGTGCGCGCCGCCGATGTGAACATGAAAGGAACTGAGCCGCCCGCGATCATCGACGGCGACAGCGATCTGCTGGACTGCCTTGAGGAGATACGATCCAAATGCTGTGTGATGATAGGCATGGCCAAGTCCCCTGAGGATGCGATGAAAAACTCTCCCGCGTTTCCCATGGTGGCCTTTGTAGCAGAGGCGGCGGATTATGTGGATTTCACCTCCGGCAGTATCATTTCCAAGGGAAATGTGGACATTGTTTCCCGCCTGATGTACATGCAGGTGCTGCACAAGACCTACGCCGGCACCGCCACGGCATGTACCGGAGCTGCCGCGAAAATAGAAGGCACCATAGTCAATCAGCTTATACCCCGCGCCAACGAGCTGGACGTCATCCGCATTGGACATCCTGCCGGGGTTATCCCCGTAGTAGCCAATGTGGACGGCATCAAGGTGAAAAGAGCGGCGCTTATACGTACCGCGCGTCGGATCATGGAAGGTTATGTATTCATTCCGGATGAGAAATAGCCGGCGTGCTGAGGAGGAACCCGGATGCTTGCTAACATTGTGGTCTATGATGTGGGCAGTACATATACAAAGGCGGCGGCTTTTCGCCTTGAGGACAGGGAGTTGTTTTTCCTGGGCAGGGGGCAATCGCTCACGACCCTTGAGGATATAGGGAAAGGCGCGGACAAGGCCGAGTTATTCATAAAAGAACAGGGTGTGGAGTTTGACAGATACATTAGGCGCTACAGCTCCTGCAGCGCAGCCGGAGGACTTCGCATGGTGGCACTTGGATACATGCCCCGTGTTACCGCCAAAGCCGCTAAAGAGGTGTCCATGACCGCTGGAGCCAGAGTTATGCAGGTGGTCTCCGCGGATGAGCCGCTGTCTTACCGCAGGGAAGTTCTCATGGAAATAAATCCGGATATTATACTGCTCTCCGGCGGTACCGACGGCGGGGACGAGGGTTGTGCGCTGGAGAATGCCGAGATGATCTGCAAGCTGCGCAGCCGGACCACGGTTATCCTGGCATGTAATAAATACGCTCAGCAGGAGGCTGCGGAGAAATTCTCCGCAGCGGGCATAAGCTATGTTCGTGTCCCCAATATTCTGCCGACCATCCATGAGCTCAATGTAAAACCGGCGCGGGAGGCTATTCATGAGCGGTTCATCAGCCAGATAACCCGCGGAAAGGGGCTCGCCGCATTCCGTGACAGCTTAACCGACGGGACAGTCGTGCCTACGCCTGGGGCAGTGCTCCTTGCCAGTGAACTGCTGGCAAAGGGCACGTATGAGCAGGAGGGTGCCGGTTCGCTGATATTGGTGGATATCGGTGGCGCAACCACTGACGTCCACTCCATCCTGCCTGAGCTTGAGAGGTTATCCATTGAGGAGCGCGGACTGGTTGTCAACAACGAAAAGCAATTCTCTTACCGCACAGTGGAAGGGAACTTAGGTATGCGGGTAAGTGCTACGGGGATCCCAGAAGCCGGTGGGCCCGTTGCGGTCATCCGCGCGGGCGGCGATGCATGCAAGGCCACCTGTGAGCAGGTGCTGGAATTCGCCCGGCTGCTTGAGGCGCATCCGGACTACATGCCACGGAGCCAAGCCGAAAAGACCCTGGAGCAAGCGATGGCCTCAAGCGCAATCAGCACGGCCTTTCGCCGCCATGCAGGACATTATGCCCAGGCTGCCGACCCTGTAATGGGTATCATGGCCGGAACCGCTATAGGACGTGATTTGAGGAATGTGGAAAGGGTGCTCTGCGTTGGCGGGATCTTTGCGTATTCCGACCCCAGAAAGGCAAAGGAGTTGGTACGGCGTTGCTTTGACGACCCGGGCATATCCCTTCTCCCTCTGAAGCCGCCGCAGATCATTCTGGACAGGGATTATATAATATACGCGATGGGTGTGCTTGCCAGACACTATCCGGAGGCTGCCCTGGATTTTTTGAAAAACTATATTGAGCCGTGAATCAATAAAACAAGGAAGGACTTGGACCAATATGAATGGCCCGAAACGAATGAAGGAGCTTTTTGCCACAAAAAAGACAGTTGTAGCGCCGGGGGCGCATGATATGCTCACAGGCAGGATTATAGGCATGCTTGGCTTCGACGCCGTTTATATGACCGGCTACGGCCAGTCCGCCAGCCATTTGGGAAAGCCGGACGTGGGGCTCATGACGATGAGCGAGATGGTTGCGCGCGCAGCCAATCTTGTAGAGTGCGCGGGAATTCCTGTGATTGCCGACGCCGATACGGGCTTTGGAAACGCCGTTAATGTTATGCGCACCGTTCGCGAATACGAAAAGGCCGGGGTCGCCGTCATCCAGCTGGAGGATCAGGTCCTGCCTAAAAAATGCGGGCACATGGCGGGGCGCGAGATCATCTCTACGGAAGAGATGGTAGGCAAAATAAAAGCGGCGCTGGACACGCGGCAAAACGCCGACTTCATGATAATGGCCCGCACGGACGCGCGCTCCATCTTAGGCATTGACGCGGCGCTGGAGCGCGCCCACGCCTACAGGGAGGCAGGTGCGGATATCATTTTCGTCGAATCCCCCGAGTCCGAGCGGGAAATGCGCCGTATCAACGACGAGCTTCAGGGATGCCTGACTCTGGCAAACATGGTCGAGGGCGGACGGACACCCTTGCTTAAAAACGCGGAGCTTTCCGAATTTGGATATAATCTTGTCATCTATCCCACCGCCTCTGTTTACGTTACAGCAAAGGCTGTGCTTGACCTTTGGGAGGCCATGCGCCGGGACGACACCACCGCCACATTAACCGGCACCATGATTCCTTTCGGCGCGTTCAATCAGATTATCGGCCTGGCCGAAATCAGGGAAGCCGAGGCTAATTATGCGACCGGCCGTGATGTGAGGTAGCTGTCCGCTTATTGAGTCCTCTCAGGAACCGCACGGATAAAAATACAAAAAAGCATACAGAAAGCGCATGGTGGCAGGCAAAGAAAAAAGCGTAAGGAAAACAAGCCCGACAAGGCGAGCGATGAAAGGAGAGCA
>Ga0153950_1000635_pt1 | contig 15683 bp, 11 predicted proteins | sample TSNJ034MetaG_FD_104737 | JGI IMG/M metagenome (GOLD analysis project Ga0153950, IMG submission 104737) | Attine ant fungus gardens microbial communities from New Jersey, USA - TSNJ034 MetaG | ecosystem: Host-associated > Fungi > Mycelium > Unclassified | place: USA: New Jersey, Wharton State...
AACCGGTAGACAACCGCCACCTCGCCGACGCCCTGGGGCCACCCGAAGCGAAGGGTCAGCGCCTCCTTCTCCAACTGGTAAACGGGCTGCTCCATGTCCTGCACGTTGGAGAGATACCGGCTGGAGCCCACCGTGGCAAACTTTCCGCTGATGGCGGCGGCAAAAATGTGAATGCCCCCGCTGAAGGCAAAGCGAAACCGGGCGCTGTCCGGCATTTTCGCCTCCAGATCCAGGCGGCGGTACTCCGCCAGCAGTTTGTCCACCGGCAGCATCTCCCCCGACCGGAAGGGGGGGCGCTTCACCGACGCCAGCAGTATCACGTCGTCGTGTTGGCTGCCGGACCAATTCACCACGTATTCGTCCTCGCCGCCGTCGGCCCGGCTGATGGCCAAATCCTCCACCGGCGCGATAATTTTGTGGGGAACCACGCTCTCGCAGGTCCCTTGGGAAACCACCTGCTTGCCGTCCACCACGTATCCGGCGACCACATAATACCAGTACTCCACGTCATTTTTCAGCTTCATATCGGTGTAGCCGTCCAGGCGGCTGTTCTCCAGCTTGATGCCCTGCCCCGGTCCCGAAGGGCGCCCACCCCCCAGCTTGCGCCAGATGGACACCTCCCGGATATGGGGACTGAAATCCCAGCTGAGCTGGGCGCTCATATCGGCGGGGAATATGTGCAGGTTTTCCACCTCGGGGACAATGAGCACCGGCCCGAAGGAGGTCCCTTGGGGCGCATAGGCCGTGCCCCGGCGGGCGTACACCTGGTAGTAGTACTCCACCAGCGGCTGGGCGCTCTCGTCCACAAAGGAGTGGCCGCCGCCCTGGAACAGCAAATCCCCGTCAAAGGCGGTCATGGGCTCCATGGCCTCCTTGCGCACCAGCACGTAATCCAGCTTGCCGGGGCTGTCGCTGACATTCCACTGCACCAGCACCTGGCGGCCCTGCACCCGCGCCCGAAGGACACTGGGGGAGCGGGGCGGGTAGTCCGCCATCATCCGGTTCAGCTCCAGGCTGTCCGCCACCATGCGCGACAGCTCCACCATCTCCTTATAGCCGGGCGGGCGGGCGCCCGCCTGGAGGGAGGCGATGCGCTGTTCAAAATCCCGCACCACCTTCTGCACCGGCGCCGTGAGGCTCACCGGCATGCGCACCCGGAGCTCCGCGGCCTCGTCCAGCAGCTCCAGGGCGGCGTAGTATTGGTTGTTCTGTATGCAGTCGCCCACGGAGCGCACATACCGGGCATAGCGATCCTCCAGGTTCTGCACGCGCTTTTCCAGCTCCGTCAGGCGGGGATGCCCCGGCCAGTACTTGTCCGCGTATTGCATGCCCCGGCGCGCGGTGCCGAAGTTGCTTTCTATAATGGCGCTCTCGGCGTCGTCCAAAAAGCCCAGCGCCTTGACCATGTCGCCCAAGGCAAAGCCGCACTCGCCGCAGACGGCGGCGCCGCCGGAAAACTGCGCTCCACAGCCGGGGCACTCGCCCTTCAACGGCGCGCTGCAGTGGCTGCAGGCGGAGGCCTTCCGGTCCGCCGCCTCGCCGCAGCCGGGACAGTGGATGTCCCGGCCCTCGGCGTCCAGCGGGATGCTGTAGGCGGCGCAGTATTTGCGGATGTACTTCTCCGCCTCCAACACGCCGACGCCGTATTTTTCCACGGCGAAATTCACCAGCCGCACCAGCACGGCGGGGCTGATAAACCGGCCCCGGGTGTACTCCTGGTCGATGAGATCACCCAGCGCCGGATACTGGCTCAGGGTGATGTAGTGATCGTACCGCTGTTTTGATTCGGGGCTTGCGAAGAGGGAGACGCATATCGCCGCCAGCTCCCGCTGTACCGCCACCCGGGGGGAAGCGTTCCCTCCGCCGGGGCGGCCCTTGCGCTGGGCGGCCTCCTGGAGCTTGCGCACGGGGCTGTAGGAGGGTTGCCCCAAAAAGGCGTATAGGTCGGGCAAATCCAACACATCCAGGCCCCGCCGGATCTCCTTGGCGGCGCTCCAATCCAACACATCCGGCGCCGCCTGCGCCGGGGCCGGGGCCGGGCTCTCTGCGATGGGACAGCCGGCCATGGCCCGCACCATGGTTTTATCCACGCCGTAGGCCTTGTATTTCAGCGCCAGTGCCGTGGCTTCCCGGGGCAGAATGTATCCCTTGCCCTCCAGCACACGCAGCTCCGCCTCAAACTGGCGGTGCATGTGCTGCCGCCGCTGGCGGGCGTCCTTGGCCTCCTGCCCGCGCAGCTTTTCATCCAGCATCACCCGCGTGATCTCCGGCACCAGACTCAGGTTTTTCAGCGCCACGTTGCGCCGGCCGGGGTTGTCCTGCTGGCGGGTCCACTCCTGCTTTTTTTGTGCAATGGCCGCGTTGATGGTTCCGGCATCGTGAACGGCCGGCTCAAAGGCCAGCTCCAGTAATATGTAAAAATTTTCCCTGTCCATTTCGATCCCTCGCCTTTATATGCTTATTATTGCTTCCCACGGGGGGCTTTGTTTGCGCAACGCCCGCACCCGCAGGGGTTGAAAACGATTATTCTTCGCTCTTAAGTATAGTACAAGTGGGGCAAAATTACAATTCCCATAGCAATTTTAGAAAAGAACCGGAGCCGCCGGGGAAGTGAGGGACTTCCCCGGCGGCTCCGATGGTGCTGTTCGTTTTTTTATTTGGCGCCCCTTATCCCCTGGCTTCACGAGCCGCGGCGCAGCGCCGCGGCCATAACGGTGATGTCGTCCTCCCGGCCGTCGGTGCGGCGGATCTTGGCGGTGGCGGCCAGGCGCTCGCACAGGCGCTGCACGTCCTCGCCCCGGCAGGATTCCAGCTCCGAGATCACCCACTCGCAGCCGGTGGCCGTGACGCCGTCGCTGACCAGCACCACCACATCCCCCTCCCCCAGGGCGGCGCTGTTCTTTTCAAAGGACACACCCCGCAAAATGCCCGCGGGCAGCGAGGTGGACTCCACCTGCCACACCTTGCCTGCGCGGATCACATAGGTGGGGGCGGCCCCCGCCTTGTAAAACTCCGCCGCGCCGGTAAACAAATCCAGAGAACACACGTCGATGGTGGCCAGGGATTCCTCGCCGCTTTTGATGAGCAGCGCCGAATTCACCATCTTCAGCGCCGCCTCGTGGCTGATGCCCACCTGGATCATGCGCTTGAGCAGCCCCGCCGCCATGGAGGAGTCCACCGCCGCGCTGCCGCCGCTGCCCATACCGTCGGAGAGGATGAGGTGGGTTTTGCCCATGCGGTTGCGGATGTAGTCGTAGGCATCCCCACACAGGCGGGTTTTCCCCGGCGCAATTTGGTAAGCGCCCAGCTCCACCGAGTAGACGGCCTTTTCACAGTATTTGACGCTGGTCCTTTTCTCCCTTTTCGTCACCTCCGGCGGATCAAACTCCACCTCCAGTAACGCGCACAAGTCCAGGGCCGATTTGATGCGCCCCAGCTTCGCCTCCTCATAGCCGGGGAGAACCATCTCCACGCTGGTCCGCTCAAACTCATCGGTGTAGCACACCAGCTGCTCCGGATGAATTCCCTCCTTCTCAAAGTACTCCTGCACACGGCGTGTCTTCTCCGGCTCCTGAAGCTTCATAGCGCAGAGTTCCCCCGAGATCTCGTCGATCATCATGGCCATGCCCTCAAACTGGTCGGTGACCACCGACCGCACCCGGCCCACCTTGAGCTGCGTCCCCTCCTCCGCCACAAAGCTCTGAAACTGGGTGTTCAGTTCGGCGATAAAATCCTCCAGCTTGCAGCAGGTGTCCACAAAGTGCTTGGGCATGCGCGCCCGGTTGGTGCTGCCCTCCTGCTTCATGCGGCGCATGCACTCATTCAGCGCCGCCACTGTCTCGCCGTGGCGGTACTGCCAGCAGGTGGTCTTCATGCCGCACTGGTGACACACCCGCTCCGCTACCCGCGTATATACGGCGGCGGGGCTTGTCCCCCCCAGCGCGCCGAGCTTTTCGCTGACCTGGTGGGTCAGGGAGCTGATGTCCCGCAGGGAGTGGGACACGTCCTCCATCTTGTCCCGCAGCGCCGCCTGGGTGGAGGTGTCCCGGACAACCCCCGCCCGCCCCAGCTGCGTGAAGTGGAGCTGCTGCGCCCAGGACTTGGGCATGGCGACGAACATCACCGAAGCCACAAATATTTCGAACACGCCGGTGTAAATATCCCCGCCGGACTTGGTAAAAATAGCGGTGACGGTGTTGACCACCACAAAGGCGGCGGCGGTGGGGATGCTGCCCATGTTGCCGAACACCCCCGCCACCAGCCCGCCAAAGCCGTAGGCGGAAATAACATAGGCGTAATCCCCCCCGGAAAGTCCCATGGCAATGCCCGCCGTGATGCCGCTGACAGCACCCCCGGCCTCACGGCCGTACCGGGCGCACAGCAGCACCACCAGCACGCTGACCATCCGCCCCACGCTGAGGCCCCCGATGCGGAAGGGGGCGAAGCCCATCATCACAATGGCACAGGAGATGATGGCGCAGGAGATGTCGGAGCGGCTCAGCGACATCACCCCCAGCTCCACACAGCTCAGGGCGCGCTGGAAAAAGTAGGCGGCGCCGCAGCACAGGAACAGCTCCGCCAGCCCCATGATCACCTCGTACATGGTGGCGTTGGTGGTGACGAACACGGCGGCGGTGCTCACCGCCAAGCCCAAAAAGGCGGTGAGGACGGCCTGGGCGGTCTGGTTACGCATCCGCAGCTTTCCCATTACCAGGTACCGCAGGGCCAGCACCAGCAAAATTGCCGCGATGTACTTCATGCCGCTTAGCGGCCCCGCCTTGACGAGATAGCCCACAATGGCGCCCAGGGCGGCGCCCGCCGCATGGGGGCCGGGAAGGGCCGCGCAAAAAGCCACGCCAAAGGGAGCCACCCCCCCGGACAGGAAGGAGTTGGCCATGACATATCCGGTACAGGCGCAAAGCGCCGCCACAAACCATTTTTTATGCGCCCCCATCGTCTGCCGCAGCCGCTGCGCCAAGGGGGGGCCCGCAGTGCCCGTTTGGTTTTGCATCACATTACCTCCATGGGATAATTTACCATTTGTATATTTGATTCTACTGTGTGTATAAGAAAAAGTTTGTCGAAGCAGTGCAGTAAAAACCGGCGGCTTTCACAGCCCGCCGGTTTTCTGGGGACGGACGGCCAATGGCTGAATGAAGTATGTGTTCAACCTCGCGAGCCTTGACAAACAGCGCCCCAAGGCGTTAGTATAAATTAAGCTTAATACTGATTAAAAGGAATGTGAATAGTTATGAGCAATCAACCCCTGCCCCGCACCCGATTCGCCCCCAGCCCCACGGGATATATGCACGTGGGCAACCTGCGCACGGCGCTGTACGCCTACCTTTTGGCAAAGAACAAGGGAGGCCGGTTCATTCTGCGTATTGAGGATACGGACCAGGAGCGCTATGTGGAGGGCGCGGTGGACATCATCTACGACACCCTGCGGGAAGCGGGCCTTTGGTGGGACGAGGGCCCTGATATCGGCGGTCCCGTGGGTCCCTACATCCAGAGCCAGCGCATGGGCATGTTTGGGGACTACGCCCTGCAGCTGGTGGAGCAGGGTCACGCCTTTTACTGCTTCTGCGGCAAAGAGCGCCTGGAGGAGGTGCGCACACTGCAAAAGGCGTCGGGCATCCCCCCCAAATACGACGGCCACTGCTGCCATCTGACAAAGGAGGAGGTCCGGGCGCGGCTGGACGCCGGGGAGCCCCATGTTATCCGCCAGAAAATGCCGGAGGAGGGCGCCACCTCCTTTGACGATATGGTCTTTGGACAGATCACGGTGGAGAACAGCTCCCTGGACCACCAGATCCTCATCAAGGCCGACGGCATGCCCACCTACAACTTTGCCAATGTGGTGGACGACCACACCATGGGCATCACCCACGTCATCCGGGGCAACGAGTACCTCTCCTCCACCCCCAAGTACAACCTGCTCTACAAGGCCTTCGGGTGGGATCTCCCCGTGTATATCCACTGCCCGCCGGTGATGAAAAACTCCACCGAAAAGCTGAGCAAGCGCAATGGCGACGCCTCCTACCAGGACCTGATTGCAAAGGGCTACCTCACCCCGGCGGTGCTGAATTACATCGCGCTGCTGGGCTGGTCCCCCAAGGGCGAGGAGGAGATCTTTACCCTGGAGGAGCTGGTGCGGCACTTTGACGTATCCGGCATCTCCAAGTCCCCCGCCATCTTCGACGTGCAAAAGCTGCGCCACATCAACGGCGAGTGGCTGCGCCGCATGACCCCGGAGCAGTTCCACGAGACCGCCCTGCCCTGGATCCGCAAAACCGTAACCCGCGCCGACGTGGACACCCTCTACCTCTCCACGCTGCTTCAGGCGCGCTGCGAGGTGCTGGAGGACATCCCCGAACAGGTGGATTTTGTGGACAAGCTGCCGGCGTACAGCCGCGAGCTCTACCGCAACAAAAAGATGAAAACCAACGAGGAAACCTCCCTTGTGGCTCTGGGCGAGGTGCTGCCGGTGCTGGAATCCCTGGAGGACTGGACGGAGGAGGGCATCCACGAGGCCCTCTTCGCCCTCATTGCCCGGCTGGGCTGCAAAAACGGCTACATTCTCTGGCCGGTGCGCGTGGCGGTGAGCGGCAAGCAGTTCACCCCGGGCGGCGGCATTGAAATCGCCCGCCTGCTGGGCAAGGAGGACTGCCTGCGCCGCATCCGCAGCGGCATCGCCCGGCTGAGCGAAAAATAAAGGAGTAAAAAAATGCGAAAGAATTTGTTGATCGCCCAATCCGGCGGCCCCACCGCCGCCATCAACGCCACACTGGCGGGGGTGGTGGAGCGGGCCCTCACCAGCAGCGAGGTGGGCGGCATTTACGGCGCCCGCTTCGGCATCAAGGGCGTATTAAAGGACGACATCGTGGACTTGGGCGAGCCCCTCACCGATCCCAAGCAGTTGGGGCATCTCATGCACACACCGGCGGCGGCGCTGGGCTCCTGCCGCATGAAGCTTCCCGCCCCCGGGGAGGCGCCCGACCTGTACGACGCCATTTTCAAGACCTTCGCCAAGTGGAACATCGGGTATTTTGTGTACATTGGCGGCAACGACTCCATGGACACGGTGCAAAAGCTCTCCGCCTGCGCCGAGGACCGGAACTGCGGCGTGCGGATGATGGGCGCTCCAAAAACCATTGACAACGACCTGTGCGGTATGGACCACTCCCCCGGCTTTGGCAGCGCCGCCAAATACATCGCCACCACCTTTTCCGAGCTGTGGTGCGACTGCCGGGTCTACGACGTGCCCGCCGTCACCATTGTGGAGGTCATGGGCCGCCATGTGGGCTGGCTCACCGCCTCCTCGGCGCTGGCCCGGGTCACCGGCGACGCCCCCCACCTCATCTATCTGCCGGAGATCCCCTTTGAGGAGGAGCGGTTTTTGGCGGATGTGCGCGGGCAGCTGGAGAAGAACGACGCCGTCATCGTGGCTGTCAGCGAGGGGGTGCGCCGCCCCGACGGCAGCTTTGTGGGCGAAGAGGGCCAAAACGGCGTCACCGACGTCTTCGGCCACAAGTACCTCTCCGGCGCCGGACAGGTGCTGGAATCCCTTGTCCGGGAGAAGGTGGGCTGCAAGGCCCGCTCCATCGACCTGAGCCTCATGCAGCGGTGCTCCGCCCACCTGGCCTCCTCGGTGGATCTGCGGGAGGCGCGCCTGCTGGGCGGCACCGCTTTGGACCGCGCGCTGGCGGGCGGCACGGGACAGATGTCGGTGCTGCGCCGCCTGAGCAACTCCCCCTACAGCGTGGAGTACGACACCATCCCCGTGGAGGAGGCGGCAAATCTTGAAAAATTCGTCCCCCGGGAGTGGATCAACGAGGAGGGCAACTTTGTCACCCTGGATATGATGCAGTACCTGGTACCCCTCATCGACGGCAGCTTCGGCAGCGAGACCCGCCGGGGCATGCCCGTACACTTTTTCGCCCCCAAGGCCCACAGGCAGGACTCCGAGGCATAGTAATGGTGTCTACTGCCCGCCCCGGCAGGAGGGGCAAAAATCCCCGTCTGCATGGGGATAACAATCATAGTAAGCCGTGGCATTCCTTGACAAACCGGTTATGAAAATAGTATCATTGATACACATTCCAACACAAAAATTGCAAACACGGGGTATACTGTATATGACAAACAGCATGACAGGGTATGGCCGGGCCCAGCAGCTTGTCGCCGGGCGGGATATTCTGGTGGAGATCAAATCGGTGAACCACCGCTACTTCGAGTTTTCATCCCGCATCCCCCGCTCCTACGGTTATCTGGAGGAAAAGCTAAAGGGCTTTGTCCACCAATATGTCTTTCGGGGGAAGGTGGAGGTGGGTGTTTCCATCCTGTCGCTGCGGGGCACCAACGCCCGGGTGGAGGTGGACCACGAGTTGGCCCGCTCCTACAAGCAGGCCCTGCAGGCCCTGGCCGCCGACCTTGATTTGAAGGACGATCTCACCCTTGGCTCCATCTCCCGCTTCAGCGACATCTTTATCGTCCGCAAAAGCGAGGAGGACGAGGACGAGATTTGGCGGAGCGTACAGGCCGTCGCCGCCGAGGCGATGGAAAAATATATGGACATGCGCCGCCGCGAAGGGGAGCGGATGTCCCGGGATATTCTCGACCGGCTGGACGCCATCGAAGCCCATTTGCGGGAGGTAGAGGAGCGGGGCCCCAAGGTGTTGGAGGATTACCGCGCCCGTCTCACGGCAAAAATAACCGAGGTGCTCAGGGATCAGGGCGTGGAGGAATCGCGCGTACTCACCGAGGCGGCCATTTTTTCCGAGCGCGTGGCCGTGGCGGAGGAAACCGTGCGCCTGGCAAGCCATCTCTCCCAGTTCCGTCTGTTTTTAAACCAATCCCAGCCGGTGGGCCGCAAGCTGGATTTTCTGGTGCAGGAAGTCAACCGCGAAACCAACACCATCGGCTCCAAGGCGCAGGATTTGGAGACCACCCGCCTGGTGGTGGAAATAAAGAGTGAAGTTGAAAAAATCCGGGAGCAGATTCAAAATATCGAATAGCGCCCGGACAGCGGAGGTAAACGCGTGAAGCTTATCAACATCGGATTTGGCAACATGGTGTCGGCCCAGCGGCTCATCGCCATCGTCAGCCCGGAATCCGCCCCCATCAAGCGCATTATTCAGGAGGCCAGGGACAAAGGGCTGCTCATCGACGCCACCTACGGGCGCCGCACCCGGGCGGTAATCATCACCGACTCGGACCACGTCATCCTCTCGGCGATACAGCCCGAGACGGTGGCAAACCGCCTGGACGACAACGAGGTGGACGATGATTAAGCCCGGCCTGTTGGTGGTCCTTTCCGGTCCCTCCGGGGTGGGCAAGGACACCGTGCTCAAGGAATTTTTGCGGCACAACCCCGACTGTGTCCTCAGCATTTCCGCCACCACACGGCAGCCAAGGCCCGGGGAGGAGCACGGCAGGGATTACTTTTTTATGAGCACGGAAAAATTTGGCGGCCTTGTGGCCCAGGGGGAGATGCTGGAGTACGCCGAGTATGCGGGCAATTATTATGGAACCCCCCGGGATTTTGTGGACACCCTGCTGGCCCAGGGCAAAAATGTTATTTTGGAGATTGAAGTGAAGGGCGCCATGCAGATAAAGGAAACCCGGCCGGACGCCGTGTTTGTGTTTGTGATGCCCCCCTCCTTCCACAGCCTGCAGGAGCGGCTGAGCAAGCGCAATACCGAGCCTTCCTGGGCACTGAAGAAGCGGCTGAAGGCGGCCCGGTTTGAAATTGCCCACGCCACGGAATACGACTACATCATCGTAAACGACAGCGTGGAGGAGTGCCGGCGCAGCCTGGAGTCCGTCATCGCCGCCGCGGCCTTGTCCACCCCCCATATGAAAGAATTTTTGGAAGAGGTGTATCGAGATGCTTAGACCGTCCATGTATCAGATAATCGGAAAGCACGACAGCTATTATGAATTTGTGGTGGCGGTTGCCCAGAGGGCCCGCGACATTGTGGAGACCTACGAGCAGCAGCATGTCATTCTGTCCGAAAAGCCGGTGAAGCTGTCGGTGGAGGAATTCGCCAGCGGCAAGGTCAAGGTAATCGACTTTATGTAATATAGTAATTCAACTTTAAGTTGAATTACCGAATGGGAATCAACTTTAAGTTGATTCCCTATACTAAGATGGGGGACCGGCATTGTATACAGTTGCAGACGTGGTTGTGGAAAACGCCGCCGCGCATTTTGACAAGGCATACAGCTATCTGGTGCCCCCCGCCATGGAGGGCGCGCTGGCGCCGGGCTGCCGGGTCCGTGTGCCCTTTGGCCAGGGCAACCGCAGGCGTACCGGCCTTGTGCTGGAGCTCTCCTCCCGGGATGACCGGGGGCGGCTCAAGGAGCTGTCGGAGGTGCTGGACCCCGCCCCTCTTTTGCAGCAGGAGGGGCTTTTTTTACTGCGCTATCTCAAAACCCACACCTTCTGCACCTGGTTTGACGCGCTGCGCGTTCTCATCCCCGCCGGTGCGGGCGTGCGGGGAAAAACCGCCTATGTTCCGGGAACCCCGGACGGCGGTCCCCTCACGGAGCTCCAGGCGCGGATGGTGGACCTGGTGAAGCGCTCCAAGGCCGCCGTGCCCCAGGAGACGCTGCTGAAAAAAACCGGCGCGGCGGCGGATCCGCAGCTGGCCGACCTCGTCAGCCGCGGCGTGTTGGAAAAAAACGAGCTCCTCCGGCAAAAGGTGCAGGACGCAAAGCAGGTGATGGCGCGCCTTGGCCAGGACCCCGCCGGACACCGCCTCACCTCCAAGCAGCAGCTGGTGGTGAATTTTTTGCAGGAGGCGGAGTCGGCCTCCCTCAAGGAGCTGTGCTATTACACCGGGGTCACCCGGGCCGTGTCGGACAATTTGGCGGCCACCGGGCTGGTGGAGTACTACCAGCGCACCGTGCCGCGCACCCCCTACGGGGCCGCCGGGCCCACCGAGATCCCCCCTCCCCTGACGCTTGCCCAGCAAGCCGCCTGCGAGACCCTATGCCGGGAGCTGAACAGCCCCGCCCCCCAAACCGGCCTTCTCTACGGCGTCACCGGCTCGGGCAAGACCCAGGTGTTCCTCAGCCTCATCCAGACAGCGCTGGATCAGGGCAAGACCGCCCTGATGCTGGTGCCGGAGATCTCCCTCACCTCCCAGATGGTGGAAAGCTTTCACCTGCGCTTCGGCAGCCGGGTGGCCGTGCTCCACAGCGGCCTCTCCCTGGGGGAGCGCATGGACGAATGGAAGCGCATCCACACCGGCGGCGCCGATATTGTGGTGGGCACCCGCTCGGCGGTTTTCGCGCCGCTTAAGAACATCGGCCTCATTGTCATTGACGAGGAGCAGGAGCACACCTACAAGAGCGAGCAGTCCCCCCGCTACCACGCCAGGGACATCGCCCGGCTGCGCTGCGCATACCACAAGGCCATGCTGCTGTTGTCCTCGGCCACGCCGTCGGTGGAGAGCTACCACGCCGCCGCCGCGGGCAAAGGCCTGCTGGTGGCGCTGGACCGCCGCTACAACGACATCGCCCTGCCCCAGGTGGAGGTGGTGGACATGACCCAGGGGAAAAACCTGTCGGAGTCCCCCTCCATCAGCGCGCCTCTGGCCCAGGGTCTGCGGGATAACCTGGAGCACGGCCGCCAGTCCATCCTTCTGCTCAACCGCCGGGGCTACTCCACCATGGTGCGCTGCTCCGCCTGCGGCACGGTGTGCCAGTGCCCCCACTGCTCGGTAGCGCTGACCTACCACGCCGCCAACGGCAGCCTGCTCTGCCACTACTGCGGCTACGCACAGCCCCCCGCCACCAGCTGCGCGCTGTGCGGCAGCGGCCTGGTGCGCTACGGCGGCAGCGGCACCCAAAAGCTGCAGGAGGAGCTGGAGAAGCTCCTGCCCACCGCCCGGATTCTGCGGGTGGATATGGACACAACCATGCGTAAATTTTCCCACCAGCATCTTTTTCACTCGTTTGCGGAGGGCGAATATGATATAATGGTGGGTACGCAGATGGTGGCAAAGGGACTCAACTTTCCCCGGGTCACCCTGGTGGGCGTGCTTAGCGCCGATCAGGCCCTGTACAGCGGGGATTTCCGCAGCTATGAGCGCGCCTTTTCGCTGCTGACCCAGGTGGTGGGCCGCAGCGGGCGGGGCGAGGGCGGCGGCCGGGCCGTCATCCAGACCTACACGCCGGAAAACCCCATCATCCAGCTGGCGGCAAACCAGGACTACCCCGCCTTTTTTCGGGAGGAAATCCGAAGCCGCCGCCTCCACCTCTACCCGCCCTTCTGCGTCATGGCGGGCATTGGGTTTGTGGGGGAGGATCTGGCCCTGGTGCAAAGCGGCGCGGCGCTTTTTTTGGAGCACTTTCGCAAACGCGCCACCGAAAGCTACCCAAACCTGCCGGTGCGCCTGCTGGGGCCCATCCCCTTTGAGCAGCTCAAGGCGGCGGGCAAATATCGGTATAAACTCATCCTCAAGTGCAAAAACACCCCGGAAATGCGGGAGCTGCTGGAGGAACTGCGCCAGTGGTTTGCCGCCGAGTGCAAAACCGTCAGCGCCTTTGTGGATATGCATTACGACAGGATGTAGTCTGTTTAAAGCGAGCAAATTTGAACCAGAATAGGATAGGAGAATCCAACGTGGCATTACGAAAGATCGTGCGGGGCAACGACCCCATACTGCGCAAACCCTGCCGGGAGGTTACGGTATTTAACGGGCGGCTGCACCAACTGCTGGACGACATGTACGAGACCATGATGGCCGCCCCCGGCGTGGGCCTGGCCGCCTGCCAGGTGGCGGTTTTGCGCCGCGTGGTCACCATCGACGTGGGCGAGGGCCGCCTGGAGCTTATCAACCCAAAAGTCACCCGGCGCTCCGAGGAGCTTGAATTCACCTCCGAGGGGTGCTTGAGCTTCCCCGGTCAATGGGGGATTGTGGGGCGGCCAAAACAAGTCACAGTACAAGCCCAGAACCGTTACGGGGATTTTTTTGAGATCACCGGTGAGGACCTGCTGGCCCGGGCCCTTTGCCACGAGCTGGATCACCTGGACGGCGTGGTATTTCTCGATCTGGCCGACGAAATGCTGGACCAGGAGGAGGAATAATTATGTCTCTTCGTATTGTTTTTATGGGCACCCCCGATTTTGCGGTGCCCTGTCTCGCCCGCCTGTTGGAGGACAAGCACACGGTGGTGGGCGTCATCACCCAGCCGGACAAGCCCCGGGGTCGCGGCTACAAGCTGTGCCCTCCCGCGGTGAAGGTGCTCGCCATGGAAAAGGGGCTCCCGGTATACCAGCCGGAATCCCTGCGCACCGGCGAGGCCGGGGAGTTGGTGGCCCGGCTTGCGCCGGAGCTCATCGTGGTGGTAGCCTATGGGAAAATTTTGCCGCCGGACCTCTTGTCCATCCCTCCTTTGGGCTGCATCAATGTGCACGCATCGCTGCTGCCCCATCTGCGGGGCGCAGCGCCCATCCAATGGAGCGTTATACACGGGGACCGGATCAGCGGCGTCACCACCATGTACCTCAGCGAGGGCATGGACGCCGGCGACGTCATCCTCAAGGCCGACACTCCCATCGGGGCGGAGGAGTCGGCGGGCCAGCTCTTTGAGCGGCTGAGCAAAATGGGGGCGGACCTGCTCTCCCAAACCGTGACCCTCATTGAGAAGGGCAACGCGCCCCGCACCCCCCAAAACCACGGGGCGGCCACCTTCGCCCCCATGATCACCAAGGAGCTGGCGCGCATTGATTTCCAGAAGCCCGCCAAGGCGGTGGTGAACCTGGTGCGGGGGCTGTGCCCCGCCCCCGGCGCGCATATCCTAACAGACGGCGCGCTGCTCAAGGTCTACGAGGCCCGGGGTGTGGCGGGCTATCACGGCGCCCCCGGCGAGTTGCTGGATGCAAAACGCTTTATTGTGGCCTGTGGATCCGGCGCGGTGGAGCTGCTGTCGGTACAGCCTCAGGGGAAAAATGTCATGAGCGGCAGCGCCTATCTCTGTGGCAAGAATTTAACCGTGGGACAAAAATTTACAGATGCTTAACACGATATGCCAATACCTGTAGTATAATGATGTATTAATTAAACGGGAAGATATAATAACGATTCTCTGGGAGGGTTTCAGGTTGAATAAATTCAACCTCGCCTCTCGCCCAAGGGGCTCGACTTTGCTCCGCAAAGCCATTTCTCCGCAGCAGGATGGCTTTGTAATTCATTTCATTTTTGTGTCTGCGGAGAAATGGGGCTTTCTATGCCTTACTATTTCCACTTTGACGTTTACTATCTGGTATTGGTTTTGCCCGCCCTCCTCCTTGCGCTGTGGGCGCAGTTCAAGGTAAACGCAACGTATAAAAAATTCAGCCGCGTCCAAAGCTCCCGGGGCTACACCGGGCAGCAGGTGGCGCGGATGATACTGGATCAAAACGGCCTGTACCACGTGCGGGTGGAGGGCATCTCCGGCAGTCTCACCGACCACTACGACCCCCGGAGCAATGTGGTCCGCCTCAGCCAGGGCGTCTACAACGCAAGCTCTGTGGCGGCCATTGGCATCGCGGCCCACGAGTGCGGCCACGCCGTGCAGCACGCCGAAAAATACGCCCCCCTGCAGCTGCGCAGCGCGGTGATTCCCGTGACCAATATCGGCTCCAAGCTGGCCATACCCCTTTTGTTGGTCGGCGTCATTTTCAACTACACCCCCCTGATCTGGGTGGGAATTCTGGGCTATTCTCTGGTGGCGCTGTTCCAGCTCATCACGCTGCCGGTGGAATTCAACGCCAGCAACCGCGCCCTGCGCACCATTGAGGGCAATTACATCCTTCTGGACAATGAGAACAAAGGGGCCAAAAAAGTGCTCACCGCGGCGGCGCTTACCTATGTGGCCGCCCTGGCCGCCTCGCTGGCCCAGCTGCTGCGCCTTATGCTGCTTTTTGGCGGCAGGGGAAGCAACAACCGCCGCCGCTGACGGCTCTCAGAACCCGTATTCATTTTCAATTGTGTTGAGTGGGGGCGCGTCATGCCGTGATCGCGCCCCTTGTCTATATTCATTCCACATAGTATAATTACAAAATGGCGTCTTCGACAATCCTGAATGGTGGCCTCAAGATGCGCGTTATTTCTGCGGAAACAACAGGTTCGCTGCGCTCACGGCGCAAACCCAGCGGGACGCCGAGGGCGGCAAGATGCGCGTTATTTCTGCGGAAATAACATTAGCTCGCTATCGCTCGCGCGCATCTCGCGGGGGAACTAACTAAGGCCCCCACGTGCCCCCTCCAGTCGACCACGGGGTCGCAGCCGCAAAAATAGCACAGAAACGGAACCGAACAGCAAAGCCAAAAAGGCAGAAGCCGCGCTTGATTCGGCTTCGTGCGGTTTGCACAAAGCCTCCGCGCGAGGAGCGGGACTTCCGTGAATGTCAAAAAAGTTAAATTCTGAAGCACCATATCCTTCTTATGGCCCTACCGGGGGTACTAGGGGGCTTGCCCCCTGGTGGTTTTTGGTTACTTTTGGGCGTCCAAAAGTAACTGCCCGCCCCGGCATGAGGGGCGAAGGAGCAGTGAACAGTGAACAGTGAACAGTGAACAGTTGATAATGAACGTTTTACCCACTATCCCGTATTAAAACGGCCCTGTTGCCCAGCAGCCCCCCGGTACAAGGGGCCAACTCCCCCCATCCGCATGGGAAAAACCGCAATGC
>Ga0153950_1000639_pt1 | contig 15645 bp, 14 predicted proteins | sample TSNJ034MetaG_FD_104737 | JGI IMG/M metagenome (GOLD analysis project Ga0153950, IMG submission 104737) | Attine ant fungus gardens microbial communities from New Jersey, USA - TSNJ034 MetaG | ecosystem: Host-associated > Fungi > Mycelium > Unclassified | place: USA: New Jersey, Wharton State...
TAAGTCTGACATTGTCATCTTCCTTTCGCAAGGAAATTTCCCAGACTTAATACTACCATTTTTGATTTCTCAGAGTAACCGCCACTCCCGCCGCCACTGTTGCACTTACTTTGGGAATTTACAGTTTTTATTTTTTTTGTTTTTATTATTGCAAAAAGGAATGCAATATGGTATAGTCAATTAAAGGTATGATGATTAGATGTTCTGAGCAATTTAAGAATCTTCATCCTGTCAATAAAATATATTTTGTTTTGAGGTTTGGTATATGGATAAAAAAGGTAAAATGCCTAATCACGCTTTGCGTTTAAAAAAAAGTCGGCGTGTATCAGCAGCCTTACAAGTCGTTGATGCCATCGACAGTGCATTGCAGCAAGGTACCTTGAAAGTGGGCGACAAATTGCCGAATGAACAGGAACTCGCAGAAATGCTGGGTGTTGGCCGATCATCCGTGAGGGAAGGTATTCGTATTTTAGATGCGTATGGTTTGGTTGAAGTTAAGCAGGGTAAGGGAACTTTTTTCAGTAACCAGTTTTCTTTAAAGGTATTTGAGTTAATGGGTTTTACACCTTTGGCCGATAATTACCAGTCCATCATTAATTGTCGTCGGATTATAGAAACCGGCTGCGCGTATGTGGCATGTGCCGATAATAAAGTTACTGATGCTGTTTGTAATGAACTGGAAGCATTAGCGACAGCCATGGATGCCACAAAAGGCGGTACTCACAGCATGAAGCTTGAGCGTAAATTTCATCAGAAAATTGTTGAAATGAGTGGGAATCCGGTCATCACAAAATATTACGAAATGGCAATGGATGTAATGGGCACTTATTGGAGTCTTTTGCTATTCCGTCCTGAAGTAATTTCCAGCGGTTGTAAGTCTCATTATAGGATTATACAAAAACTTAGGGAACGAAACGGAGCAGAGGCCGCATATGAGCTCAGCCAGCATGTATCCATTATAGATATCAGCACTCCTGAAGATTCTATACACAAAATCGAGATTACATAAGATAATTAAGATATAGAATATAGTTCAACCTTATGCCGCAAATGCTGCAAAGGTTTCTTTTTTCAAACAATACATCAGATGATATGATTAATTCACTTATTTTTTTTAACTTTAATCATCAGATGATATTATCTTCTTATGAATATCTAAACGAATATGAAAGTATATTTCTTGGAGTAATTTTGCCTAATCGTATCCCTGAAAATGCAAAATTGCTATTAGTAAAACTACTAATTTATAAGATTAATTAGGATCAAATTGCTATCTGCTTAACAAATCCGACTGTGCAATATGTACAATCTTTGCAGTTAAAGGTTCTACTCTTATTATTTAAACGGGTGATTTTGACCGATTGCGGCGGTAGGTAGAATCTCTGTCCTACAGAAACATGCTAAATGACTATGCAATAGTACATATAGCTAAGTAAAGGAGATAATCATTAGGAGGATTAAAAAGATAAATAGCTCTATCCAGAATTCCTACATTTTCGGAAGCTTAATTCATAAAGGTTCCACTCCCTTTAAATCATTTGTCGGGGAATTAAGGCTCTATCATAGGTTTGGCAAACAAAAATAAATGGAAAGTGAGGTAATGAATCATGAGTGAACAAAAACCTGACTCAAAAACATTGTTACGGAAACTCACGGATCAGTACTATGATGACTTGAACAAGGCACACGAAAGAGGACAGAAAGTCGTCTGGACCAACGGTTTGTTCCCACAGGAATTTTTGGAGGCGATGGATATACAGGTCGCTTATCCTGAAAACCACGCGGCAGCGTTAGGTGCGCGAAAAGGTGCAATGCCATACATAGATAAATGTGAGGCACTCGGTTATTCTAACGACCTATGCTCCTATTCCCGGATAAACCTCGGTTATTGTGAAAGCTTTGCTAGCGATGTACTGAATATACCCAAACCGGATATGGTCTGCTGTTGTACAAATGTATGCGGGGTTGTCGTCAAATGGTTTGAATGCCTAGCTATGCGGTTTAACGTGCCTTTTGTGCTAATTGACACCCCGTTCCAAACAGAATATGGCCCTACTGTAAACGATGTGGAATACATTTCGGCACAATTCAAAGAATTGATTATCACGCTCGTAAAGCTATGCGGCAAGTCATTTAATTATAAAAAATTCCATGATGTGCTGGCTGTATCAAGACGGGTCGCCGCATCCTGGAAACGGGCGACGGACTATGTCCAGCATATTCCCAGCCCTTTTGACGGTTTTAATATGTTCAATTACATGGCTTTGGCCGTAATGGCCAGAAGCAAGGAATCCACGGCGGATTTTTATGATTATCTGTCTGAAGAAATGCAAACATACATCAAGAAGCATAAAAGCCAATTCAAAGGTGAACAGCAACATCGGATCATGTGGGAGGGCATTGCTTGCTGGCCGCATTTAGCCCACAACTACAAAACTCTGAGAGACAATAACATGATCGTAGTCGGCGGGATGTACCCCTATGAATGGTATGTAGATTTTGAGATAGACGACATCCGTTCTTACGCCGAGGCATACGCACTCCGACCCCCAGTTGGAAGTCTGATGAGGCAAACGGATGTACGTGCCCAAATTATGGAGGATACCCATTGCGACGGCGCTCTCTACCATGTCAACAGGAGCTGTAAACTGATGACTTTCCTGCAAGCTGGCCTTCGACGGGATGTCTATGAAAGAAACGGAAAACCGTTTGTCGCCTTTGATGGTGACCAGACAGATCCGACAAACTTTTCCCCTGCCCAGTTTGAAACCAGGGTACAGGCGCTGAAAGAGAATATAGAAGCATTGAAAAAAGAAAAAGGAGCTTCCGTGTAAACGATAAAATATTATTGAATTCTAATATGAAATCCGCATAAAGGAGCGTTGAGTTATGGGAACCTTAGAACATATTTTGGACGAAATGACATATGCGACGACGCATATTGCCGACATTGTCAGGAAGGAAAAAGCAAAAGGACGCATAATCGTTGCATGTATGCCGGTGCATACGGCGGAAGAATTGGTATATGCCTCCGGTGCCTTTCCGGTAGGTGCCTGGGGTGCGGAAAAAATGATGATTTCAAGGGCGTCTGAATACCTCCCCCCTTATGCTTGCTCAGTGGTACAGTCCATCACCGAGCTGGGGGCTATCGGCGCATATGACAATTTGGATGCGGCAGTCGTGTCCTGCCTCTGCGACACGTTAAAATGCCTAACGCAGAATTTTTTGTCCACCAATCCCAACGTGAAGATGATCGCTATAAAATACCCTCAAAATCATAAACTTGAGGGTGCGGTTAGATACCTGATGGATGAGTTATTTGGCATAAAAAATAAACTGGAGGAGTTGACGGGCAAGTCCATTACCGATACAGCTATTTATAAAAGCATAGAGATTTATAATGAAAACCGAAAAGAAATGATGACCTTTGTTAAGCACCTCAGTAAGAAACCAGGATTATTGACTAACCGGCAACGCCATACAGTCATAAAATCAAGGTATTTCATGGATAAAGCGTACCACACTGGACTGATGAAGTCTCTGAACACGGAACTGGCGGCAATGGCCACGCCAGCGTTTAATGGCATCCGTGTTTATGCCGCAGGCATCATGATTGAGCCACAAGAAATACTGGATGTACTAGATGAGCTTGATTATGCCATTGTTTACGATGAGTTGGCTCATGAAACAAGGCAATTTTACCATCCTGTGCCTGACGGCGTGGACCAAATTGAACGCTTGGCTAGACAATTCCAGACCTATGAGGGAAATCCGCTAATTTATGATCCTTTTAAAAAGCGAGCGGAGATGATTGCTAGCGGTGCCAAGGAAAACAACGCGGACGCCGTGCTATATGTCCAGTTGAAGTTCTGTGATCCGGATGAATATGACTATCCGTGGGTGAGAAAGGCCGTGAATGAAGCTGGGCTGCCGATTATGAACCTGGAAATAGAGCAAAGTATGCAGTCTGTTGAGCCGGTCCGTACTAGACTGCAGGCGTTTGCGGAACAACTAACAAGCAGGCTGTGAAAGGGGTATTGTGTTGAACTGGTTTGAAGTGTACAAACAAAAATTAGTTACTGCCGATGAAGCGGTCAAGTGCATAGAATCGGGAGACATTATTGAGTTTACGCAATTTAACTGCTGGGCGTACGATGTTGATGCAGCGTTGGCCAAACGAAAGGATGAGTTGGAGGGCGTAACGTTTTCCACAACGTTGCCGCTGCAATTGCCGGCTGTTTACCAGAAAGATCCAAATAGCGAACATTTTTCGATATCTGAAATTACGATGGGTGCCACTACACGGGAGTGGGTTAAATGCGGCGGTAAAAACTATGTTATTCCCTGCCTTTTCCACGAACAATCCTATTGGTATCACAAAGGCCTTGCAAAATGCAATGTGCTTGTACTTAATGTAACCCCCATGGATAAAAGCGGGTACTTTACAACTAGTGTCACAGCTTCTTACATATTGGATATTTTAGAATCAAGAGGCGGCCATGCCGATCATTTTACCGTCATAGCGGAGGTGAATCAATCCTTGCCAAGGGTAGGCGGGGAGAATATCGTGCATATACGGGACATTGATTATGTTGTTGAGAGCACCGAAAACCGACCGCTTTCACCGCTGGCCAAAATTGTGGAAGGCGATGACATGGACAGAAAAATTGCCCAATATGTTGTTGACGAAATGAGCGACGGCGTCTGCCTGCAGCTTGGCGTCGGTGGAATGCCCAATATAGTCGGGCGGATGGTGGCCAACAGTGATTTAAAAGATGTGGGATGCCATACGGAACTTTTCTGCGATTCATTTATGTATATGGCACAGTCAGGCGTACTGACTAACAGAAGAAAATCCATCAATAAAAACAAAAGCGTATTTACACTGGCGTTCGGTTCAATGGAACTATATGAGTTTATGGACGGAAACCCCAGTTTGATGTGTATGCCAGTAGGATATGTCAATGATCCTAAAGTCATTGCACAAAACGACAAACTCTTTTCCATTTGCAGCTGCATTAATGTGGACTATTACGGCAATGTTTCGTCCGAATCTGTCGGTTGGCGCACCATCAGCAATACGGGAGGACAATTAGATTATCATTTTGCATCCATGCGCTCTAACGGAGGGCAGGGATACGTCTGCATGCACTCGACAAGAAAGAATAAGGACGGTACCAAATCCTCCAACATTATTCCGTCTTTTGAACCGGGAACACGTATCACGGTGCCTGCCAACATCACAAACAATGTAGTCACCGAATACGGCATAGCACATTTAAAAGGCAAGTTGCTGTGGGACAGGACAGAGGCACTAATTAAAATTGCACATCCGGATTTTCGTGAGGATATTATTAAAAAAGCTGAAAAATTTGGAATCTGGAAAAGTAGCAATAAACGGTAATAATCACATAAAGGCCGCAAGCGGCGGGAATACTTATTCATAATATCGAAATAACCGTGCGGAAACTGTAGTGTCATTCATAAGGAAGGTGATGCGGAAAATGCATTTTGTAGGTATAGATGTTGGCTCAACCTCAACAAAATTGATCGCGCTTTCTATAAATGCTGATATTATCGGCAGAGTAGTCATTCTCTCAGGTGCCGGAACGCGTGCGGATGAAAAAGCAGTTGAGGAACTCTATGGCGCTTCAGGATTAGAAAAGATAGCTTGCCGCGGAATTGTTGCTACAGGCTATGGACGTAATATTTTCGCGGGAGCGGACAAACAAGTCAGTGAAATTACCTGCCATGCCCGGGGATTAAATTTTTTTTTACCTGAGGTCAGAACAATCATCGATGTTGGTGGCCAAGATTTAAAGGCAATTCGAGTTAATGCAAACGGCGGCATTGAACAATTTGTGATGAATGATAAATGTGCCGCCGGCACAGGCCGTTTCTTGGAGGTCATGAGCAAGGTCATGTGTATTGACATCTCTGAGCTGGGTGAATATGACACTCAATCGACAGAGATTCAGGTCATCAGCAACACCTGTACCGTATTCGCTGAATCGGAAGTCATATCAAAATTGTCGGCCGGCGTCGGCACGGCGAATATCGTAGCCGGAATACACGACTCGGTAGCCAGAAAAATAGTCGGGCTAGTATCACGGATCGGTGTGAAACCGGAAGTAACGTTAACCGGCGGCGGTGCACTTAATGCTGGTTTAGTTAGAGCTACTGAACGACATTTAAAATGTGGCCTGAAATTGCCTGCCGACCCGCAAATAACCGGCGCGCTGGGCGCTGCGCTTATCGCACTTGAAACATATAAGCCGACCGACGAAAAAGCGTCCGTATAATGCCGACAGTAACCTGCAAGCAAACATAATTCTAATCTGCTACTCACGAAACAGAATAAAACAATATGACACTGGCATTAATTCCGATTTTCGCAGGTATGACAATCGGATATGCAAATAGTTTACTGGTGAGAAAATGAAAGGAGAATTATCTGATGAAACATCGTATGCTTTGCTTAATCATGTCACTTTCACTCGTCGCTGCCATGATTTCCAGCTGCGGAGGAGCCTCCAGCGGCAGTTCGTCTGGAAACAACAGTAATAATTCATCCGGCAGCAGTAATGCCGCTACAAATGAGCAGGTTTACAAAATTACATTTGCATCTGACGTACAGACCGGAACGCCTTTGGTTAACGCGATGGAACGTTTTAAAACAAATGTCGATGAAAGAAGCGGAGGACGGATAGAGGTTTCTCTGGCACCGGACGGTGTATTGGGGAATGGCCGCGAGGTTACGGATGCCGTATCTCAAGGTACGATTGAAATGAATTTTACCGGAGACAATACCGCCGCAGTGGCGTTCCCTGAATTAAGCTTTATAGGGCTGCCGCGTATGTACGCCTCGGATTCTGAGGCAGATAAACATTACTTTAATGGTTTTATCGGTGAACGTTTAAAAGAACTGTTTTTGGAACGAGGGATCCGCGTGATCGGATGGGGAGAAAACAATTTCCGCTGTTTGAGCACCAACAAGCCGGTGGCTTCTGCAGATGATTTGAAGGGCCAGAAAATACGTGTTATTGAAAACGACATTTTTCTGACCTTCTTTGCTGAGCTCGGTGCCAATCCGACGCCAATGGCATTTACAGAACTGACGACAGCATTGCAGCAGGGTACTGTTGACGGACAGGACAATGGACCTATACTGACATATTCAACAAAAGTATATGAGAACCAGAAATACTATACATTGACCAATCATGCCTACAGCGGTTATGTCATCATCATTAACGACAACTTCATGAAAAGCCTGCCGGAAGATTTGCAAATCATCATCACCGAAGAAGCGGAATCAGCGGGCAAGTGGCAAATAGAACAGAATCGTGCGGAGACCAGCAAGGTTCTTGAAGCGATGGCCGAAAGCGGCGTCACCATAAACGAATCAACCCCGGAACTCGACGCCGCCATGGACGCGGCTGCAAATGTTGTCTGGGAAAAATTCAGGGATACCTATGATGCCGAAGTTATGAGCTATATTTTCGAAAATCTAAAACAATAAACCTAAACAATTTGCAAGGCCATGTCAAACTAACTGCCAAATTATGTGTTTGGCATGGCATTTCTTAAAATACCCGATTATGGTAACACTTGTACCTATCCAACCGTTAATAATTGATCCATGTAAGCTTAACAAACCCATAAATTTAGAAGGAGAAATTCTATGAGGATTAAAAATCGGAAATTCACTTATGGTGAAATATTTCTGGCAATAATTTTCCTTGCCTTGTTTTTATTAAACTTGTTACAGGTCATTTTCCGGTATGTCGTCGGAGCATCCCTATCCTGGTCGGAGGAACTGGCTCGTATGTTTTTTGTTTGGGTTACCTATTTTGGCGGCGCGTATGCTTACAGATCCAATGATCAGATCGTTATTGATGTGTTGGATGTTCTAAACGGTAAGGTTTCAGATAAAATTCTGGCATTGATTGATATTGCGGCAATATTGCTAACCATTATCATCACCAGCTTTTTCCTTTACTTATCCTTTTCTTATGCCTATACTTTCATTGCTCGAAGCGGAATTACAACGGCCGCATTAAAAATACCTATGGCTGTGCCGGTACTAGCGCTTCCGCTTGGCTGTTTGTTCACTATCATATTTGCCGTTGTCAAATTAATCAAACTGGTGAAGGAGGTGGAATATAAATGACAATACTCATTGTGTTCCTCGCTTGTTTCCTGCTGCTGGCCGTAATTCGTGTTCCATTGGCATACTCCATGTTGGGCGCCGCATTGGCCTGTTTTTTAGCCAGCGGAACTTCATTGGGTATTGTGGCATCAACGGCTTATGGTGCAGTTGATGTGTTCACTTATCTGGCTATCCCTGGGTTCATATTTGCTGGCGATCTCATGTTGCACGGTAAAATTGCGGATTATATACTGGATGCCGTCAAACTACTGTTTAAGCAATCCAAGAGTGTTTTAGGTTCCTTTGCCGTTGTCCTGAGTATGTTATTCGGCACAATTTTGGGATCGGCAACCGCTACCGTTGGCCTGGTGGGAGGCATGCTGATCGAAAAAATGGAAACCGCCGGTTACCGACGGGAAGAGTCGGCAGCCCTGATTGCCGCCTCTGGTATTCTGGGAATTCTAATACCTCCGTCTGTTCCAGGAATTATGTATGCCATCGTGGCCGGGCAATCAATTACTAAAGTTTGGTTATCTACAGTCACCTCCGCTTTGTTGATTGGCACAATATTTATTTTTATTAACCGCCGGCGCTGCGGCAAATATTTGATGGACGTTCCGGTTGACCTTAATGAATCGGAGGGGAACAAAAAATTTGAGTTAATATCACTCCCTGCACTTTTTGCACCAGTCATCATATTCGGCGGCATATTCGGCGGCATTTTTACACCCACTGAGGCAGGTGCTGTCATCGTCATCTATTCGGTTATCGTAGGCGCTTTTATTTATAAAGGTATTAACCGACAAAACTTTCTAGAGGATACCATAAAGGCAGCAAAGAGTACAGCCTCTATCGTACTGCTGATTGGTACTGCTTCTGTTGCGGGCCGTTTATTTACAATCGCAGGTGTGCCGTCTCAACTGGTCAGTGTCATCACGGCTTCTCAGATGTCAAAAACGTTTTTTCTGATCATCATGAATCTGATGCTGATTATTGTAGGCATGTTCATGGAGACCAACACAGCCATTCTCATACTGACCCCATTACTGCTGCCTGTAGCAATCAGTTATGGCATGGATCCTATTCATTTCGGGGCTATTATTCTGCTAAACTTGCAAATCGGTATGCTGACGCCGCCCTTTGCAGCAAACCTGTTTGTGGCAACTAAAGTGGCCAACGTACCTTTTAACAAAATTGTGCCGCCAATCCTGGTCTATATTGTAGCTATGTTACCGGTATTGGCTATCGTCGTTTTTTTTCCGCAATTCAGCATGTTTCTCGTTAACCTGCTCAGTTAAGCGATAATAGAAGGAGTGAATTAAGTAATGGCTTATGAAACAATTAAGTACGAAGTGGAGGAAAGAATATGCACAGTCACATTGAACCGGCCCGAGCTGATGAACGCCTATAATGACCGGATGAGCGAGGAGATCAATGTAGCGCTTCTGGCTGCCGATCAGGATGACGATATAAGGGCGGTGATTTTCACCGGGGCAGATGGATGCAAAAAACCGACTTTCTGCGGCGGATTCGATCTAACGGGCGGCAAACCTTTTGATTTCACGGAGGACGGGTTCCACCAAGCAAGAGATACAGGGGGCACCAATGCCATTAATATTTTTAATATGAAAAAACCGGTTATTGCAGCCATCAATGGATCCGCAGCGGGTATCGGCGTAACATTAACATTGCCAATGGACATTCGAATCATGTCGGAAAACGCAAAACTCGGGTTCGTTTTTGCCAGGAGGGGATTCGTAAATGAAGCTTGCTCAAGTTGGTATTTACCGAAATTGGTCGGTTTTTCAAAGGCAATGGAATGGATTATGACAGGTCGTTTTGTCAAAGCGAATGAAGCGTTTAGTTCCGGCCTTGTCAATGAAGTAACGCCGGCAGACCAGGTATACGCCCGCGCAAGAGAAATTGCGGAAGAGATCCGGGATAACTGTGCGCCTGTTTCTGTCTCGCTCTGCCGTCAAATGCTGTACCAAATGGCAGGACAGCGGCACCCGATGACAGCCCACAAGATCGAATCTTCCTGTTTTTATTACATAGGCATGTCACCGGACGCGCTTGAAGGTGCAGCCTCGTTTATAGAGAAACGTCTGCCTCAGTTTACAATGAGTCCGACAAATGATATGCCTCCTGCATATCCCTGGTTTCCGGAGCCACCTTTCCCGGCGAATATTCAGGAATGTTGATTTAAAATTCCATATTTGAGCGTGATGAATCGGAGTGAATGACGGAATGGATAAAGATATTGTTCTGATGGAAAAAAACGAACATATTGTCACCTTAATCATAAATCGTCCAAAAGCACTTAACGCTTTGAATCGTGATGTGTTTCGGCGGTTACTGGCACTGATGGGTGAATTAGAAAAGATGACCGAGGTTCGTGTCGTCATCATCAAAGGTGGCGGCGACAAAGCGTTTGTGTGCGGTGGCGACATCAAGGATATGCTAAACTTGGATGTTCTAGGTGGTCAGGAATTTGGCGGATATGGCGGCATTATAACAAAGAAAATGAATGAAATGTCAGACAAAATATTCATTGCAGCAATCAATGGTTATGCGCTAGGAGGCGGTTTGGAACTGGCACTGGGCTGCGATCTCCGCGTGTGTACAGAAAAAAGCAAAATGGGGTTGCCGGAGGTCACCATCGGAGTTGTTCCCGGCAATGGCGGTACGCAGCGACTGCCCCGTACTGTAGGGAAGGCAGTCGCCATGGAAATGATGGTCACCGGAAACGCAGTCAGCGCTGAACGCGCTGAACGAATCGGCCTGGTTAATGCAGTTGTACCCGAGGGACAATTGATGCCTGTCTGTGAAGCATTAGCGACAAAAATCATAGCCAATAGCCCAATGGCGGTGACAGCCTGTAAGGAATTGCTAACTAAAGGAATAGAAATGACTCTGGAACAAGGCATATTGATGGAGTCTTTTGCATTTGGGCGGTGCTTTGCCACACAAGATCAGAAAGAGGGTATGGCGGCATTTGTAGAAAAAAGGCAAGCTAATTATTAAGAAAATATGACCAGTCAAATTATTTTATTGCTGAGGTGAACAAATTGAAAACAAACAAAGTGGTTATTATTAGCGCTGTCAGGACACCTTTTGACAAATTCGGGGGGCTGATGCGTGATATTCCAAGCATTGAACTGGGGAAAAAAGCATTGGAAGCCGTGGTAGACAGGGTGGGGCTGCCAAAGGATAAAGTAGAGGAAATTTATTATGGGACAACAATTTCCGCAGAGGTTGGTCAATATCTTAATATACCTGCCAGACAGGCGCTTTTAAAAGCGGGATTTCCATCAAGCACCCTATCCCTTACCATTGATAGGGCATGCTGTTCCTCCATGACGGCGTTCCAGATGGCCTACAGGCAGATAAAATACGGCGAGACTTCCATTGCCATTGGAGCTGGGGCGGAAAATTTGAGCAATGTACCATACATTGTCAGCGGCGCACGCTGGGGGAAACGGCTTGGTGACCTTAAAATGGTTGATTTGATGGCGGATATAGGCTATAAAGGCTGGAATCCTGTCTCCGTTGACGCCAGCGAAGTGGCAGTAGAGTATGGCGTCATGCGCGAAGAACAGGACTTTTGGGCATATCTGAGCCACCAGCGTTACCAGACCGCTTTCGAGTGTGGCAAATTTGTTGACGAAGTAATACCTTATGAAATAACAGACGCCAAGGGCATTAATACGGTCATTACAGCCGACCAGACACCACGTCCGGATACGACGACAGAAAAACTGGCAAAGCTTAAAACAGTTTATAATACACCTACTGTGACAGCCGGCAACGCACCGGGTTTAAACGCGGGCGCAAGCGCCATTTTACTCATGAGCGAAGAAAAAGCCAAAACTTTGGGATATGAGCCCCTTGCCTATGTGGACGACGTTGCCAGCAAATCCGACGACGCAAGATATATCGCCAGCGTGCCCGCCGCTGTTATCAAACTGTTGCTTGAGAAGACAGGAAAAACGCTTGATGATATCAGTTTAATTGAAATCAACGAGGCATTTGCCGCCATGCCGCTTGTATCCACCAAAATTTTAGCGAACGGTGATGAAACCAGGCTAAAAAAACTGCGTGACATGACCAATGTCAATGGCGGCGCAATTGCTATTGGCCATCCAATGGGCGCGACCGGGGCAAGGCTGATTATGACTTTAATGTATGAGCTAAGGCGACGGGGCGGTACCGGTATTGCGGCCATCTGCGGCGGCTTGGCCCAGGGTGACGCCGTGATGTTGACAGCGGCGAATTGATTATAGCATAGAAGGAGTATCCTATGAAAATAGCAAGTAAAACCGCTATTGTAACCGGCGGAGCATCCGGCCTTGGCGAGGCCGTCGTCCGGATGCTGCACCAGCAGGGGGCGAACATTGTCATTCTGGATATGGCCAGCGACAAGGGAAATATATTAAAAAACGCATTAGGCGACGGCACAACGTTCCGAATTTGTGATGTATCTGATGAAAATGATGCCAAAAGCGCGGTTGCGTTCACATTGGAGGCATTCGGAAAAGTCGATATTATCGTAAATGTTGCGGGCATTTCCATCCCCAGGAGACTTGTTGGTAAAACCGGCCCATACCCTTTGGACGCCTGGCAGAAGGTCATCCAAGTCAATTTAATTGGCACTTTTAATTTCATGCGCTTTGGAGCGGAGGCTATGCTAAAGCATGAACCCTACGAGGACGGTGAACGCGGGGTACTCATTAACACTTCTTCTATAGCTAGCTTCCATGGTGAACCTGGACAAGCAGCCTACAGTGCTTCAAAAGGCGGTATCAACGCCATGATGCTACCAGTGGCCAGAGAGTTAGGTCGGCAGGGCATCCGCTGTATGGCTATTGCACCGGGGCTTTTTAACACACCTATTTATGATACATTAGACCCAAAAGTATTGAAATCGCTGATTAACAAAACTATATTTCCTAACCGCCTTGGCAAACCCGAAGAATTTGCCCATGCAGTTCAGGCAATTATCGAAAACATGATGTTTAACGGTGATATCATACGGTTGGATGGCGCCGTAAGGTTTTAATGAATCTCGGAAAGGTATTGCCTTCAATTACAATAGAAAGGAAGGAAGGAATTATATGTATTTTGAACTGAACGAAGTTCAGCAAACTATCCGTGAGACAGCGCGGGACTTTGCACAGAATTACCTGCTGCCTCGGGTGGATGAAATAGAAACTGCCAATCTGTTTCCGCAGGATTTAATCAACATGATGGCTGAAATGGGCTTTATCGGCCTAAGCTATCCGGAAAAGTATGGGGGACTGGATTTAGGGTATCTGTGCGAAGCTATCGCCATCGAAGAAATTGCAAAGGTTTCTCCAAGTGCGGCAAAAATGCTAACCGTCTGCTATCTGCCGTTGGACGCCATCCACTTATTCGGCACAGAAGCGCAGAAACAAAAATACTTGCCAAAAGGCATCAGTGGCAGGAACGTCGGTTCGTTAGCGTTTACTGAGGCCGGTACCGGTTCTGATCCCAAGCAGCTAACTACTGTAGCTAAGAAAGTTGGGGACAGGTATGTAATCAACGGCGTTAAGCGATTTATTTCAAACGCCGCCCACGAAGGCGCTATCGTTATAGTCGCCAGAGATGAAGGTGCAGATACCTGCACTGCTTACATCGTCCCTAAATTCTGCAAAGGATATTCTATCTCCACCCCATGGGACAAAGTTGGCTTGCACGGCAGCCATGTCTATGATGTTTTCCTTGACGACGTGGAGGTTGGCGAAGAAGCTGTTCTGGGTAATTATGGCAATGGGTTTAATTTGCTTATCGGTACGACTACATACGGCAAGCTAGCATTCTCCGCCGTTTTCACCGGTGCAATGGAGGGCGCTTACGATCTGACTGTGAAATATATCAACGAAAAAATGCATCGGGGTAAATCCATTGGAAAATTTCCAACAGTACAATACAAAGTTGCCCAAATTGCATCAAATACTATGAGTGCACAGATGATGCTATACAAAGCCGCAGCGGAGGCAGACACCATAAAGGATGATTTACGCAAGGTACAGGCAATCGCCGCTTTGGTAAAGGGATATATCGCCGACTTAGCCACCTCAACCATTACAATGTGTGTTAACGCCCACGCTTCCTATGGGGTCACTGCTGAATACCAGGTCGAGAGGTTCATGCGAGACGCGATTATTTTCCCTAATATCGAAGGTTCCGCCGATGTACAGCGGTTGATTGCCGGTGGCTATATCCTCAGAAACAGTGACAATCTGCTTTAATTCATTATTTATAAAGGCAATCACGGCGAACCGGAAACAATTAAGGACATGCTGGAGCGCTTGCAAACCATGTTCGGATATGATTCGCCCCAGATGGTTCATGAAAAACCTACTATCATAATGGATCGCGGCATAGCGACTAAGGAGAATATAGCGCTTTTACATGCGCAGGAATACCAATACGTTGTTATTACCCGCGAAGATCAAAGCAAAGAGTACCTTGCCGAGTTTGAAACAGCCAGGGATACGTTTACCCGCATTGACGATCTGAGTCGCAAGCACACCGCCTATGGCGATGAGAATCACGTCTATGTAAAGAAAGTCGAGGAAGATGGCGAGAACGTCTGCAGGGTACTATGCCTCAGCGATGGAAAAGCCCGCAAAGAAAACGCTATTGTCGCTAAAAAAGACGCTTATTTTATTATTTAGCTGACGTAGAAAAGCTGAGCCTGCCTATCGAAAAAGGAAGCATCAAAAACATAGACAAAACCGAAGCCAAATTCAGTAAAATCATTAAAAAACACAAAACTGCGGCACAAAAGCGCACTGCCACAATCATCCGTGATGAGGGAGAAAAAGCACACTGTATGGCAACATCAATCACCATCGAGTGAGTAGGCAACGAGAACCTCCCCCGAAGCCTCTCTCAGGAGAGAGCGTGTTAACCTCCTCATCGTAACAGTTCAGCCTTCGATTAAACTGCGCCACAGGTACACCGGCTAAAAAATAGCCGGTGTTACCTTTAAATATTTTGATAATGTTATCGAAGAGAGGCATGCCTTTACGTTTGCAGATCTCTATCACGCTCAAGATGACGCAATACATTTCACTTCCACTCTGCTTCCGAAAACCACCAGCCATTTTTTGGCGGTTTTTACCTTTTCTTAAGTCCTTCTCCGAAATATTATTGCTAAAAGGGATCCAGAAGTCATGCAGGAACAGCAGGTGGTTCCGTTTGTACTTCTCTAACCTAAGCTCCCTGAAAATTATAACGTGAAAAGTCTCTGAAATCCTTTAAATCACAGGCGTTGCATGAAGAAAAGTGTTGACAAAAACAGGGAAATTACGCTATAAAAATAGCGTGAAAAAGAACAATTTTGCCAAAAGGCGCACACAGGTCATCAAAGGTGTGAGCTACGTCTATGAAGACTATCCTTACTGGGACAAAGAGTTGAAGCAAAATCGGCATAGACGTGAATATATCGGCAAGCTTGGGGAAGA
>Ga0153950_1000642_pt1 | contig 15540 bp, 10 predicted proteins | sample TSNJ034MetaG_FD_104737 | JGI IMG/M metagenome (GOLD analysis project Ga0153950, IMG submission 104737) | Attine ant fungus gardens microbial communities from New Jersey, USA - TSNJ034 MetaG | ecosystem: Host-associated > Fungi > Mycelium > Unclassified | place: USA: New Jersey, Wharton State...
AATTACTTTCTCTGTGAAACCAGCAAGATTGCCTGAAATTTCCTCAAAGGCTTTCAAATGGTACTCCATTGTATATTTGCTGCTTAGCAGAATGGGGTCGTAGCGCCATATTACTTTATCCTTACCTATCTTATCGGATAAATTTTTGAATGTGGATATTAACACACTTCTTTTATCCGGAATATTAGGTTCAATGTCTTTGCCATATCCGGTGAGCGTAAACTGAAAATAGTATTTATAGCGATTTAGTTCATCTAGCCGTTCTATCATGTTCTCAGGATTTTTTGTCCAAAATACAATGCAGTCTACTACCTCTGGGGATAAATCTATTTTGCTGATTTGATGTATATTTATTGGATTCCTAACGTAAAGAAAGCCTTCTTTTATTCGATTGATAAACCAATCTGAATAATAATTTGGTATATCAGTTCTTCTGCTCACACTTAAAATCATCAAAATACCTCCCATCTATGTTGTATACTTGCAAAACTAAGACTTATGACAGTATCAAAATCTCACTGGAAAATGAGACTCGTATGAGACTATGTGAGACTACATGAGACTACATGAGACTACATGAGACTACACGAGACACATGAGACTACATGAGACTATGCGAGACTACACGAGACACATGAGATTACATGAGACTACATGAGACCACATGAGACTACATGAGATTACATGAGACTACATGAGACTACATGAGACTACATGAGACTACATGAGACTATGTGAGACTATGTGAGACTATGTGAGACTATGTGAGACTAAATAAATATAGAGTCCACGTTGATATGGCTTTATCAAAAGATGCGCCTATTATCTCCTTGATTTTTGCATAATCTCTGAATACTGTTGCTCTTGAAATATCAAATTCAGCCATGACCTTCTCTACTGATAAGTGTATGTTCTCGCAAATCATATTGTAAATTCTCTGTTCTCTTTCAGATAATCTTTTGCTATCTCTTGCAGACTCTCTGTTGATTTATAAATAATTTTGAACCACATTATCGTTTAAATCTGATCCACTTAGCATGGTAGAAATCCACTGTCAAGGCACACTGTGTTTCGCCAAGGCGAGTCTTGACAATGGATTTCTACCATGCTGTATTATAAGTAAGGGCTTAAGCCTTTTTGTACAGGTGGGTCACTTTTTAGCATTTAACCGGGTCAGATTTCAGTGTAAATCAACACTCTCCTGCCATCTTATCTAATGGAATCACAATTTTAAATACATAATCTTCAAACGACATACTGTATATCCGTAGATATACTCATTGGTAGCTAAAGTAAATCAAAAATTGACATTACTTATTTGGCTATTACATTCTTAATAAAATATACGTTTCACATATTAATGGAGAAAGCCATAGGACCGCTCTTCTTTGCAGGAAGATTTACATAATAAGCAACATCTTACTCATAACCATATACTATAAATTCTTACATCTTACCCTTCAAGCTAATAATTTTGAATAGTATATTTTCTTAATTCATCCAAAATTTCATCTTTATATGTTATATCAATGTTTCTCATCACCGCAATACTAGAAATTAATAGATTTTTTTCACTATCTTTCAACACTTTCTCATCAACCATAAACATTATTAGCCTAAATACATCTGCTTTACTAATTCTGCCATTAATTCTCTTATTATCTAACCATAATATATTTTTCCATGGTTTTTCCTCAATTATCATACTAATTTTCCCAAATTTATATATAGCATCTTCTAACGAAGCATTAGTACGCTTTTTATAATCCAAAATTGCATTTACAAATTGTGCTAAACCTAAAGGTCTGAACAACAAATTTCCACCATCTTTATTTCTGAAGTTATGTTTCGCAATATTTTCTTCATCTAATGACATGTAAGTTTTTAATGCCTCAATCTTATCTGACATCATAACCCAGAAGTTGTCAATTGCATATACAAATTCATCAACCTCATCATCTGATGGTCTATAAAGCAAGTACTCCTTAATTTCTTTTTTTTTCATACCCTTATCTAAAGCAATACTGTTATAAATTAGCTTATTACACTCATATAATGCTAATATCGAAGTAAACGCAACCTGATTTGAAGATTGTATATTTTTGCTGGCAGCGTCTATTAGTCTATTTCCTGCAAAAAGTTCATTATTTTCTGCTATTTCTCTTGTTGCAATTGCTACAACATCATCTTCGTCTAATGCAATTATCTCATTATCCTCCACCCTCTTTGCGCGTCTATTTAACGTAGAGAATAATCTCCTTGTTCTCTTTTTTCCTTCAAAAGAATCTTCATGACCAATCAAAATAATTGGTACTTTTTCATTCTCTAAAGAGGGTTCTCGCTCTACAGCTTCTTTTATTCCAGCAACCCTGTGTTGACCATCAACAGGAAATATGATTTCATCGCCTTTTAATTCTAAAACTCCTACACTGAAAGTACTATACTCTTCAACTTCTACATCCAGTTCATACCATTCTGGATTTCCATCATAAACTGCTAATACAAGTGCATTAAAAAATCGTTCTGGTTGTCGTATTAAATAATCTTTTATACTCTCTACATTATTTGTAATCGTTCTCTGTAATAAATTAGAATAGCTATCGCTATTACTAATTTCATTGGTTATTGGGGAAACACTATCGCATACATCCTTAAACGAAAGCGTTGTAACATAATATTTCCAATTACCCATTTGACCTTTTATAGCTGCAAATTTCATTTTAATACCTCATTCTTTCCTATGAATAGTTAAAAGCGCTCAATTTTCGTCTTATTTGCGGTGCCGGATAGTCTTTATTGCATGGTGGTGCTAACGCCAAAATTAGCTCATTTTCTACTTGGTCAATAATTTCATTTCCATCTATAGGCAAATACAATAGATAAACATATCTTTTCCAGTTATCAAACACTCTTTCCAACCTTTCATTTTCTTCATGTCTTTTATATTGATTGAAATGAGACTTTGCTCTATGATAAAGGCTTTCGTTTTCAGTTTTCCTTGCACGCCCAATATACATTATATAGCTACCGGTAATGGGTATTACTGAATTTTCTATTATATATATGTATATGCCACCCTTATCCTTCGGTATGCTCAAAACCTGCTCTGATAATTGAGAATTATCATCAAAATACTTAATTTTTTTCAATTTGCTTAAGTCTGCCATATGGTTATAAGACGAGTACTTTTCCCATAACTCAGTACTTAAACAAAAAGGCCATGTCATAAGATGCAAATCTTGTTTTACATCAATTTTCTTAATATCCACCATATAATTATTTATTAATTTATCTGATCTTATTGCATCCATTTTATCCTCCTGTTTCTTACTTGTGTCTTATTAAATAAATGTTTATAAGACACTCTATCATATGCTTAATTATTTATATTACATTAATTCTATTTCCAGACAAATTGTCTTATTCTAATATGAATCCATTTAATTAAATCACCACGCTCTTCTATTAAATAACGTCTTCAAACCGTTTGGACAATTATAAATCTATTTTTTCTTCTTTTTTAAATGTTTATAAATTTCTACTATTCTCTTTTGAAAATGCTGCAACCAACTTATTTTTTTTCCCCACGTAAATCAATTGTCCACAAATATGCTAACAATCTATATGGTATATAGTTTACAAACTCTAGAACACCTTTTCTTACTTCCTTGTTCGCAGTATTTATTAACTGATTATATGTAACCAAAAGATTATTGATTCTAGCATAATCTCTTCGTTAATGCTTAAAAAAACATCATATAATTTATCAAGTGACCTAATTCTAAGACTTAACTTATAAACATCACCTAATAAACATATTCGCATTCAACATGCTAACTTATAAAAATAAACATATTCTTGCCTTTTGAAATATTCATTATGATTAATATCAAAAAATATAACTTATAGCTGTTTATTAAATTCTTATTATATATCATTATTTCTATTTCTTTTTAGACAGTCCATATCAGAACTTTCTTACCTTTATATCTGGCATTTGAGAATTATACTCCATATCCATAATTGATAACTGTTTTCTTATTATTCTTCGTTTTTCATAGGCAGGATTATAGCAATATGTTTCGAACTCTTCTACGGTGATATCATTCACTGACTCAACATATGGAAAAAGTAATTTCAAATATGCTGAAGCCATACGTACAATTGCTGTAGTATCCCTGCTGTCTGCATTTTTGGGTATATCTAAAAAGTCTGTTACCACCGATGCGTATTTTGCCATATTACGTTGCATAGATAATATTTCAGAAAAATATTCTACATTTAATGAATATCCATCTAACTTCAAATCCTCTGTAATTCTTGGTAAATACCAACCCTCTATCATTCCATGAAATCTGTCCAGCAATGCAGTATCATGAAAGACATCTGGCAACTCCATAAAGTACTTTTTATTGATTGGTTTTCTGTTGTGGTCTAAGCTAATATTTCCAAGTAAAATCAAACCTGCTGTAGATGTTTGCTTGGATTGTCCCATTGTAAAAGTTCCTTGCTCTAAATATCCCTTTAAAGCCCCTTGTAATTCTTCTTTATTTTCAAATAATATAGTCTTTATTTCATCCATTGATACAAACTCATAATTAGGAATAATTCCCGGTTTATTTGTTGACATATCATAAAACAATTTTGCACGTGTTATCTTACCACCACTTATCTGCCATCCATATTTACTCAAGTTGTTAAAAATATATGATTTACCGGTTCCCTTAGGCGCCAGTTCAATTATATTTAAATTTGGCTCACAAAATACAAGAATTCTTGATAGAAATAGTAACTTTTGTGTATAGGATTGAAATTGTCTAGAATCTGAATTATATTCCATACACCTAATTATAAAATCAATCCATTCTGTAATCTTAAACTGTTTACGTGCTTTACAATAATAATCAAAATCTGGTATATACGGTTTAAATGGTTTGAATTTTACTAATTCAGCATATCCTTTTTCTTTACCCTCAGGTTGCATATAGTCCAAAGTAACTATGCCCCAATTCTCCCCTTCCTTTATTACACCTTTTTGTGAACGCATAACATAGTCATTAACTCTGCCTTCATTACTTTTTATACCAATATCTGGTATCGAAAATTTAAATACACCTGTCTTTAAATCTGATTCAATAATAACTCTTGCAAGAATCTGAACTGACTCACCTTTTATAAGGCAGCTCTTAATGTCACTGTTTTTAGTTGGTATATGTTTATCTAAAAACGCAAACAATGCTTCTTTATCAATTTCCTCTTTTTCATTAGAATATCTTTTTATTAACCAATCTTTAATAAAAGAAGGTAAATTCACACTCGCAAATATATTATATCTTTTTGGGTTCTTATATATAGATTCCTCTGGAAAAATATCTTTAATCTTTGCATCTAACTCAGTCATCAAATCCATCATTTCCTTTCATTATAGTTTTCGGTATCGTTGTGAATTTAAACTCTTGTTTTCCTACACATATACTGATTCTTTGTTCAATTCCTTGTTTCAAAACTCCAACCCAAGTATCATCTGTTTCATTATATTTCATGTATTCATTTGTTCCATCAAACCCTTGTAAAACAGCAGTAGTCGGATTTGGTATGATTTTGAATACCACTTCATTTTCTATTCCGTGAACTCTAAGATTTTGGGGTAATACTTTATAATTTGTTATCTTTTCATGGGCTGGCTCAGCAATAATTACAGGCACAAACACCTCTTCAGGAGTTGCACCTCCATGTACTGCGTATGGTGAGTTTTTGTACAATGATTGCTCTTTCAATGCAATTAACCATTCTGTACCATCACCATCGTCATACTTAATATAGTCCTCTGAATCGTCAATCGCAACACAATTTGTATTCCTATAGCACCTTCCTGCATGGTCTGCGGATTCAAATTCATACTTTTTATTTCTTTTCACGATTTTATGGTTAACTGTAGCACCATGATCAGCAATAATTGCAATTTTTTCTTCAGCATATTTATCAACAATACTCTCCAGCATTTGCTTAATATAACATAATGATTTTTCCAAACTTTTAACGCAGTAATAATACTCGCCATGTATCACTTCACGATCATATTTATCTATCCATTCATCTACCGAAGGATAATGTTTTCTAGCTTCCATTGTAATTGTCGGTAAATGCGCTTTTCCATACGTACTTAATTCAATTTTATATCCTTTACTTTTTAGACAATAAGTAATGTATTCAAGAAATTCACCTCCAACTCCATCAAGGACAATTATTTTTCCACAAAAGGCTGTTTTCCTTAATATAGTTTCCGGATATAATATCTTTCCATTAAAATACCACTTATAGAAGCCATCTGAGTCAAGATTCCATTCCTTTAGCATCGACTCATAATTTTCTGGATTGTTAATACCAATACGGCATTTTCTATAATTCTCAAAATATCTGGAAATATTTATTTGAATTTCATCTATATGCAAAGATTTATCACCATATAAATATTGAATAAACTCTGGATAAATCTTTTCTATATCATCATTCCTTAAAAGCCTATTATAATACATCCATAAAATCAACTGTCTCTCATATGTCGAGAATGTTGTTATAGTAGACAATATATTATTATATATTTCCGCCATTGCCATGCTATTTATTTCTTTTGATACACCTATATTTGAGGTAAAATCAATATATTCAATTTTATTATTAAAACTTTCAGATAAAATAGACTTAATAGACTTTTCATAGTATATCTTCATCTTATTTCCAAAATCTACATTCTTATCAGTATCCACAATAGTTTCTAACAATTTTTTACGTTCTTCATAGAATTTATATTTTTTTTCAAAGAAAATGTAATCATACGCTATTCTATTAAACTCATTATCGTGCATATCATTAATACTTCTCATCATGTGCCATAAATAAGTATCGCAATAGTAATAACGCATAATATAGTTTTTCAATAACCATCTTTTAAATTTATTGCTAGATTTCCATATGATTGGTGCATTCTTATCATCAACATTTTGAATATTTAATGCTTCTAATATTATATTCTTTAGAGATTTGTCTCTATTAAGCCTAATTAACTTCAACAACTCAATGTAATATTGATCAGGATCCGCTTCAAACGGGACTATATTTTCAATTTTGTACAGATACCGAAGCATATCTTCATAGTTTACAATTTTTCTTATATTATACACATTGTCTGGACTAGCCTGCTCATATAAAAACAGTAATGTTTTGGATAAACATATTATAGGTTTATTAAAGTTGATATTTGAATTTTGCCATAACGAAAACCAATCTTGAGAACTATGTATTGTATTATCATACGATGTATTGTCCAAATCCTCATCAACGAAATATATTAACGGTAAATCTTCTATGGCCGTTTCATTCAAAAATGGATTATATGCATCTATTCTACGATGAATAAAATCAACAGTTTTACTAATTTGGCTATATAATGCAAAGCACGGGACATAAAGCCTACGTTTCAAATAATCTCCTGCATTCTCTATCTCTAAAAGAGATTCAATAACAGTAACAAATTCTGAATTTGACAAAAATCTCGCATATTCCGTAAATCCTACAATAATATAATTGCAATCACATTCCAGTTTTTTAATGTTAGCAATAAATTTTTCCTTCGTAATCCATTCTACATCAATTAACCAGTTCTTAATATCCAAAATAACACAATTTTTGTAAATACTATTATTCTGTATATATTTATATAATTCAATAATAAAATTAGAGGTATTATTATCAAATGGTGCGCTTAAGAATCTTACCGGATATCTATCATATGAGCCCATTTTCTCAAAGTCACGACTTAATGATTCTGCCACTTCCTCTATTTTCATAACTTGTCACCTCCTATAACAATTGGTCTAAATCATATAATACCTCATCGTACTTTTCCACTATTTTTTTTATTACCTTGTAAAGCACATTGGAATTTTCTTTACTTTCTTCAAGTTTTTTGGAAACCCTCTCTCTAACTTTTTTGTATTTCTCTAACTCATTATTATATGATCCGATTGTTCCATTTGATGACGATATCTTCACTTCTGCTGCATCCTCACCACTTCCATTACTTGTATCATTGCCGCTACCGCTTATACTGTCGTTATCTTTTTTATTTTTTTCAATTTTCCAAATTAAAATTTTATCATGTACATCGCGTTCTTCCCAGAAGACTATCTCTCCTCCCAACACTCCATTAAGATAATTTTTTACTGCTAATATACTATCAGAGTTTTCTTCAATAGCACTTAACTCTTTTATGATATAATTATCTAAACACTTTTCACTTTCAACACTTGATATTGCTTGTGTTAATTCAACTTTATATGTTTTAATACCCTCTAGTAAGTCCACGATAAACTGTTGTTGTATTTTTTCATCTGTGCTTTTTGAGAACTTAAAAAGCTTGTCTATAATCTCATTATATGATGCCGGTTTTTCAACAAGATATTTTAATGCCCATAATGGAGCCTTATTCTTAATCTTGAACTTATCTCTTATTGCCCATTTTGTTTCGAGCAATCCATCTTTATCTTTTAAATCAAAAATTTTATTAAGATCTTCTGTTAGTTCTCTCTCTTCTTCTGTGCTTAGTCTTACAATTAGTTCATCCTTAAATTTATTACTTTCCCAGTATTCAAACATTGCAACAATAATATCTTTCATTACTATTTTATCAACCTTTTGGCCATTACCTGACTTGTAAAGTTTTCCAATATATGGCCTAAATGCCAAAGCTACAGCACCCATGAATAGTCTATTTTGATAATAGCCATATTCAGGCTTAGCTAAATAATGAAATTCTTTTCCTAAATTTATAGATGGTTCATTCTTTAATCCATCTATTTTACTTGATATTTCATTGCATAACTTAACCACTGAGTTATTTTCGTCTCCACACACAAGCGAAAGTGACTCGTCAAAAATTATACTTACTCCATTCGTTAACAAACATTTTATCGCAGCATCTGCGCCGGTTGCATCTGCCTCTAAATCAGTTTTTTGTGATGCCTTTAGAACTTTTTCGACTACACTCTTATTATTTTGCTTTTTCCAAGCTGTATTAGGTGCACCCAAATAATCCAATCCATATTTAAAAATTGCAGATATATAACTTTCCTGAAGATGCTTATGGCATTGAGAAAATGGTATATGTAATGTATCACCTCTAAATATCATATCGACATATCCTGCTGAAATAATATCTGATATCCATTGCTTAATCCATTTTTCAGCATTACTCTTTCCTTTTTGCAACTCTTCTTCCATATTTAAAGATCTTGCTACGGCTTCTTGTGCTAAACTGTCTAAATATGCTTCAAATCTTTTATTACCTAATTCCGTATCAACCGATACAAAGATAATATTTTTGAATTCTTCCTCCTCTGATAACTTAAGTAGCACTTCTTTTGATTCGTCTTTTGACATTTCTTTTCTGTTTAATATAGCATCTAGTTCCTTTGTTTCACCTCTATATAAAAAAAGTGCAACTCGTACTGCATAATCAATCTCAAATTTGGCTCCAATCTTGATTCTTAAAAGATGCTCTTTTTCGCCACCCCAAAATACGCGAACTTCACTTTCTCTAGGAATATTCCCTGCAATTGCACTACCTAATCGTCCAAGGCATGACATATTATAACCCTCAATTATTTTACTTATATCCTCTTTTGTTGAATATAACGTTTTCTTCTCTTCCAGCAATCGTTTTTGAGGAAGTGATGATGATGCAACTTCAAATACTCCATCTGGACTTCTATGTATAATATGTGCGTCATCTAAATAATCTAGTACTTCCAAAACCTCTTCTTTTTTATACCTCCCACTGAAAGCCGCAACAATATTGTGTGTTTTTGGGTTAACCATGCTTTCCGATGTATCTGCATCAGTAGTAGTTTCTCTATATAATATATTAAGCAATAGAATAAGCTTAAAAATCTCAGTATACTTATTGCCCTTTTCCTCAACAGTTTCTTTTGATAATTTAAATTTATTTGTTATTATGTCAAAATGACCAATAGAGTTTGAATCAAACATTTTATAGAAGAAATCCCAAACATAATCAGCTGTTAAAAATTTAGTATCTTCTATATTGTTAATTATAAATTTCTTAAATCCATAATCTTCATTATTTAAGAATTCAAATACACTTCTTTCTGCATCGCCTACTACTCGAGAAACGAATGTAGTCAAATATGATGTATATGGATGAAATGGATATAAGCTAATTAATTTATCCTTTACTTCTGAAGCATTTATTGCCGAAGCATCAATAATATTCTCGACAACTTCATTAACACTTGCTACATTAGTCATATTTTCCTTTATCAATTCATTTAATTTTTGTTGATTCTTTCTAACAAGCGCTCCTGATAATATATGATATGTTGTTGTTGGCTGCATACCATAGTCAAGATCAATAAATCGTGCCTTTGCCATATTTCTTTCATCTTCTTTTAGTTCCTTATATGTTTCTGTTGCTTCTAGCCTTTTATGTGTAACTAAAAGAAGATATACTCCAATCGTGTCCGTTTTATCAGATGTTTCTGTTTTACTAAGTTCTGCTATGTCCTGAATAACATTCAAAATACCTCTTCTTTCCGAAATACCCAATAGCGCTGTGAACTCATCCCAAAATATCATCAAATAATCTGCTATTTTTCTTTCTACAAGCTCTTCTTTTACTTCCTTTAACCACTCAACAATGTTATGTGCTCTATAACCAACTAATCCTACAGCTTTTAATTCTTTAATAATGATTCTTAATACTGTTGTATCTTGTTCTTTCATTGCTTTAATAAGCAGCTTTTTATTAGGAGCATAACTATGTAACTTTTCATTATTATTTATTAACTCCTCAAAAAAAGTATCTAGCTTTCCGTTTTCCAATATCTGTTGAATAGATTCATAGTCAGTTTTTGTAGATATTTCTATACCTTCTTTTTTTAATGCATTTGATACCTCCTGTTGAATTGCATATGTTAAATCAGCAACATCTGTAATATTATGTATCCCTTTTAATACTATAGGAAATACCCTTTTTTCCTGTCTAAAATTATTAATGCTGTTTCTTGTTTGTGGTTTATTTATTTTAGGTAAATAGTCTTCAATTACATTGTAATCATCACAGAGTAAATGCTTAATGACTGCCAATGAATGACTTTTTCCCGTACCATAAGTACCCTGTATCCAAATAGAATTTCTCTTATTAAACACTGGCGAGGTAAGTGCATTAACAATTTGATTTAAGTTATTTTCAAATTTATCATTGGAAATAAATGTTTTCCATGAATCACCAACATCTGCGGTAATGTCAAATGCAGATTTAAAATGCTTGTCTACTCCTATTATTTCTGAATACTGCATGTCCTTCTCCTCTTGTATAAACTAACTAAATAATGTGCATCCTTCGTCTTTAAACTGTTCGACTTTTTCGATTAGTATATCTCTATCTGTTTCGAGATACTCCCCGAGGCAATCTATACATAGAAATTGCTGTATTTTTTTTCCTAAAAGTTTTTTATTTAGTGCAATTTCATCATTTTTTAATTCAATTTTGCACTCATAGCATTCTTTCATTTTCCTACCTCTTTATCATCTTATAAAGTACATCCATTGATTTATATTCACTTATAAGGTGTATATTATCCAATCCACCTTGTAAATCCGCTGAAAGTATTTCGTTGAGTGTCATTCCTCGAAGCGTTCTAAGAAATATTTCCAAAGGCATATTAAAAATATTGGCTACTCCCATACATTCTCTCTCATATATATCCCTTACTGTCAATTCATACATATTATTTACCTCTGCGTTTTTATAAAGTAAATATGCTACAGCAACTGAAGAGATTTGCTCCGTTCCTACTTTTTCAACAGTTTTAACAGCGACTCCTCTTTTAGTTAAGAAACCAATTTTTAGTTTGCTTTCATCCATTCTGTCCATACCACCCAGAGGAGAATTTGAAAACATGTTTACTAATGCATCAATTGGGTTTTTTAATGTAGCTTCTTTTAATGTCGGGAACTCCTCTTTAATCAATTCAAGTAGCTCTTGTTTTTCATATGCAACATTATTTTTTGTATTATTCACATACCATTTTGCTATAGCTGAATTAAAACTTAAATTAATCCATACAATTTGCCAAACCAATAATGGATTAGTACTGAAGATTGGTTTAAGTACCTCAGCCAATGGAGTAACCTTTTTATCTTTTAACTCAACTAATTCAGCTTCTCTAAGCCAATTAATCATTGCAGGAATTTGTTTTGGTCCTAAATTACCATACCCATCAAACCACCCATCCATCAAATCAAAAAATGTATGTAACCATTCTTCCCTCAATCCAAATGTTGAATATCTATCAATACCAGAAGTTTTTTTCACTACCCCCATTGTACTACCTCCTTCATACATTAAACGTCTTGTTGCGATGATGCAACCTTTAGTATTAACTCCAAAACAGTTATGACAATGTATACACCTAGAATAATTTATTTCTATTTTATCTCTTACTGTCAATGCTCCTGTCGGACACTCAATCTCACATACTCCACACAACTCACAATATGCAGTTTTAGTAAAAGCCTTTGTCAAGCAACTTATCAGCATAATTTTATTGGTGGTGCCATATGCTTTGAATCTTGTAGTTTGTTCGCCATACCGAACATCAAACTTAACAATATCTCCCTTAAATCTCAGTTCACCTCGATAATAATTTTCATCGCTTTTTTCTAAAAAATATTCTCCCAATATTGAAAACCACTTTTCCCAGTCAACCTTAGGATTTAATACTATACATTCAAAATTAGGTTCTTTAGAAATAATATCCATTCGTGATGTGTCCTGTGTCAGACCTTTTCCACCAGCGTTCTTTTTCCAATTTCCACTAGAAATATATTCATCAATTTTGGACTGTGATTTTATTCCAATGTTAATTGCCATTTTTTCAATCACACTAATATATTGTTTTGCTATATCTGGATACTTTTTTCTAATGACAAATTCTGACCAATCTGATGCAAAAGGGCACACACTACACCCCACTCGTGTTAGCCCCATTTTATATGCCGGGTTAACTTTCACATCATTTTTAAACATATAAAGAAATATTTCTGTAACATTCCATTTCAATATTGCTCTACAGCTTATTAAATTCACATGCTTAACTCCTTCTCCGACTCTTCCATATGTCTCTCGTCGAACACTTTCGTCATTCCTAATCCCTTCATAAACAACTAATCTAGGTTGGGAATCTGTTTTAAGCAGCTTCTTCATCTCTCTTCCAAATAGTGCTGTCTTTAGCACCGAACAACACCATCTATTCATTCTACTTGGAGGTCCGTAACTCTCCCATAAGTCAATTGCATTTTTTTTACTTTGTGCTTGATCAATTTTAAATCCTGGATATCGATTCTTATATACTTTTTCCGTATTTTCAACAGTATCAATCGTACAAGGGAGTTCCATTCCTGTATTCGTAAATACAACTTTATACTTGTCCTGCGGTATAACTCTACTTACTAAGTCCAGTATAACTTGTGAATCTTTTCCTCCACTGAATGCAACAACAAAGTCAGCTACTTTCCCTATATATTGCTCATAATTGTCTTTTATAAAATCCATCGCTTCATTTTCAACAATATTAATTGAATCAATATTATTTTCAATTAATTTATATATATTAATCGGTAATAATTTTTTTACTGTAGTCTCCTCAAAAAACACTATTATAGGATCTTCATAAATATTTCCTTTTTTTGCTTCAGCTATAATTTCACCCGCATAATAATAACGTTTGTCGCTTTCCCAGCATACAGGAACGTTGTCCTTTGGTATTATAAATCTTTTTTCAAATCCAAGCATTATTAATTCTTCTGAATATACCGGTCTTGGAGCAACAATTCTCTCTTTCTCTTCCAAATATTCTGAAAGTATTACACCATTGTTCTCTTTATCCCATTTTATTTTAAACATAACTGCTCCTATTTTTATATAGTATTGTCAGACTTTGCCAATTGATTTAAATTTTGAGTCTCTCTTTATTAAGTTCTATATTTTTTTTATTATACACAGCATCTCTTATTACAACAAAGACAGTTATCTCTCGTTCCTTTCATTCAAGCTGAAAATGTCCTTTTATAATATAACACATCAATCTCTATTCTTCAACATAATACATTTTTATACAACGCATATAATACATTTTATACAACAGCAGCAGAGAATAAACAGTTAATACAGTTATTAAAATCAAGCCACTTCGGTCAATTAAAACCTACTGCCTGGATATCCCCCATTATCCTTGATTTATGGAAAGTTATCCACATTTACTATGTATATTTCATAACGCAACTGTTAAATTGCTTTTTTTTAGATATTTAATTAATTTTCTATTCCATTCTATCACCTCCTGTTGTATAATAAACTTATTATTCAAGATACACTGTTGTGTACCGTTGAATGTGGCATACATCTTCATCCGTTACTGTTTGTCTTCGAAAACTTTCCAGTAACCTTGAAGATGTATTTTTTATGCTCTGGCCAATCTCTTCCAGTTCCATGCCAGATAGAGCTGCATGATTATGTCTGATATCTGCGTCAGGAGGTAATAGTTTTTCATTGCATTACTGTTCTGGCTGTTCAGATGCTCAATATCGTAAATCTCGTTCTTCTGATTATTAAACCCCTGGTTTTCGATTTGCCACCTGCCCCTTCCCGCTTCTATCATTTCCTCCAGTATCCTTTTATTTATTTCAATACTGGTTATCCACTGATGTCTGATTACGGCTTCCTCTCCTTTATCATCCTTTGTTTCATACCAGTACTCAAAAATGTTCGCCATCTCTGTTTTACCAGCTGTTTTTTCCACGTGGTTTGCAAAGTGGCCCGTACCCAGTTCCCTGCCAATCCTTTCCACTTCCCCGTTGGCACCGCCTCCACCACAGATCCATTCATACCTCTCGGATAATAGTGGCTGGCGGCTCTCTTTCTGGGTCAGTATATACTCCCATGGTCTGCACCAGATGAAGATCCATGGGAAGAAGCATTATTCTATTCTCACTACAATGATTGGAATCTGCATTCATCTGGATGCCCGTTATAATCAGTTCATGAAAAAAGCCTGATACTTGGAACACGCTCCCATACATCAGTTCCTGATCTTCTAAATACGGAAGGTCTTATTGGTATGTTCTTTTTTCTATCCTACTATAATTCAGGCATCACCCTCTCCAACTATGACCATACAATCTGTCAATATCTCCAACTTCATTCGAATTGTTTCAATTGTTTATCGTGTTTCCGAGACTACTCAAAGTTTCTATTATCATTTTACTACATTTACAGAGAAAATCCGATAGATATTTATAATTTCATTGCGTAATATATTTATTCGTCAGAGCTGGATTTATGGAGAATGGGGAAAATCAAACATGTTCTTGACTTTATATCAAGGATATACTCACTCTGTGAAGAACGCTTCATTAATCAATGATGTTATCTGGTTTAACACGTTGATCAATCTCCCCGCA
>Ga0153950_1000644_pt1 | contig 15534 bp, 11 predicted proteins | sample TSNJ034MetaG_FD_104737 | JGI IMG/M metagenome (GOLD analysis project Ga0153950, IMG submission 104737) | Attine ant fungus gardens microbial communities from New Jersey, USA - TSNJ034 MetaG | ecosystem: Host-associated > Fungi > Mycelium > Unclassified | place: USA: New Jersey, Wharton State...
GATCTTGGCGCGGCCGCCGGTGAGGAGGGCCCGGCGCCCGGTCAGGTCGGTGCGGGCGTCACGCTTGGCGTGGCTCATGGCGGCACATTCAGGGCAGAGCTGATGATAGAACGCGTCCACCTGGGTGTAGTGCTGCTTGCAGATGTAGCACGGCCGGGACCTGATGAGGTGGCCGGCGATCTCGCCGGTGGCGGAGCTCCTGAGCTTGTTGCCCCGGGTCTCGTCATCGATCCGGTCCGGTGCCGCGGTGGCGGTGAGCGCCATGACGGCCCGGTCCGCGTCGGCGATCGCGTCGCGCTTCTCGTTGCGGCGATGCCGCTTCACCGCCTTGAACATCTTGCCGGTGGCCCGGCGGACGGCGATGTAGTCCGGATCCTCTTCGTCGTAGACGTGGATCGTGCCGAGGACTTTGAGGCAGGCTTCGATCTCATCCGGTGTGAGTTCGGGGGTGGTCATTTCCCCTATTTTAGTGCGCTGTCCCCGGTGCTCGGAACGAGCGTGCGGTGGCGGCCCTGTCCGGGGCCGCCACCGCACGATGGTGCTGTCAGGTGTTCAGGGCCTCAGCGGCTCTTGACCTTCTGGGGTTTCCCGTTTCCCTCGGCGGGCTCCTGGTCCTCCACGGCATCGGCTGCCGCCGGGGTGGCGGCGGTTTCCGCCTGGACCAGGGAGACCTTGTCGATGGCCTCGCGGAGTTCGTCGTACTCTTCCACGGCGGCCTTGACGCTCTCCGGGACGGTGCCGCGCAGGCTGCGGGAGAGGGCGAGTTCCTTCTCATCCGGTTCGGGGACGGGCTGGCCCTTGGAGAGGACGGTGATGCCTGATTCGGTCACCTTGAAGCCCCGCGCGGCGTCCCGCTCGGGATCGACGCCGATGGTGGCGCCCTTGGGGACACGGACGTTCTTGTCCAGGATGGCCCGGCGAACGATCGCCCCTTCGCCCACGTAGACGTTGTCCATCAGCACCGAGTCCAGGACCCGGGCGCCGGCTTCCACGTAGGCGTCGTTGGAGAGCACGGAGCCTTCCACGATGCCACCGGAGACCACCACGCCGTTGGCGACGATCGAGTCGAGTGCGGTGCCCACGGTGTTGTTGCGGCCCTTGACGAATTTGGCGGGAGGGGAGATGGTCTGGCGGGTGAAGATGGGCCAGTCCCGGTTGTAGAGGTTGAACACCGGGACCGGGGAGATCAGGTCCATGTGGGCGTCGTAGAAGGAGTCGATGGTGCCCACGTCGCGCCAGTAGGTGCGGTCGCGTTCGGTGGCGCCCGGGATCTCGTTGGTGGTGAAGTCGTAGACTCCGGCCTCACCGCGGGAGACGAAGTAGGGGATGATGTCCCCGCCCATGTCGTGCTTGGTGTCGGTCCGCTCGGCGTCGAGCGTCAGGGCCTCCACCAGGGCGTCGGCATCGAAGACGTAGTTGCCCATCGAGGCCAGGAACTGGTCCGGGGCGGCGGCCAGGCCCGGAGTGCTGGCGGGCTTCTCCACGAAGGCGGAGATCTTGGACGCGTCCTCCTGGTCAACCTCGATCACGCCGAACTGATTGGCCATCTCCAGGGGCTGACGGACGGCCGCCACGGTCGCCTTGGCACCGCTGGCGACGTGCTGGGCCACCATCTGCTGGAAGTCCATGCGGTAGACGTGATCCGCGCCCACCACCACCACGATGTCCGGCTGGGCGTCGTGGATCAGGTTCAGGGACTGGTAGATGGCGTTGGCGCTGCCCAGGAACCAGCTCTTGCCGATACGTTGCTGGGCCGGCACCGAGGCCACGTAATTCTGCAGCTGGGTGGACAGCCGCCAGGTCTCCGAAATATGCCGGTCGAGGCTGTGGGACTTGTACTGCGTCAGCACCACGATCTTGAAATAACCGGAGTTCACCAGGTTTGACAAAGCAAAGTCAATCAGGCGGTAGCTGCCCGCGAAGGGCACCGCCGGTTTGGCCCGGTCAGCCGTGAGCGGCATGAGCCGGTTGCCCTCGCCCCCGGCCAGGACTATTGCAAGGACTTTTTTCAGTGCCATATTGGGACTCCTGCGTACGTTCCGAGTGTGATGACCGTCATGTAGACCGCCAGACAGAATTCACACTAGATCAGTTGGGCACTTCCGACTACGTTGTAAACGTGCGAATCGATATTGTTTCCAAAGAATTTCCGCCGGATATTTACGGCGGCGCCGGAGTGCACGTTGCCGAGCTGAGTCGCGTCCTCGCTTCGCACGTCGATCTGAGGGTTCACGCCTTCGGTGCGGCCCGCGATTCCGACTACCACGGCGCCACGGTCAGCAGCTATGCCACCCCCGCCGAGCTGAAGGACGCCAACCCGGCGGTCCAGACGCTTGGCGTGGATCTGAGCATCGTCCCGGACGTGGCCGGAGCGGACCTGGTCCACTCCCACACCTGGTACGCCAACATGGCCGGCCATCTGGCCTCCCTGCTGCACGGCATCCCGCATGTCCTCAGCGCGCACAGCCTGGAGCCTTTGCGGCCCTGGAAGGCCGAGCAGCTGGGCGGGGGTTACCGGCTCAGCTCCTGGGTGGAGCAGACCTCCTACGAGGCGGCCGCTGCCATCATCGCCGTCTCCGAGGGCATGCGCCAGGACATCCTGCGCTGCTACCCCAAGGTGGATCCCGCCAAGGTGCACGTGGTGCACAACGGCATCGACGTCTCCATGTGGGAACGGGATGAGGACGACGACGCCGTGCGCGCCCTCGGGATCGATCCCTCGCGTCCCAGCGTGGTCTTCGTCGGCCGTAACACCCGTCAGAAGGGCGTGCCCTATCTGCTGCGTGCCGCGCAGCAGCTTCCCGCGGATGTCCAGCTGGTCCTGTGCCTGGGCGCGGCGGACACTCCGGAACTCGCCGCGGAAACCGCGGAACTGATCGCCGGGCTCCAGGCCGAGCGGGACGGTGTGGTGCTGATCGAGCGCATGCTGCCGCGCCGCGAGCTCATCCAGGTGCTCAGCCACGCCACCGCCTTCGCCTGTCCCTCCATCTACGAGCCGCTCGGGATCGTCAACCTGGAGGCCATGGCCTGCGGTGCAGCGGTGGTGGCCAGTGCCACGGGCGGCATCCCCGAGGTGGTGGCGCACGGCGAGACGGGTCTCCTGGTTCCTCTGGAGCAGGTCACCGACGGCACGGGCACGCCGCTGGATCCCCAGAAGTTCGTCAATGATTTCGCAGCCGCCCTGAACCAGGTGGTCTCCGATCCCGCGAGGGCCCGGATCATGGGCGAGGCCGGACGGCGGCGGGCCGAGGAGCACTTCTCCTGGGACTCGATCGCGCAGACCACGCTCGATGTCTACCGGTCGGTGCTGCCCCAGGGCTGAGTCCCTTTTCGCGCAGCCTGGGTACCGGGTTGCGACACCCGGTGAACGATGGAGCCCCCTGTGTCCGCTGACACAGGGGGCTCCATCGTGTTCCGAGGGCTACTTCCTCCGGGCGCGCTCCAGCAGGACCTTTTCGTCCACCGGGGCGTCCCCTGAGGCGCGCAGCTTGCGGTAGTAGGCGCGGGCCTCGTCCTGACGGACCAGTTCGGCACCGCTGCCCACCTTCGAGCGGATGTGCTCCTGGCCGTAGCCGAAGGCGTCCACCAGATCCAGTGCGTGCGGCCGGATCTTCACCAGCAGGCGGTTGATGTAGTCGCCCAGGGTCCGGGCGCGCTGCATCGAGAGGCGGCCGTTCATGAGGTACCAGGACAGGTGCTTCTCGATCAGGGAGAGGCCGAACAGGTCGCGCAGCCAGGTCAGCACGGTACGGGTGCCCTCGTCCTCGATGCCGGGCAGGGCCTCGGTGAAGGCCTCCCACTGCAGCAGCTCCGCATGAGCCCGGGCCGCCTCGATCAACTGGTCCTGGTGTTCGTTGAACAGTGCCGCGGCCGCAGCCTGGGGAAGCTTGCCGGCGCCCTTGAGGGCGGTGCCCACTTCCGCCACCATGCTCTGGACACGGCTGGTCAGAAGGGCCCGCTGGCTGTCCTCGTCCTTCAGCGCAAGGGCCGACTTCTGCGGCAGGCCCGTGTCCGCCACGAACTGCGCCACCTGGCGCAGGCCGGTGCGGTTGAGGGCGACGTCGGAGGCCTGGGCCGCCACGAAACGCGCCATCACACCGAAGTCCACGTTCCGGAACTCCTTGGCGTAGTCGGCCAGGAGACGCTTGGCCACCAGCTGCAGGAGCACGGTGTTGTCGCCCTCGAAGGTGGCGTAGACGTCCAGGTCGGCGCGGAGGGAGGCGAAGCGGTTCTCGATCAGGAAGCCGGCGCCGCCGCAGGCCTCGCGGCACTCCTGGAGGGTGTCGAGGGCGTGCCAGGTGCTGAGCGGCTTGAGCGCCGCGGCGAGGGTTTCGAGATCCTGGCGGTCCTCGTCCGTGTCGTGGGCGCCGGAGAAGACCGCGTCGAACTTCTCCAGGAGCTGTTCATGGGCGAAGCCCGCGGCATAGGTGGTGGCCAGGCGGGTGAAGAGGCGGCGCTGGTGACGCTGATAGTCCAGGAGGACTTCCTCCTCCACAGGGGAGCCCGCATTGAACTGACGGCGCTGGCTCGCGTAGCGGATGGCCGAGGCCAGGGCCACCTTGCTCGCGGCGACGCTGGCACCGTCCAGGGACACCCGGCCCTGGACCAGGGTCCCGAGCATCGTGAAGAAGCGACGTCCCGGGCTGGCGATCGGTGAGGTGTAGTTGCCCTCGGCGTCCACATCGCCGTAGCGGTTCAGCAGGTTCTCCCGCGGCACGCGCACCTCGGTGAAATGCAAGCGGCCGTTGTCGATGCCGTTCAGACCGCCCTTGACCCCGTCGTCCTCGCCACCGATGCCGGGCAGGAACTCCTTGGTCTTCGGGTCCCTGATTGGAACGTAGATCGCGTGCACACCGTGGTTGACGCCCTGGGTGATGAGCTGGGCGAAGACCACTGCCGCGAGACCGTCTTTGGCCGCGTTGCCGAGGAAGTCCTTCCACGCCGCCTTGAACGGGGTGTTGATGACGAATTCCCCGGTGGCCGGGTCATAGGTGGCGGTGGTGCCGATGCTCGCCACATCCGAGCCGTGGCCCATCTCCGTCATGGCGAAGGCGCCCGGAGTCTCCAGGGACATGATGGCCGGAAGCCACTTCTCGTGGTGCTTCTCGGTGCCGAGATGCAGCACTGCGGCGCCGAACAGGCCCCACTGCACGCCGGCTTTGATCTGCAAGGACGGATCCGCCGTCACCAGTTCCTCGAACCCGGCGATGTTGCCGCCGTGGTCGTCAGAGCCGCCGAAACGGGCGGGGAAGGCGCGGTGCACGGCGCCGTGCTCCACGAGTCCCTTGAGCTGCTCGAAGACCCGCGCGCGGTGCTCCACGTGCGTGATGCCCTCGATCTTGTGGAACTCCTCCTTGCCGGCGAGTGCCCGGGCCTCGCGGCGGACCTCCGCCCAGGTGCCGAGGAGGCGCTCGCCCAGGAGCGCGACGTCCACCCGGGGTTCCTGGGTGGGGTCCTGCTTCTCGGTGCGGTGCACGTTCTGGAGTGCTTCAGTCATGCTGCTCTTCCTTTCCGGGAGTCGGGGCAGGCCGGGGGACGGTGCCCGCGTGCCTGGAATCGTGGTGATGGTCTGAGGGCCCGGGTGCCGCGACCATGGGCCGCACTCCGTCCACGAGCCAGGAGGTGAGTGTGGTGGCCATTTCGGCCTGACTGGGCCGCTGGGGTCCGCTCGGGCTCAGGAGCCACTGTTCGCCCGCGGCGCGCACCAGGCCGATGGCGGCGCGCGGCCAGTAGTCGAGCAGTGCACCGGGCTCGGCGAGGAGCCCGGACATGGGCTGGGCGATCATGTCCGTCACGGCATGGAGGAAGTGCCCGAAGGTGACGTCCTGTGCCGGAGTTCCCGGCCCGCCGCTCTCGTTCCCGTTCACCTGCGTCACGAAGGCGTAGACATTGGGGGAGGTCTCGGCCATCTGCAGATAGGCGTTGACCATGGCGAACAGCCCCTCTGCGGGGGAGGTCGCCTCCTGGACCGCTTCGCGGATCCTGGACTGCATCCGGTCCAGCACCACCTCGCCCACCGCCTGCTGCAATCCGGATTTGTCTCCGAAGTAGCGGTAGAAGACGGACTTGGAGGTGCCCGCCGAGGAGGCGATGTCCTCCATGGAGGCTTCTGGACCGAGGCGGTGGACCGCGCGGCGGGCCGCCCGGATCAGTTCGGTGCGGCGCTGAAGGCGGTGGTGCTGCCAGCGGGCGGCACGGCCGTCGGTACTGGCGGTGGCTTCGTCGCCGCCGGGGCTCTCGGGCTCGGCCGGAAGGGCCTGCCGGGACGCGGCGCGCTGTTGTGTGACGGGGTTCACGATACCCAGCGTATCAGGTACGCTGGGTATCAGTAACTCTTCGATTGAAAACCTTGCCGCGCGGGCGCCCGAAAGCAGCCCGCGCAGAACGGAGCGGACCATGACCACCGTACGGAAGGCCGTCGTCGTCGGCGGCAATCGCATCCCCTTCGCGCGCGCCAACGGCGCCTACACCACCGCTTCCAACCAGGACATGCTGACCGCTGCTCTGGACGGGCTCGTGGCACGCTTCGGATTGCAGGGCGAGCGCATCGGAGAGGTGGCCGCCGGCGCCGTGCTCAAGCACTCCCGCGACTTCAACCTGACCCGGGAGGCCGTGCTCGGCTCCGCGCTGGCGCCGGACACGCCGGCCTATGATCTCCAGCAGGCCTGCGCCACCGGTCTGGAGACCGTGCTGGGGCTGGCCAACAAGATCAAGCTGGGGCAGATCGATTCCGCCATCGCCGGCGGCGTGGACTCCGCCTCGGACGCGCCGATCGCCGTCAGCGAGGGGCTTCGCCGCATCCTGCTGGAACTGAACCGCGCCAAGACCGCTCAGCAGAAGCTCAAAGCCCTCTCCAAGCTGCGTCCCAAGGATCTGGCACCCAACGCCCCCGGCACCGGCGAACCGCGCACGGGGCTGTCCATGGGCGAGCATCAGGCCATCACCACGGCGGAATGGGGCATCACCCGTGAAGCGCAGGACGAACTCGCCCTGGCCAGCCACAAGAACCTCGCCGCAGCTTACGACCGCGGCTTCTTCGAGGACCTCGTCACCGCGTACCGCGGCCTGAGCCGTGACTCCAATCTCCGGGCGGACACCTCGCTGGAGAAGCTCGCCAAGCTCTCTCCCGTGTTCGGCAAGAGCCTGGCCACACCCGCCACCATGACCGCCGGCAACTCGACCCCGCTCACGGACGGGGCCTCCGCGGTGCTTCTTGCCTCGGAAGACTGGGCCGACGAACACGAACTGCCCAAGCTCGCCACCGTGCTGGACGGTGAGGCGGCGGCCGTCGACTTCGTGCATGGCAAGGAAGGGCTCCTCATGGCCCCGGCTTACGCCGTGCCGCGGCTGCTGGCCCGCCACGGTCTGACCTTCGAGGACATCGACTTCTTCGAGATCCACGAGGCCTTCGCCGGCACCGTGCTCAGCACCCTGGCAGCCTGGGAGGATCCGGAGTTCTGCCGGGCGCGCCTGGGCCTGGACGCCCCGCTCGGCACGGTCGACCGCGCCAAGCTCAACGTCAACGGCTCCTCGCTGGCCGCCGGCCACCCGTTCGCTGCTACCGGCGGGCGGATCGTCGCCGCCCTGGCGAAGACCCTTCACGAGAAGGGCCAGGTGGACGGCCGTCCGGCCCGTGGCCTCGTCTCGGTCTGTGCGGCCGGCGGCCAGGGCGTCGTCGCAATCCTCGAAGCATACTGAGCGGCAGGAACGGAACATGGCAGACAAGTACACCGAATTCGTCAGCCGCGGCTTCGGCCGTGACCTCGCCCGCAAGCTCGGGCTTCCCCAGCCGGTGGCATTGCGCCGCTACGCCCCGGGGCAGCCCCTGCTGGAGGGTCCCGTCGTGATCCTCGGACGCGGAACAGGCGCCGAGGCGGTCTCCGCTCAGCTCCTGGACTGGGGACTGGATGTCCGGCGGAATGTCGGAGGTTCGGAGAAGCTCGCCGCGCTGGTCCTGGTCCTGGACGGGCTGAGCCATCCTTCGGACCTCTCCGCGCCGGTCCTGGAAGCCGGTCAGCTGCTGCGTCAGCTCCGCCCCTCGGGCCGTGTGGTGACCATCTCCCGGGAACCCGGCACAGCGGGTGATCCGGCGACGTCGGCCGCGCGGCGCGCGGTGGACGGGTTCGTCCGGTCCCTGGCCAAGGAACTCCGGGCCGGCGCCACGGCGAACGGGCTGGTCCTGGAGGAGGACGTGCGGCCCGACAGCCCGGCCTCCCTCGGGGTGCTGCGCTTCTTCCTCTCTGCTCGGTCGGCATTCGTGGACGGGCAGTTCCTCAGCGTCACCGATTCCCCGGCCCGCCCGGAAAGCGGAGAGCTGCCCCTGGAAGGCCGCGTCGCCGTCGTCACCGGTGCCGCGCGGGGCATCGGTGCGTCGATCGCAAGAACCCTGAGCCGTGACGGCGCACGAACCATCCTCGTGGACGTCCCGGCGGCGGGGGAGCAGCTGGCGCAGGTGGCCAACCGGGTGGGCGGGATCGCCCTGCAGGCGGACATCACGGCCCCCGACGCAGCGGCGAAGATCCTGCGACTGGCCCAGGAGCGCTTCGGACGGCTGGACATCGTGGTGCACAACGCGGGCATCACCCGGGACAAACTCCTGGCCAATATGGATCCGGCCCGCTGGGACAGTGTGATCGCGGTCAACATCGCCTCGCAGTTGCGCATGAATGAGGCGTTCCTGGAATCGGAGCTGTTCAGCGACCGGCCGCGCATCGTCAGCCTGGCCTCGACCTCCGGCATCGCAGGGAACCGCGGCCAGACCAACTACGGTGCCTCCAAGGCCGCCGTCATCGGCATGGTGCAGGCCACCGCAGCGAGCATGGCCCGCCTCGGCGGCACCGTCAACGCCGTGGCACCGGGCTTCATCGAGACCGAGATGACGGCGCGCATCCCCTTCGCCACCCGTGAAGTGGCGCGGCGGCTGAACTCCCTGCAACAGGGCGGGCAGCCCGTGGACGTGGCGGAAGCCATAGCCTTCCTCGCCAGCGACGCCGCGGGTGGGGTCAACGGCGAAGTCCTGCGGGTCTGTGGGCAGAACCTGGTGGGGGCATGAGCGGCGAACAGACGGTCATCCTGCAGGAGATGCCCGCACTGGCCAAGCTGTACCTCAACGCGGCCGGGGCTGCGGCCAAACAGCGGATCCTGAAGAAGGAGCAACTGGTCACGGTTCCGCGGGCCGTCCATGAGGTGCAGTCGGTCACGGTGGACATCGATCATGTGACGGCGTTCCAGCGCCTGGTTCATGGGACCGTCCGTGACGAGCTGCCTTCCGCCTATGTGCACACGCTGGCGTTCCCGGTGTCGATGAGTGTCATGACCCGGGAGGATTTCCCGCTGCCGCTCCTCGGGCTGGTCCACTTGGAGAACACGGTGGAGCATCATGCGGCCATCCCGTTCGGCGCGCGCCTGACGGTGCGCGCGCGGGCCGCCGGACTGCTGGCCCACCGGGCCGGGACTCTGGTGGACATGGTGGCGGAGGTCCTCGCCGCGGAGACCGGCGAGCTCCTGTGGCAAGGCACCTCGCGTTATCTGGCCAAGGGGGTCTTCATCCCCGGCGTCGACACCGCCGTTCCCTCGCCTGAGCGCGAGGATTTCAGGCCTCCCGTGCCCACGGGCCTGTGGCGGCTGGGAGTGGACACGGGCCGCGAGTACGCCGCGGTGTCAGGCGACTACAATCCCATCCACCTGAGTGCCCTGAGCGCGAAGGCCCTCGGCATGAAGACCTCGATCGCCCATGGCATGTACTCCGTGGCACGCGCTCTGGCCGAGTCAGGGCATGACAGCGAATCCGGGATCCGCTGGCACGTGGTTTTCGAGGCTCCGGTGTACCTGCCCGCGGCGGTGTCCGTGGGGATCCGTGAAGAGGAACCGGGGGGCGCCTGGAGTGGCACGGACTTCCAGGCCTGGAACCAGCGCAGTGCCCGGCGGCATTTCCACGGCACCGTGGAGCCTTTGGTTCCGGAGGCGTCCTGAGCGTCTGAGCGGTGCCCCGGAACGTGCCCCGGACGACGAAGTGCCCGGTCCCTTGCGGGGCCGGGCACTTCTCATCTGGAACGCGTGGTTCCTAGTCGACGACGACTTCCTTCTCCAGGAGACGGGAGGTCTCGTCATGCCATTCACGGCTCAGGGGCTTCAGGGTCGCTTCCACGGCACGGGCGTGATGCCCGCAGAAGAGGAGCTCCCCGCCAGAGGCCTCAAGTACCACCCGGACAAATGCCTGGGCGCCGCAGCGGTCGCAGCGGTCAGCCGCATTGAGCGTACGTTCCGCAATTGCTGTTGACATCGGGGCCTCCTTCGAAAGTTCTGTACATCTATATAACCAGCGGGCAGGCCCGGAACATGCCACAAAACGGTCTCTTTCGCTCTGCGCGTAGTCGCGTGGCACCCCGGCGCCGACCTCGTGGCGGTTCTCACGGTGCGCCTGCGGTGCGCTGGGGCCCGGTGCGGCTACCCTGAAAAGAGCGTCTTCAGGCCCCAAAGGAGTCCATCACCCGTGTCACCGAGTTCGGAATACAACGCCCGGCATCTCTCCGTCCTGGAAGGGCTGGAGGCTGTCCGCAAACGCCCGGGCATGTACATCGGATCCAACGATTCCCGCGGCCTCATGCACTGCCTCTGGGAGATCATCGACAACTCGGTCGACGAGGCTCTGGCCGGGTTCGGGCATGACATCAAGGTCATCCTGCACGCGGACAATTCGGTGGAGGTCCACGACGACGGCCGCGGCATCCCCGTGGACATCGAACCGAAGACCGGGCTGAGCGGCGTCGAGGTGGTCTTCACCAAGCTGCACGCCGGCGGCAAGTTCGGTGGCGGCTCCTACAACGCGTCCGGCGGATTGCACGGTGTGGGTGCCTCCGTGGTGAACGCCCTGTCCGCGCGCCTGGACGTCCAGGTGGACCGCGGCAGCAAGACCTATCAGATGTCCTTCCGCCGAGGGGAGCCCGGACGCTTCGAGGACGGCAGTGGCAAACCGAAGCCGGACGCCAAGTTCACGCCGTTCCTGGAGAACTCCACCCTGGACGTGGTCGGCAAGGCGAAGCGGGGAGTCACGGGCACCCGGATCCGCTACTGGGCCGACCGCCAGATCTTCACCCCGGACGCGAAGTTCTCCTACGACGAGCTCACCGGCCGCGCCCGGCAGACCTCCTTCCTGGTCCCGGGCCTGAAGATCACGGTCCGGGACGAACGGCGTCTCGCAGGCACTCCCGGGGCCGACGGCCCCTTCGAGGAGGTGTTCCATCATGATGGCGGTATCTCCGAGTTCACCGAGTTCCTGGCCGCCGATTCAGCCGTCACCGACATCTGGCGGCTGAACGGCTCGGGGACCTTCAAGGAGACCGTTCCCGTCCTGGACGAGCACGGCCACAGCCAGCTTGCGGAGGTGGAGCGCCACTGCGAGGTGGACATCGCACTGCGCTGGGGTATCGGGTATGACACCACGGTGCGCAGCTTCGTCAACATCATCGCCACGCCCAAGGGCGGCACACATCTGGCGGGCTTCGAGCAGGCGCTGCTGAAGACCTTCCGCAAGCAGGTGGAGGTCAATGCCCGCAAGCTCAAGGCCGGCAACGACAAGGTGGAGAAGGACGACGTCATGGCCGGCCTGACCGCCGTCCTCACCGTCCGCCTGGCCGAGCCGCAGTTCGAGGGACAGACCAAGGAGATCCTGGGCACCCCGGCCGTGCGCGCCATCGTCTCCCGCGTGGTGGAGAAGGAGATCACTTCACGGCTGACCTCCACCAACCGCAATGACAAGGCCCAGGCTGCGCTGTTGCTGGAGAAGGTCGTCAACGAGATGAAGTCCCGCGTCTCCGCGCGGGTGCACAAGGAGACGCAGCGGCGCAAGAACGCGCTGGAGTCCTCTACCATGCCCAGCAAGCTCGCGGATTGCCGCAGCAGCGACGTGGAGCGTTCCGAACTGTTCATCGTGGAGGGGGACTCCGCGCTGGGCACGGCCAAGCTCGCACGGTCCTCGGACTTCCAGGCGCTGCTGCCCATCCGCGGCAAGATCCTCAATGTCCAGAAGGCCTCCGTGGGGGACATGCTCTCCAACGCCGAATGCGCCGCCCTGATTCAGGTGGTGGGGGCCGGGTCCGGCCGCAGCTTCGATCTGGACGCGGCCCGCTACGGCAAGGTGGTCCTCATGACCGACGCCGATGTGGACGGCGCCCACATCCGTACTCTGCTGCTCACGCTCTTCTACCGCTACATGCGGCCTCTGGTCGAAGCCGGCCGGGTGTACGCCGCCGTTCCGCCGCTGCACCGGGTGGAGGTGGTCAACGCCGGCTCGAAGGCCAACGAGATCATCTATACCTACTCCGAGCAGGAGCTGCACACTCTCCTGGACCGCCTTCAGGCGGAAGGCAAGAAGTACAAGGAGCCCATCCAGCGCTATAAGGGCCTGGGTGAGATGGACGCCGACCAGCTGGCGGAGACCACCATGGACCCCCGGCACCGCACACTGCGCCGCGTCAGCATCGACAGCGCGGAGAGCGCGGAACGCGTGTTCGAACTCCTCATGGGCTCCGACGTGGCGCCTCGCAAGGACTTCATCGTGGCCGGGGCCCAGCACCTGGACCGGGAGCGCATCGACGCCTGAACCGGCTGCCTTCCCGGGCCGCGTGTCCGTCAGGGCCGCGCTGACGCGTTTCCGGCCTCAGAAGTGGATGACGCCGGGCACGATCAGCAGGGCGGTCGGCACCAGAAGCAGCAGCACCGAGGCGGCCAGGACGGCGAAACGCTGTGCGCTGGGGAGCGCGGGAGCGCCTCCGAGCAGACGCTTCACGCGTGCCACCGTGGTGGCGGACACGGCGGCATGATCGCCCGCCAGGGCCTCCTCGGCCTCCACTGAGGCGTGCCGGGGCTGCTGCCCGTCGGCGACGACGGCGACGGCGCGCACCAGGGTGCCGGCGTCGCTGACCTTCAGCGCGGCGTCGTCCGCCAGCATTTCGATCAGCTCATTCACCGCGCGCTGCGCGACGCGGGTGGTGGGAAGCCACGGCAGGGCCGCCCGCCAGGCGGCGAAGGCCCAGAGCAGCAGATGATGCCGCTGCGTCAGGTGGCTGCCTTCGTGGGCCAGGACGGCGGACAGCTCCCGCTCGTCCAGAGCCTCCATGAGGGAGTCGGAGAGCACCGTGATGGACCGGGCTCCGCCGGGGAGGCAGTAGGCCACGGGGGCGGCGTGGGTGATGACCACGGTGCCGGGGTCCTCGTGCGGCTGACTGAGGATCCCGAGGAGTTCACGGTGGCGGCGTCGTTCGGTGCTGATGCGCACGTAGGTCAGCAGCAGGGTGAAGAGCAGATGCACGGTCAGCAGGCCCGCGGTGGACAGGGCGAAGACGTGCCAGAAACCGAGATCCTCTGTGGAGCGGCCGTCAAGCATCACCAGGATCAAGGCGTGCAGGCCTGCCACCAGATTGTCGCCCAGTGGCTGCAGCCCGTAGCAGAGCATGGCTCCGATCATGGAGAGCCCGCCGGCCAGGCCGATGGCCTGCCAGAGGACGAGCGCGGCGAAGGGGGAGCGGGCAGGCCAGGAACTCCTGGCCAGCAGGACCGGTGCCGGCCAGGCGAGGATGATCGCGAGGACCGCCAGGAACCAGGCGGTGATCAGCACCGCACGCCTCAGCTGCTGCTGGGGAAGTCCGCGGGGGGATCCACGCCGAGCAGGCGGCGGAGCGCGTCGGCCTCCGCGGGAGTGACGGAACCCACGAAGCGTGCCAGGACGGCTTCGCGGTCCGGTGCCGAGCCCAGCACTTCACGCATCAGTTCGGCGGTGTGTTCGGCGCGCGTGGAGACGGCGCGGTAGCGGTGCGGGCGGGTGCCGCGTTCGCGGGCCACCAGGCCCTTCTTCTCCAGCCGGGAGAGCACCGTGAGCACCGTGGTCACGGCGAGTTCCTTGCCCCCGCTGGCGGCGTCGGTGCTGGCGAGCTGGTCACGCAGGTCATTGGCCGTGGTGGCCTCCGGCCCGGCCCACAGCAGGTCCATGACGGATCGCTCAAGATCCCCGAGGCTTGCCATTGAAAGCGTCCATCTCCTCTGTAATGCTGATGTTGACCCTTGGGGGAGGGTTGTCCCCTGTGGGTGCGCAACTATAAATCTATCGTGTTTCGGCCCGTTTTTCTACGTTCAGTAGAAGCCTCCGCCACACGTGTCCCGCGCAGGGCGGCAGAGCTGACCGTTTTGTTCTACACTCTGTAGAAGAAGCTTTTCTACGAAACGTAGAAGTTGTGCCTCGACGAGGGAATGGGGAATCCATGGACGCCTTGGAAGTAGCCCGGTGGCAGTTCGGCATCACGACCGTCTACCACTTCATGATGGTGCCACTCACGATCGGCCTGGGCCTGGTGGTGGCCTTCATGCAAACGCTCTGGTACCGCACCGGCAAGGCCGAGTATCTGCGGATGACCAAGTTCTGGGGAAAGCTCTTCCTCATCAACTTCATCATGGGCGTGGCCACCGGCATCGTGCAGGAGTTCCAGTTCGGCATGGCCTGGAGCGAGTACAGCCGCTTCGTCGGCGACGTGTTCGGTGCCCCGCTGGCCATGGAGGCGCTCCTGGCCTTCTTCGTGGAGTCCACCTTCCTGGGCCTGTGGATCTTCGGCTGGAAGCAGCTGAAGAAGGGCGTCCACCTCGCCTGCCTCTGGATCGCCGTGATCGGCTCCGTGATCTCCGCGTACTTCATCATCGTGGCCAACAGCTGGATGCAGCATCCGGTGGGTGTGACCCTGGAGGACGGCCGCGGCCGCATGGTGGACGCCTGGGCGGTCTTCACCAACAACACGGCCGTGGTGGCATTCAGCCACACCATCATGGGCGCCCTCGCGGTGGCCGGCGGCTTCCTGCTCGGCATCGCCTGGTACCACCTGTGGCGCCGCCGGACGGATGGCATCGACACGGTGGACTCCAAGGGCCGCGTGGTGGTGGGCGAGGCGCGCTCCGTCCCCGGCCGCGACAAGACCGACCACACCGTCTGGCTCCGCTCCCTCCGCATCGGAGCAGTGGTGGCCGCCATCTCCTTCGCCGGCACGTCGATCACCGGTGACCTCCAGGGCAAGCTCATGTTCGAGCAGCAGCCCATGAAGATGGCCGCCGCCGAAGCCGCCTGCCACGACGGCACCCAGTTCTCCGTCCTGAGCGTCGGCGACCTCGGATCCAAGGACTGCTCCAACATCGTGGCGGTCATCGAAGTCCCGGGGCTCCTGTCCTTCCTGGCCAAGGGTGATTTCACCACCGAAGTGAAGGGTGTCAACACGCTGGTTCCGGAGTATCAGGAGAAGTACGGCACGCACCTGCCCAACGATCCCAAGCTCGGCGACCGGGCCGGCAAGGAGATCCAGTACGTCCCCGTCATGGAGGTCACCTACTGGGGCTTCCGGATGATGATCGGCTTCGGCGGCCTCGCCGCGCTGGCCGCGGTCGTGGCCCTCTGGATCACGCGCCGGGGCACCGTGCCCGCGAGCCGCTGGCTCATGAGACTGGCCGTGCTGGGAATCCTGGCCCCCTTCGGCGCCAACGCCGCGGGCTGGATCTTCA
>Ga0153950_1000645_pt1 | contig 15532 bp, 10 predicted proteins | sample TSNJ034MetaG_FD_104737 | JGI IMG/M metagenome (GOLD analysis project Ga0153950, IMG submission 104737) | Attine ant fungus gardens microbial communities from New Jersey, USA - TSNJ034 MetaG | ecosystem: Host-associated > Fungi > Mycelium > Unclassified | place: USA: New Jersey, Wharton State...
GCCGACGTCGACGCCTTCCTGCGTTCCGCGGCCGAGCTTGAGCGCGCCGAGGCGCCCCGCGAGCTTCTCGGCGAACTGGTCGCGCACCCGATCGGCGACATAGAAGCGGTTAGCGGCGGTGCACGCCTCGCCCATGTTGCGCATCTTGGCGGCCATGGCGCCTTCGACGGCCTTGTCCAGATCGGCGTCCTCGAAAACCAGGAACGGAGCGTTGCCGCCGAGTTCCATGGAGGTGCGGAGCACGTTGTTGGCGGCGTCGGCGATGAGGCGCTTGCCCACGGCGGTGGAACCGGTGAAGGAGACCTTGCGGAGGCGGGAGTCCTTCATGATCGGGCCGGAGATGGAGGAGGCGCTGGAGGAGGACACCACGTTCACCACACCGGCGGGGACACCGGCCTCGACCAGGGTGGCCACGAACAGCTGGGTGGTCAGCGGGGTGAACTTGGCGGGCTTGATCACCATGGTGCAGCCGGCGGCGATGGCCGGGGCGATCTTGCGGGTGGCCATGGCCAGCGGGAAGTTCCAGGGGGTGATGAGCAGGCAGGGACCCACCGGCTTGCGCTGGACGAGGATCTTGTTCTTGCCCTCGGGGGTGGTGAGGTAGCGGCCGTAGTCGCGGACGGTCTCTTCGGAGAACCAGCGCAGGAACTCGGCACCGTAGGTGACCTCGCCGCGGGCCTCGGCCAGGGGCTTGCCCATTTCGAGGGTCATGAGGAGCGCGAAGTCATCGGCGCGGGCCGTGACCAGCTCAAAAGCGCGGCGCAGGATCTCGGCACGCTCGCGGGGGGCGGTGCGGGCCCATTCGGCCTGCACGGCGTCGGCGGCGTCGAGGGCTGCCATGGCGTCCTCGCTGGTGCCGTCGGCGATGCTCAGGAGCACCTTGCCGGTGGCGGGATCCTCGACGTCGAAGGTCTTGCCGGTGGAGGCTGCACGCCATTCACCGTTGATGAACAGGCCGGTGGGGACCTTGGCGAGCAGCTCTGCCTCGCGCTCGGCGGTGATCGCGGAAGTCATGTGCGACTCCTTCGTGCTTGGGGGTACTTGGGGTCCATGGGTCTTCCGGGAAGACCCTTCCCAGCCAAGTTATCGCCGCGTTGTGACGCACGTCTACGCAGGGGTGCACTAGCGATCCCCTGTTTCGCTGTGCAAATGCACAGTCCCGCAATCCCCTGCATACTCGCCCCGCTCGCGAGCAGGGGCACGGGCCCGGCGGATCAGCTCCGGGCGGCGAGCACCGCCTGGTACAGCTCGCGCTTGCTCACACCCTGGGATTCGGCGACGACGGCGACCGCCTCCTTCAGGCGCATACCGCCCGCGGTCAGCGCGGAGACGGCCCCGATGTGGTCTTCGGGGCGGCTCGCCTCAGGCTCGCCCGCTCCTCCGACCACCACGGCGATCTCACCCCGGACCTCGCCGGAACCCGCCCAGGCGACCAGCTCGTCCAGCGAGCCGCGGATCACCTCTTCATAGGTCTTGGTCAGTTCCCGGCACACGGCCGCCTGCCGTTCGGCGCCGAAGACCTCCCGCAGCGCGGTGAGCATGACCTCCAGGCGGTGCGGCGCCTCGAAGAACACCATGGTCCGGCGTTCCTGGGCCAGTTCGCGAAGCGTTCCGAGCCTCTCCCCCGTCTTGCGGGGCAGGAAGCCCTCGAACGTGAAACGGTCTGTCGGCAGCCCGGAGAGCGCCAGCGCGGTGAGCACCGCGGAGGGGCCGGGGATCGCCGTGACCAGGACTCCGGCGTCGACGGCGGCGGAGACCAGCCGGAACCCGGGATCCGAGACCGCCGGCATCCCGGCGTCGGAGACCACCAGGATGGTCTGCCCCTCGGCGACGAACTCCAGGAGTTCCTCGGCGCGTTCGCGCTCATTGTGCTCGTGATAGCTGATGATCCGGCCGGAGACGGTGAGACCCAGTCCCTGGACCAGGCGGTGCAGACGACGGGTGTCCTCGGCCGCGACGACGTCGGCGGTCTCCAGGAGTTCCCGGAGCCGGGGCGAGGCGTCCCCCAGGTTCCCGATCGGGGTGGCCGCCAGGACCACCCGCCCTTCACCCTGCACCGCTCGTTCAGCCATGGCGCCAAGCCTACCGTCCAGAGCGATCCTCCCAGGGGCACCGCCCGGTAGCATGACTACGTGACCCAGACCGAAGAGGCCGTGCTGGACGGCGGCTCCGCCAGCGCATCCCCGGCAGTGGCGTCCGCACCGGGACCCCGGCACGGTGGGACGCCGGCCACAGTCCGGAAGCGGCGCCTCTCACGAGGCAAGCCCTCCTGGGTTCTGGACCCTCGCACCGCTTTCACCCGGGCCAGCCTTCTGGAGCGGCTCCTCGGGCCCGTGCAGTCCTGGCGGGACTACCCGCCGACTCTGCGGCTCTGGTTCTGGCTCGGCCCGGTCCTGACCGCCGTGCTGGGCGGGGTGCTGCGCTTCGTCCGCCTGGGCGAGCCACGCTCCCTGGTGTTCGATGAGACCTACTACGTCAAGGACGCCTACTCCCTGCTGCAATCAGGCTTCGAGCGGAACTGGGCCAAGGACGCCAACACGGCCTTCAACCAGGGCGATCCCAGCCAGATCCTGGACACCGGCGAGTACGTGGTCCATCCACCGCTCGGCAAGTGGATGATCGCCTGGGGCATGGACCTCTTCGGCCAGGGGGATACGTTCGGCTGGCGTTTCTCCTCCGCCGCGGTGGGCACCCTGTCCATCCTGATCCTGGCCCTGGTGGCGCAGAAGCTCTTCAACTCGGTCACCCTGGGGACCATCGCGGGCCTCCTGACAGCAGTGGACGGGACCCATCTGGTCATGTCCCGGATCGGCATCCTGGACATCTTCATCGAGTTCTGGGTGCTGCTCGCCTTCGCCTTCCTGCTGCTGGACCGCAGCGATGGACGACGGCGGCTCGCGGCCCGGCTGTCGAGACTCGCCACCGCGTCGCCGGATGGCGTCCCTTCCGAAGCGGCGCTGCGCTGGGGCCCGGGTCTGGGCTTCCGCTGGTGGCGCCTGGCCGCTTCCGCCTCCATGGGCGCCGCCGTCGGTATCAAGTGGTCCGGCCTCTTCTTCCTGGCAGTGTTCGGCCTGCTCATGGTGCTCTGGGACATGAACGCCCGCCGGGTGGCCGGCATCCGGAACTGGGCCACGGCCGGGATCATCCGGGACGGGGTGCCCGCGTTCTTCCTCTACCTGGGCACGGCCGCAGTGGTCTACCTCTCCACCTGGACCGGCTGGTTCCTCAGCAACGACGCCTTCAACCGCCACTGGGCCGAGCAGAACCCCGGCAAGGGCGTGCAGTGGCTGCCGCCCGCTCTGCGTTCCCTCTGGGACTTCCACGTGCAGGCCTACACCTTCCACCAGGGCCTGAGCTCCGACCACCCGTACAAGGCGAGTGCCTGGACCTGGCTGGTGCTGGGGCGTCCCACCTCCTTCTACTACCAGTCCCCGCAGTGCGGCGCCGCGGCCCAGGACAAGTGCTCCGAGGCCATCCTGAGCGTGGGCAACCCCCTCATCTGGTGGGGTGCCACGATCGCGCTGGTGGTGGTCCTGTTCTTCTGGGCCGGACGGCGCGACTGGCGTGCCGGAGCCATTCTGGCGGGCATGGCCGGAGGGTATCTCCCCTGGTTCATGTACCCGGAGCGGACCACCTTCTTCTTCTACGCCGTCTCCTTCGAGCCCTTCCTGATCCTGGCGCTCTGCTACGCCCTGGGCCTCATCCTGGGCCGTCAGGGCGATCCCCCGTGGCGCCGGCGCTCGGGGTTCCTGGTGGTGGCGCTCTTCCTCGCGGCGGTGCTCCTGCTCTCCGCCTTCTTCTACCCCATCTGGACCGCTGAGACCATCAGCTACAACGACTGGCGTCTGCGCATGTGGATGCCCTCCTGGATCTGAGAAACCGCGGATCCGAGACGACAGGAACTGGAACACCCGTCATGAGCACCATCACCGAATACACCGAGCCCCTGCTCTCCGAGCTGGACCCGGCGTCGAACGTCACCGACATCCTGCTGGCCCGCGCCACCGCGACGCCGGACCGTCCCGTCTACGCCCTGCGCGCGCCGTCGTCGTCCGCCTCCCCGGCAAGCGGCGCTCCCGCCGGTTCCGGGCGCCGTGGGCAGCCTGCCGGGGACGAACTGACCGGCTGGACGCCGCTCAGCGCGGACGGCTTCCTGACCCGGGTGAAGGCCCTGGCCAAGGGGCTGATCGCGGGCGGTCTGGAGCCGGGTGATCCGGTGGCGGTCATGAGTCGTACCCGTTTCGAGTGGACCCTGGCCGACTTCGCCATCTGGTATGCCGGAGGCGTCACCGTGCCGATCTACGAAACGTCCTCGGCCAGCCAGGTGGAGTGGATCCTGGAGGACTCCGGGGCGCGGCGGGTGTTCGTCGAGGACGCGGCCAAGGCGGACCTGGTCACCGCGGTCGCGGAGGGTTCGGAACTGCTGGGCAGCGCGCCGCTCCAGGTGATCCGCATGGACGACGGCGGCGCAGTGCCGAACATGGTCAGCGTCGCCAATGCGGGCAGCGGGGTCACGGAGGCCGAGCTGGAGCGTCACCGCACCTTCGCGTCCCTGGCCGACACCGCGTCCATCGTCTACACCTCCGGGACCACGGGCAAGCCGAAGGGCTGCGAGATCAGCCACGCGAACTTCGCCCTGGTGGCGGAGAACATCGTCCCGGCCCTGGGAGCCTTCACCCTGGTGCCCGGCGCCCGGACCTTGATGTTCCTGCCACTGGCCCACGTCCTGGCCCGGGCCGTGCAGGTCATCTGCCTGCACGCCGGGATCCTGGTGGGCCACAGCAGCTCCGCCTCGGAACTCATGGCGGACATGCAGACGCTCAAGCCCACCTTCCTGCTGGCCGTGCCACGCATCTTCGAGAAGGTCGTGGCCGGGGCACAGCAGAAGGCCGAGGAGTCCGGCAAGGGGAAGATCTTCTCCCGCGCCTACAGCACCGCCGTCGAGTACGCCCAGGCCACGCAGCAGCACGAGCAGGGTCTCGGGGACGGCCCCGGCCTGGTGCTGCGCCTGCGGCATCTGCTCTTCGACAAGCTGCTGTACCCGCGGGTCCGTGCGGCCTTCGGCGGGCACATCACACACACCGTCTCGGGGGCCAGTGCGCTGAACCGGCACGAGTCGGAGTTCTTCCTGGGTGCCGGCGTGCCCATCCTGGAGGGCTACGGTCTCACGGAGACCACGGCGCCGGCAGCGGTGAACCGGCCCGGCCACAACCGTCTGGGGACCGTGGGGCAGCCTGTTCCCGGGACCTCCGTCCGGATCGCCGACGACGGCGAGGTCCTGATCAAGGGCATCGGCGTTTTCAAGGGCTACCACAACAACCCCCAGGCGGACTTCGACGCCTTCGTGGACGGCTGGTTCGCCACGGGTGATCTGGGGACCCTGGACCCGGACGGCTTCCTCACCATCACGGGCCGCAAGAAGGATCTGATCGTCACGGCGGGTGGTAAGAACGTGGCACCCGAACCCCTGGAGGAGACCATCCGCCAGAACCCGCTCGTGGAGCACGTGGTGGTCCTGGGCGAGGGACGCCCCTTCGTCTCAGCGCTCATCGGCCTGGACGCCGAGGCCGTGAAGGCCTGGGGCCGGCAGCACTCACGTCCGGAACTGACCCCGGCGGAGGCCGCTCAGCTGCCGGAAGTCCTGGATTCCCTGCAGCAGTCCGTGGACCAGGCCAACACTCAGGTGTCCAAGGCGGAGAGCATCCGCAAGTTCGCCATCCTGGACGCCGAGCTCTCCGTGGACTCGGGCCACCTGACCCCGTCCTTGAAGCTCCGGCGCAACGCCGTGGTCACGGACTTCGCCCCGCAGATCGACGAGCTGTACCGGGGCTGAGGCCCGGTCGAAGAGACGGAAGAGCCCGCCCCGGGAACGGGACGGGCTCTTCCGTGTTCAGCCGGTGTGCGGGAAGGTCACTCCCCCGCGACGGCGGCCTGCTGGGCGGCCAGGCGGCCGGCGATGACGGCCTTGCGGGCCTCGCGGCGGCGCTTGGTGGGCCAGGTGCAGATCAGCGTCACCAGGGCGGTCAGGAACACCAGGGCGGCGATGGTCGCTGCCGAGTCGATCCAGAACTGGCCCGGGAAGAGCCGGATCAGAGTGTCCTGCAGGGAGAACGTCCAGGTGCCGTTGGCGAAGAAGATCTCGTGGAAGCCGGTGAAGAAGCTGTCCCAGCCGAGGAAGCCCACCACACCCAGAGCCAGGATGATGACCAGGGTCACCACGGATGCTGAGAAGAACGCGTGCCGGAGCGACCCGTCCCGGCGGCGTCCCAGATACCAGACGGCGATCAGGGCCAGCACGGCCAGCAGGGCGCCCACCCCCCAGGTGGTCATGGTGACCATCTTGACGTCCGCCATGTGGGAGATTTCGGGATCGCGGAACAGCTTGGTGCCGCTGGCGGTGACCAGGTCACCGAGGTACCTCGGGCCGGCGAAGTTGCTCAGGTAGTCCACCGCGTAGGAGCCGTAGGTGAGCCGGTCCTCCTGGCTGAAACCATAGCCGTCGCCCGGGAAGCCGGGGCGGAAGTACTCGATCCACAGGAACAGCGGAGTGGCCACCACGCGGACCGCGGTGATCACCAGCAGGAGCGGCAGGAAGATCGCGCTGAGGACCTTCACCACGCGTGGGCCTACCGGCTTCGCGGCCAGTGCGGCATCTCGGGCGGCCTGGCGCTTCTGCACCTCCTCATCCGGGGCACGCACGGTGAGCGCGCTGGTGGGGAGCTTCTCCTGGATCACCGTGGCCGGGCCGCCGGTGACGGGAACCGGGAGCACCGCCGGGGTGTCCTCGGCGGACTCACCGGTGACCGACGTCCCGGCATCGATGCTGGAGGCGTCGGTGCTGAAGGCACCAGGGGTCTCAGTTTCGGAGCCGACGGTGTCAGCGCTGGAGGCGGGCGTGCCGGTGACCCCAGTCTCGGTGCTGACGGCCCCGGTTCCCTCGGCCCCGGTGTCGGCGGTCTCTCCGCCGGCTGAGGTCCGGTCCGGTTCCAGGCTCTCCCCCGTCACCGAGGACTTCGCATCTCCGGCGCCGGGCCGGGAGGAATCCATGTCCACCGGCGCTGCCGGGCTCTCATCCGGGCCCTTGCCCTTCCCGGCCTCAGACCCGCCGGAGGCCTTGGCCGCAGCCATGGCGGCGGTGACCTCGGGGTCCCAGGCGGCAGGCTCCTTCAGCTCGTCCACGGACGGCGCCTTCGGCGCCTCGCTCCCCTCGGGCAGGGGGCTCTGCGGCTTCTCCTCCGCGTCCGCGGAGGCGTCGGCCGCCGTCGAGCCCTTCATCCATTCGAAAGCGGGTTCGTCGGAATCGTGGGCGCTGTCCCACACGGCGTCGTTCGGCTTCTTCTCGCTCACGGTCATCCACTTCTCGTCCGGCCTGGGCATCAGGCTGTAACGGGCACTTGATTCTCCCTGTGACAGTACCCGTCAACCCTGACAAGCGGAGGGAAGCGGACGGCGTGGTCGCTGATCAGCGGCAGGATTGTTGCCGGAGCGTTATCAGCCGCGGCTCAGGAGGCCACCGGGCCTGCTCCGCCTACTTCGCGTTGCCGTACTGGGCCCACGGGATGTTCCAGTCCCCGAAGCCCTCGTCCGCGCGGATGGGCGGACCGGCGGTGTTCTTGAACTGGACCACATCACCCGGCTTCATGTGCTCGAAGAACCAGGCCGCGTCCTTCGGCAGCAGGCCCACGCATCCGTGGGAGATGTTGGTGTTGCCGATGAACTGGGTGCCGCCCGGCAGGGTCTCGTGGACGTACACGCCGCTCCAGGTGAGGCGGTTGGCGTAGTTCACGTCCGTCGGAGCGTAGTAGAGCGGGTCACCGGGCTTCAGGCCGATGCTCTCGGCACGGAAGTGCGAGACGCGCTGCTGTTCCAGAATGACCGCCGAGCCCGAGGGGGACGGCATCTCCGGGCCGCCCATGCCGGCATCGGCGGAGTAGACGAGCTTGCCGTCCTGGTACACCCGCATGGTGTGCGCCGCACCGTCCATGACGGCCACGCGCTGCGGACCCACGGTGAAGGTGGTGGTCTTGCTGAAGCTGCCGATCTGGCCGTTGCCGAACGGCACTCCGAAAAGCTGCTGATCCAGGGTCACGGTGCTGCCGGACGTCCAGTAGCTCTCCGGGCGGATACGGGCCACGGTATCCGAGTACCAGTGCCACTTGACCTTCTGTCCGGCGCTGGACGTGACCTTGACGGCCTTCTGAACGCCGGCCTTGTTGGCGTCCAGGACCGGTTCGGAGAACGTCAGCTGAATGGGCTGGCCCGCACCGATCTGATCGCCGAGGGTGCCCACCACGAGCGTGGTGTTGGCCTCGTTCTTGGTGAGCACGGTAGTGAAGGTGCTGGACTTCCGGCTCTCGCCGCCCGCCTCGTCCACCGCGGTGTAGCTCAGAGTGTAAGTGGTGTTGAACGCCAGCTTCTCGGTGGCCTTCCACTGGGCGTTCCCGGCGTCGTACTCACCCTTGACGGCCGTGCCCTTGGCCGGAGTCAGACGGACGTCCTTGACGGTGCCGTTGACGGCCTTCACCACGGGAGCCGTCACCGGGTTCACTTCTTTGGCGCCGTTGAGGGGCGCCACGGTGAGCTGCACGGGCTTGGCGGGAGGAGCCTGGGTGGTCGGCGCCTGGGAGGAGCCGGTGGGCGAGGTGGAGTTCACGGCACCCAGCCACTGCGGAGCCGTGGCGGCGCCGATCCCGCCCAGGACGATGACGGCCCCGGCTGCGGACAGCGCGGCGATCTTGACGGCCCGGCTCTTGCGGGTGCTCGGTTTCATGGTGTTCCCTCAACGGGCTGTGCCGGGGCTGAACCCCGGCACAGCGCCCTGCTCTTCGTGGCAAATCAGTTGAGGCCATTTTATCCCCGGCCACCAGGGAAAAGCCTGAACCCGGCGCTTCGGCGGCGCCGGGTTCAGTCGTTGGCGGTACTGCGGTTCCGCGCTCAGTAGCGGTAGTGGTCGGCCTTGTAGGGGCCAGCCACGTCCACATCCAGGTATTCGGCCTGTTCCTTCGACAGTTCGGTCAGCTCGACGCCGAGAGCGTCCAGGTGCAGGCGCGCGACCTTCTCATCCAGGATCTTGGGCAGGACGTAGACCTGGTTCTGGTATTCCTTCTCCTCGCCCTCCTGCTCGTGCTTGGTCCAGAGCTCGATCTGGGCGATGGTCTGGTTGCTGAAGGAGTTGCTCATCACGAAGGACGGGTGTCCCGTGGCGTTGCCGAGGTTCAGCAGGCGGCCCTCGGAGAGCACGATGATGGAGCGTGCCTTCTCGGTGCCCTCATCGAACACCCACTCGTGCACCTGGGGCTTGATCTCCACACGCTTGATGCCCGGGATCCTCGCCAGGCCGGCCATGTCGATCTCATTGTCGAAGTGCCCGATGTTGCCCACGATCGCCTTGTCCTTCATGGCCGCCATATCGGAGGCCATGATGACGTCCTTGTTGCCCGTGGTGGTGATGAAGATGTCACCTTCGGACAGGACGTTCTCCAGACGTGCCACCTGGTAGCCGTCCATGGCGGCCTGCAAGGCGCAGATGGGGTCGATCTCGGTGACGATCACGCGGGAGCCCTGGCCGCGCAGCGCTTCCGCGGCGCCCTTGCCGACGTCACCGTAACCGCAGACGACGGCGACCTTGCCGCCCATGAGCACATCGGTGGCACGGTTGATGCCATCCGGCAGGGAGTGGCGGATGCCGTACTTGTTGTCGAACTTGCTCTTGGTCACCGAGTCGTTGACGTTGATGGCCGGGAAGAGCAGACGGCCCTGCTCGGCCAGCTGGTACAGGCGGTGCACACCCGTGGTGGTCTCCTCGGTGACGCCCTGGATGCGCGAGGCGATGCGGGTCCACTTCTGCGGATCGGCGGCGAGGGTCTTGCGGAGCACGTCCAGGATGATCCGGAACTCCTCCGGGTCCTCCTCGGTGGCGCCCGGCACGGCGCCGGCGGCCTCGAACTCCACACCCTTGTGCAGCAGGAGCGTGGCGTCGCCGCCATCGTCCAGGATCATGTTCGGTCCGAGGTCGGGGTTCTGGTCCGCTCCGGGCCAGGTGAGGATCTGCTCAGCGGTCCACCAGTATTCCTCCAGCGTCTCGCCCTTCCAGGCGAACACCGGGACGCCCTGCGGGTCCTCCGGGGTGCCCTGGCCCACCACGATCGCTGCGGCGGCCTCATCCTGAGTGGAGAAGATGTTGCAGGAGGCCCAGCGGACCTCGGCGCCCAGGGCCGTCAGCGTCTCGATCAGCACGGCGGTCTGCACCGTCATGTGGAGGGAACCGGCGATCCGTGCACCCTTGAGCGGCTGGCTCTCGCCGAATTCCCGGCGCAGCGCCATCAGCCCCGGCATCTCGTGCTCTGCCAGGCGGATCTGGTGACGTCCCGCCTCGGCCAGGGAGATGTCAGCGATCTTGTAATCGAACGTCATGTTGCTCTGGTTTCCGATCTGGTGTGAGGTGCCGTGGAGGTCAGTTGGCGGTGCGGGAGGCGTCACGCAGCGAGGCGGGCAGCAGGAGCGGGATGCCGTCCTCCACGGGATAGCGGATGGCGTTCTCCCCGGTGCCGGCGATCAGCTCGTCACCGTCCTGGCGCAGGGCCGCACCGGTCTCGGGGCAGCGGAGGATGCTCAGCAGTTCTGGACTCAGCGAAGGCATGGAGGGCTCCAAACATCGGGCCCCGGGAATCCGGGGCGGCGTGACCACCCTCCAGCCTACCGCCGTCGTCCGCTCACGGCGGTACCGTCAGGGTTCGCGCAGGGCCCGCAGGTGGCCGCGACGGGTGCCTTCGGAACCTGCGGGAGGCTCCAGAACGGGAGGGCGCAGGCGCTGCGGGATACCGGCGTCGGGCTCGCTCTCCGGCACCGTCTGGCGTTCCTCGCGGACCGCGTCGGCCAGAGCCGAGAGTTCGTCGCCCTCCGGACGGGCGAATCGCCGCTCCGCATCGGCACCGGTGGGCAGCGTGATCCGGAGCACCTCCCAGCCACGCGGGACGGTGAGCCGGTCCGCGTGATGCACGCACAGATCGTAACTGTGGGGCTCCGGGTAGACGGCCAGAGGGCCGAGGACCGCGGTGGAATCCGCGTACACGTACGTCAAAGTGGCCACCGCGGACTCACGGCAGGCCGAACGCGAACACATCCTCATGGCACCCACAACGCACCAGATTACCGTCTGACAGCCCGTTTTCGGTGCAAGGGCGGGAGCGGGTCTAGAGTCGATCTATGCAGTCCGGACCCAGCGAACCCTCGGCGACGTTCTCCTTCCCGGAGACGGAGGAGGTCCCCGCGGTCACCCGCGACTTCCGGCACCGCCGCAGGAACCGCCACGGGCGTGGCCAGCGCGGGGACATGATCCTGCCGACCCTGCCCGGGCATCGCAGCCGGGCGGAGCGCTTCGACGATCTGGTCCTGGACACCGCCCAGCGACTGCACGATCTGCAGGGACCGCTCCTGGACGGCGTGCTCTTCGCCGTGGAGGAGATCCCCCCGGGGCTGGAGGAGCTGCTGGCCAGCGGCCTGCCCGCTCCCCTGGGCCTGAGCTCGCCCGCGCGTGGCGACCTCGCTCCGCGCGTCACGGTGTACCGCCGCGTGGTGGAGCAGAACTGCCCCCTGAGAGAACAGCTTCCGGACCTGGTTCACGACGTGGTGGTGGAACATACGGCACAGCTCCTGGGCGTGGCCCCGGAGACTCTCGATCCCTACTACCACCGGGGGCTCTGACTACCACCGGGGGCTCTGAGCGCCGACGGGCGGCCGCGGAGACGGTCCGGGCCACCGCCATGGCCGGTCCCGGGCACATGGGTCCGGGTCCCGGGCGGCATCAGGTATTCCCGGCTCCATCCGCACGCCCGGCTGCGCCACCTCGTGAGTACGCTATGCAGGGTTCGAGCCCGCTACATGATGTAGCGGGCTCGAACCCTGCATAGCGTATTCACCGCCGGACACGACGGCGACGGTTCACCGGCCCGCAGTCCCGGCGGTGTGAGCCCGGGCCCCATGGGCTCAGCCAGTCCCTCAACGCCGGGCCTCGACCCCGGACCGCTCAGTGACCCAGGCGCACCGGGAGCTTGTCCAGACCGGAACCCGTGACGGGCACGGACAGCACGCTCAGGCCCGGGCCCTTGTCCTCGGTCTGCACCAGGGAGACGTAGCCAGGCTCGCCGGAGGCCGAGAACAGGTAACCGACCACGTCGGATCCCCCGGCCTTCGCCGGAACCTCGACCGTGGCCGAAGTGCCGGCCGCCAGTGTCGCCTTGGCGGCGGGCTGAATGGCGCCGTCGGCCGTGATGGCCCGGTAGCTGATCTCGGCACGCCCCGTCGGGGCGCCGAACTGGAGGCTGCTCTTGCCGCCGGCCGGAACGGCCATGACCTGGGAAGTGCTCAGCGGAGCCGAAGAGGGCACCCAGGCGAAATCGGTGGGGTCCTTGGCGGTGGTCCCCCGGATCACCCTGACGGCCGCCGTGACGGAGACATCGGAGCTGACCGAGATGGTGTAATCACCATCGGGCAGGCCGGACAGCGGCACCTGAGTCACGGTCCCGGCAGCAGCGTTGACCACGCCCTTGTCCAGGGCCTGCTGACCGTTCTTGCCATAGACCCTGACCTGCACCACCGCGTCCTGAGCACCGGGGACGGCCAATGCCAGAGTGGGCACGGCGTCCTCGAAGCCGGAACCCAGACGAGCCGCCGCGGCACCGCCCCGCAAGGACACCCCGGAGATCACCTGACGTGTTCCGGGCTGGCCGGTGGGCCCGATGAAGTCCACACCTCCAGGGGTCAGCCCGCGCAGCACGCTCTGCTGCACGGTGGCCGTCACAGGTCCGCCCGTGCTGCTCACGTGCACGGCCAGGGCAGCCTGCTCGGGAGCCAGGCCGGCCAGGACCAGGGAGCGTGACTGACCCGCCCCGATCGAGAGGCCGCGGCTGCCGGGGGCCTTGATCTGCCCCTTGTCGCCATACAGCTCAAGGTTCACCGTGGCGGGAGTGGTGCTCGGGTTGGAAAGGTTCAGCACCGAGGTCCGCCCCACCAGGGTCGAAGAACCCAGCAGCCACTGATCACTGCTCGGGGCCTGGCAGGTGACCGCGGCCAGGCCACGGAGGTCTCCGTCACCGGCCCGGTAGGACAGCACGGCCGCGCCGGTGGAGTCTTTGCCGTCCAGCGTCCCGATCTGTAGCACCTCCGGCCCTGACGGGGTGCGCGACGGGATGGCCGCGGCTTTGAGATCCGGCAGTCCCGGGACTCCTTCATCGGTCTTGGGACTGGCTTTGGTGAGGTCCTGGAGGGTCTTGCCGTCCAGGGACCGCACACCGCTGGCCGGCATCCGGCCGTTCGGATCGCTCAGGGTCAGGCCACGGAACACGGTGCTGGCGGTGCTCGACTCCGGCCGGAACTGGGCGTCGGTCCCGTCACCGGCACCGGACAGCAGGCGGGGCGCGGCCGGGCACACCGACAGCGAGTCACCCGCAGGCACGTCCACCGCGGCGGCGGCCAGCTGGCCACCCGCGGAGCGCGGAGCCAGGGTGCCACCGGCGGCCACCGCACCCAGCAGAGCGATCGATGCCACTCCGGCGGTACCGGCAGCGACGGCCTTGGCGATGGCCCGGGCTGCACCCGGCTTCTTTCCGGGCTTGGCTTCCGGCCCTGCGGCCGGATCCAGGGCGGCGCCGACGGCGGGCCGCACCGACGCGCTCTTCTTCGCCGTGCTCTTCTTCGCGTTCTTCTTCGCGGCGGCCCCGGGCACGGGGGCCTCGGGCGCCGGAGCCTTGGCCTGCGCCGCGTTCGCCTTCGCGGCGGCCCGCTCACCGGTCACGGCAGCAGATGCCGTGGCGGAGCCATCCGACGGTGCCACCGGCGCCGGTCCGGCGGCCTTCGCCTCAGCGGACGGCTCGGCCTTCTCCGCCGGTCCGTTGGTCTGCGCTGCCGGCATGGTCCGGGCGCTGTCCGGCTCACCACCGGACTCCACGCGCGGCGGCTCACCTCCGGTCACACCCGCGCCGGAGTTCCCAGCGGCGCCGTCGTGCGCCTCAGTGCCGTCATGCGCCGCAGCGTCCGTGCGCTTGTCCTTGTCCTCAGTCATGTCCGGCCTTCCTCAGGCTTGCCTCGTCCCGGACCATACGGACCTTCCCGGGACGTTCGGGGATGGGCACCGCGAGCAGCGCAGTCACAATGAACACCACCCAGGTGATGACCCGGACCCACGGGATCCACGGGTCGCTGTGAGCCACCACCAGGTGGCCGCCGCCCGCGGGCAGCTCGAAGGCCTGCTGCCAGCCCACCGTGGTGGGCTGCAGCCGCTTGCCTTCCAGGCTCGCGGTCCAGTTCACGTCGCTGCGCTCGGAGAGCACCAGCTTGCGGCCCTCGGCACCGGAACCCAGCGTGGTGTCCACACCGACGGTGCCGCTGGGAAGCTGGCTCTCCACCTTCCCGGAGCCGTCCAGGACACGCACCCGGTTGATGGTGTCGGAGTCCTTCAGAGGCGGCTGGTCCAGCGCGCGCACCCGCCAGAGCCAACCGGCGTCGGTGGGTCCGACGGCGACGAGTCCCGGCACGGCGTCGATGCGGCTGGCAGTCAGCCCCGCGGCGTCGTCGGCGCCCTTGAGCACCACGAAACCGGCGCCCAGCTTCTCCAGCACCGGACGTGGATCCACGCCCTGGCCCGCCACGATCGTGGCGACGGCGCCGCGGATGCCCGCCGTCGCGTCGTCGTCGGCCGCCAGCGAGGTGGAGTCGTTCCGGATGCCGTGCACGGCTGCCAGCGTCGAGAGCGCGTCCAACGTGGTGCCGGAGCCGCGAACCAGGGCGGCCGTGTAGCTGCCGTCACGGAGTTCGGTGATCACCAGCGTGCGAGTCTGTTCAGGTCCCCGGCCACGGTCCACCGCGGTGGCGGGGATCTGCGGCTTGTCCTGGGTCTGGAAGAGCTTCGCGGCGCCGTAGCGGGGCCCCTCGGCCACCGTTCCCACGCCGAGGTTGGAGGCCAGCCAGCTCCAGGAGCCCAGCGCGGGACCGAGCAGCAGGATCACGACGGCCACGGACAGCACCGCCATGCGCCACGGGGCGCGGCGGTTGCGCGCCGACTTACGGCGCTGCAGCGCCCGGTCCGCACCGACGACGGCGGAGACCAGCACCGCACAGAAGGCTACGGACACGCTGGGGCCGGTGAAGGGGGTCACCACGGCATCGGCGCCCACCGCCACGGCCACGCCGGGGACGACCCAGCCGACGGCCAGGAAGAGCGCGGCCAGGAGCAGGGCGAGCGTCCCCATCCGGCCGCGGCGGCCGGGCACCAGAGCACCCCAGACCGCCAGCAGCAGCGCGGGGGCGGCCAGCAGGAGCATCAGGACAAGAGCCCACGGGGTGCTCCCGGGCAGCCAGTTCAGGCCGGGGATGCCCGCGTGGACATCCACCGCGAGCGGCTGCCCCAGAAGCTGCTGCCAGAGCGGCGCGGCATCCGAGGAGAGCGGGACACCCGGGTCCGCCAGGAAGGCGCGCGGCTGTCCCACGGCGGTGAAGGCGAAGGGCAGGAAGAGCGCCAGCGGCGGGGTGAGACTCC
>Ga0153950_1000651_pt1 | contig 15448 bp, 13 predicted proteins | sample TSNJ034MetaG_FD_104737 | JGI IMG/M metagenome (GOLD analysis project Ga0153950, IMG submission 104737) | Attine ant fungus gardens microbial communities from New Jersey, USA - TSNJ034 MetaG | ecosystem: Host-associated > Fungi > Mycelium > Unclassified | place: USA: New Jersey, Wharton State...
ATTGGAGTCTGCTGTATTCACAAGCGTCTGGATAGTTTTGTAAGATGGCCAGGACAATAGCAGTGGGCGACAGTCTCGGCGTTCAAGAAATTTCCTGTGCTCGTCCCGGAGATACATCTCAATTTTGGCGTCTACCTCATGCGAGATAGGGAGTTCGACAGAATGAGTGACGGAAGCGACGCCGTCCTGATTGAGTGTGGTTACAATGCAAAGTTCAGCATGACTAAAAATAGCCTAGCAGAATGGTGTGGATTTTACCATGACAGAGGGTGCTATGATCTCACTGGAGCGCCTCAACAATCATTGATTTGAATCAAGAAATCTTCTTCTCACCAACTCTGTCACTGGAAATCCTCTCTTCGATGGTGTCATGATAATCAGGAAATGCAGTAGTAAGTTCGTAAGTGACACTATGCGTCGACAAATTCAGTGACCCAGTTTGTGATGTCGGTGATGTATTGTTCCCAAGTATTGGGAATCAGTAAATATCGTATTCTTGGGAGAATCGAATGCTGCTCCTGGACTGGAGGCTTCATGAAGGATATCGATACCTAGGTGCCGAGTTGACACTCGCCAAAACATATTGATTGTTGACCTCTATAAAGGTACTATTGTCAATTTTCAAGCCACTGACATAAGGGAGTGTGGGTATCGTAGTATAGAAACAGATAGGCGGCGACAAGGCCAGGCTGCTAAAAGCACGAATACCTGTCACAACCAATCCTACGACAATGTTCTTCCGCGCTTACTCTACCGCGGCCATCCATGACAAGTCCCTTACGAGAATTGTGAAGACTGGAGTTCATGAATAGATGTTGTCCAGCCCATAAGATTTCAAGGACTCAGAATGGGAGTAGAAGCAAACACAAAGAGTGTGACGTGATGCCTTGTATCTTTTTTTTTTAAAAAAAACAAAAGCTTCATCCATTCGATCGCAGTTTATGGTAGATACAAAATGCTTTCTTTCACAGATCACCTATTTTTCGGATTCAATCTGCACCAGAAATTGTTGGAGCTTGAAAGAAAAGCTTACGTTAGAATGCTCTAGACTGCCAAGTCACCTGACAGCAGCCCTGTTTACCGGACACTACTGCCTTCATCCAGTCTTTGACATTTCTAAAAAAAGATAACGCTATGAGATTGTCTTAAAATAGTCTTAAATGGCAAGCCTAGGGGGTATGTCGCTATCTTGACCAATTCAGACTGTATCCAGCTTGGTTGATAGATGCTAAACAAGTATGATGCATAAACGACAGTCTCTGCTGAAGTGGAACGAGCCCCCGACCGTAGCCACGGATGTCAATGATCTGTTTCAGTATTGTTCGACGCGATCATAGAAGGGAAAACTTCCAAGGTTTCCACCATCAGTTGCCATCTGAAACAGAAATAAGATCTCAGCAACTATCCATGAGGAACGTCGTTTATGGATTGATCTCCAACCTCAAAGAGCATAAATAGTCGAGCACACCGACCATTGAAGAGCAGAGTCTTCTACACACTTGACCTCTAAAAACTTACTTCACTCAGCGCTGTCATGAACAATGTAAGCGATATCTTTTATGCTCGTTGTAATGTTCCCGATCGCTTCATCATATCCATAGATCATCTTCGTCCGTATTGATCAGAACGGCTGTATTGGTCAACACTGCCACTGCAAGGAAACGTGAGGAGAAAACGCTTTATGGCCACACTGATCATCGACTTTCTTCCCCTCTATCTAGTTGCCACTGCGAAACTAACACATGCGGCTGCTGAGTAGCTTGCCTGGTGATTCCACTCGGACGACTTTAGCTTGTCTGACTCGTAAAATTTGAACAGATTTTGAATGATATTTTCGGAGTCTTGTATTGTGTGCAGAAATCAAAAAGTTGTTGAATTTCTGAAAGGGCTTTTCTGGATTCCAAATCCAAGGGAACATCTTATGGATCGTCCTTCTCTTGGGGAGGCAGCGATGATCGTAGCGGTTTCGAGAATCAAGTAATGCTCCAGGACTGGAGGCTTCGTGGAGGATATCGATACCGGGGGGCTATATTAATACTCCGTCCATATGGAAAATGACGCTACTCACCAGAATGTCCTGATTGATTGCTGACGTCCAGAAAGGTACCATTGTCAATATTAAAACCACTTGCGTAAGGAAATATCGGTATCGTGGTAGAAAGACAAATAGGCGATGAGAACAGCAAGCTGTTAAGAGTACGCCAACATATGAACGCTAGTCAGAGTCCAATATTAGATCCTCTTCATCACGGCTCCTCTACACTCAGTCCTGCTCGGCCATCTACGACAAGTCCCTTGCCTGACATGTTGGAATTTGGATCTCATGCGAGCCTGTGCGATGCATGTGATTCCTTATGTTTCACATTTTTGATTGTTCTAAATAGGTATATAAGTAGCATAGCTAGTTTATCCGTAACCTCCCTTGATCGTATTTCAACATTCTGTACTATATTTCATGTCACAGCGTTTGCAAAATCAAATAAATGATTTGAAGCTCACTGCTGCAAACACCTGAGTCTTGACAGTATTATGGGTGACGACAATGCACATACATATCCACCTGGTCAAATATTGATCCAAACCAACTAGCAATGCTGGAGAGTTTGCTTCAAGTTTGGATGTTAGAGATGGAGAAAGCTGTTCAATAGCAGTTAGCCATTGAGAAAGCAAGCTCAAGAAAGCAAGACTTGAGAAGCAGTGCTTAAGAATCAGGTTGAGAAGTTGCAACAACAACCATTGGCTAATGCATGAACGCAATCAAGTCCCCAGCAAAGGTACACATATGTATTGAGTCTACTAATAATAATGTCTGACTTTGAGCATAGTACACCAGCATTTAAGATGATATTGATAAATTGAGAACTCGAGCACTTGTATTCCCTCTTACTCCACATGTAACATGCAGTCAAGCAGCAAAGATACAGACAACCATATAAAGGGATGAGTGCGTCGTTTGATACCCTAACAAATGGCTTTAGTGATGAAAGAAGGAAATTAGTAGAAAACGCACCTAGATAATCTACACCATGATCACCAAGTCTTATTGATCACCACTCCAGTACCCTGCCTTCCCTCCTAATCCACAATCTCTGGTTTTTTGTTAATTGTTATGGGTAAGGAAACTTCATCTCAGGACTTCGATGACAACCTGATATGTCATAATATTACCACATCACTCCGTAAATGTGCTGTGCAAGTATTGGGTAACGCCATTTTTCCATGGATGAGTTGGTTATTGGATGTGATGAAGGTGTGACGACGGCAATTAGTGCAACTAGAGACACCTAGTGGGCAGGTGGCATAGCTGAGTGTGACTGGGTGACAAGTCTAGATGACTTGACATGTGAGGTGACACGGTACTGACAGGTCACTTGACACCCCAATTCAAGCGGCGACTTGACATCAGTGCGCTGTGGATCTAATATTAGACTGTCGCAACTTGTGACCAAGGTTCACACCCTGGCGTGCTTTTAACAGCTTTCTGCTCTCGATGCCTATCTCTGTCTTTCTACCACGATGCCGATACTCCAAAATGCCAGTGGTTTCAAGATTGACAAAAGTACCTTTATAGATGTCAACAATCAATACGGACGTTCTGGTGAGTAGCGTCGTTTTCAAAATCGAAACTGTCAATATAGTTCCCAGGTATCGATATCCTCCACGAAGCCTCCAGTCCTGGAGCATTATTTGACTCTCAAGACCACTACGATCATCGCTGCTTCCCCGGTACTCGAGAACAATACATCACTGACATCACAAATTGGGTCACTGAATCTGTCGACGCTCCTTCATCAATGTACTGGATGAGGGGACCTGCAGGAGTGGGAAAATCATCAATTGCTCAGACATGTGCTGAGCAACTCAAGAATACTGGACATCTTGGTGCGGCATTCTTTTTTAATGTGAATCGACTCAATAATCCTCGGCGTTTGTTCACCACCATCGCTTACGATCTCAGTACCACGCTTCCTGATTATCGAGTCGCTGTTGATGAGAAAATTACTAGGGACAAGAATGTTGTTGAGAAGAAACTACCATCTCAATTTGAGTCACTCATTATCGAGCCACTCCAGGAACTGAAGAAGCAGGGGAAAAGGATCCAACCAAAAGCAATTTTCATAGATGGGTTAGACGAGTGTACTGATGAGGATGCGCAAGCAGGAATCATTGAGACCATCGCATCCTCTGTCAGGGCAAAATCCACACCATTCTGCTGGGCTATCTTTAGCCGCGCAGAACCTCGCATTGTTTCTACATTCAATCAAGACAGTGTCGCTTCCGTCACTCATTCTGTTGAACTCCCTATCTCGCGTGAAGCGGACGGTGAAATCGAGATGTATCTCCGGGGTGAATTCAGGAACATTCTTGAACACCGAGATTGCCGACAACTGTTATCCGTATGGCCATCCGACAGCGATATCAGGTCACTTGTCAATGCAGCAGATGGCCTATTTGCTCACCCTGCTGCTTTGTTGCGTTATGTGGCCTATCCACCAGACTGGCAATTCCGTGAGCGACTCCAATCTGTCCTGAATGCCCTATCTGGACCAGGGCAACAGTCATCTGCACCATCGTTTTCCCAACTCGATACTCTTTATGTCCACATCATGAATCAGATTCCGTCGAGGATTCTCCTGTCTACTCAACTTCTTCTATACTTTATTATCATTTCTTTTGGACCCGATTTTACCGAGAAATGGTCAAGTGCTGCCTATACCTGCGGTGTGCTCGGGATCTCTGAGTCTATATTCAGAGATGTCTGTAATCATCTCCATGCTGTGATTGCTTATAAGGTGTCTTTCGACCCTCTCAGCTCAATTGACCCTCGCATCGACCTTACAGAGTCCTTTCATGACCAAGGTCAACGGTATAGTCTAGGCAAGATTTTGGGTGTTCACGGATCCTTGCGTTTCTACCACAAATCATTTTATGATTTCCTCCGTGATCCTGCTCGCTCAGGTACCTTCTCTGTCAACACCCCTGCATTTCAAATCAAATTCTTTGATCACCTGATTCAACAGTATCATCAATGTGTATCAAGCTACGCTATTGACGGTTCAAGTAAATGTTCGTCTTGCATCTGCTTCTTAACTTACTTGTTATTTTAGAGCTTGTATTGGCACCAGGTGTTGTCAACTCTTCTTTCTTGCTCTCTTGGCCACAAGGAACCGAATATATCGACTCCTTTCTGAAGCTGGCATCCTTCCTCAACCTCTCGACATGGTTATCCCATAATTCTCCCGCCCTCTTTCAGTTGGTCGGTCATGCTCGATTGCAATTTTCACGGCAGCTGGCAGAACTTGATTACCGCAAGTCTCTGGTATTGCAAACGACTTGGTTGAAGTTACGTATCCCAGCCCAATGGTTCATTTTAGGTTTTCCGGCAAGTACCAAAGCATTATCCCACACCGTATTTCAGTGTATCAGTACCAACACATTCTATCATCGGGTACCCGTATTTCTTTCGGTGTGTTTCAAGTATGAGTACCAATGAGTAATCAATTCATACATTATTAGGTGGTTGATGAACTCGAAAAAGCAAAGGTCATCCGGCCATACCATCCGCATTTTGGCTCAAGCCGTGCCACTGCCCTTGCTCACACTCTGTCACGCACAAAATCTGTTCAAAGGAACAGTGGGCTTTTCAAATATGGTCATGGAAAAAAGTCGGTTATATGGTATTGGGAATTTGATGTAGAGAAGGGGTATTTCCATGAGTTCCAAACTATTGACTATGAGGCAGCCATTAAGTATTACGGGGCAAACAAGTTCACGATGTGGAAAGAAAACTGACACTGTATGCGGCAAGAACGACGGTCGGGAAGACGCAAGGAGAGGGAGGCGATCGGATGATGTGCAAGCGAGCTACAAAGACGAGAAGGGAAAAGATCCAGTCGCGAATGAAAGTGAACAATGACGTCATGTCGACAATCTTGAGGACCAGGATTGGATGAGAATCGCAGTGCAATTATCATGAATATGGTGGCATCGAAGACAATGATGGTGGACAGGGTGATAGGTGCAAGCATTTGAAGTCAAGAGAGGATTAGAACATCGTCTCCCCATGTCGAATACTGAGATAACCCAAAAAGAGACTTTTAGTTCTGATTTTCAGTAAAGTTATTACATACATGTTAGACAATTTAGCTTGAAAAAATCATGTCAGTGGATTCTGAGATTAACACACGTCTCTATCGCGTCCGCGGCGGTCTTCCAAGGCGTGAACAACGCGATCGATGCAAAAGATGGTGATAATATACTTTCTGCGCCGTTGATATCACATACATGTGCCTTGCACCTTGACCGAAGCTCAGTCACTGTGTCAACACAGCAAAGATCTGAAGTATTCAACACATGAAACCGGAGTCTGCATTTTTGATCGACATTGATGTAAGCAACCATGTTCAAAACATAAGGACCGCTATATGTCGGGATCGTCCGACGCTCTGGACACAGGCTTTTGGGGTTCAGCTCTCACAACAAAGACCCCAAGCGTGATAGTGGTACCTGAATCACCTTCTGATCATTATCCATCCAGCCTTGACCGGCTGTTCTTTATTCCTTCAGGGAATGTGTTGAACATATATATCAAAGAACTGTGAGGGTACACTGACTAAGGTACATCATTTGATGTAATCAATTTTCTACTACTTAGATATAATTAAATACATATGAAATGTATATAAGGAGGACATCTATTGTCCTAATAAATCAGGTTCTTTATTTTGTAAATACTCTAGAATACTTAAGTGACTAGCCTGTACCTAAGGTAAGCCTAAGGCTACTCAACAGAATACATCTTTTTTATGTTTTATATCTAAGATTCTGAAGTGTTGCTACACAGAACTTGGATTGGGTTAACATAGTACCTAATAGTATAAATTGTAGCCAACACATTGTCATAGGCAATGAAAAAGGATTAAAACAATGATAATGCCTGCTTTTGTTTCCAATTATGTTATGTGGCTGTAACCTTTTGAGGAGTGTTGAAAAGTAATGCATTGTTGTTAAAGAGATAACTACAAGACTCGGCAACTTATTTTACATCCAAATCTTAGAGTCTAGCTAGCTAGAAGATATAAAGATATCACAAGACATTATATAGTCTTATATATGAAGTAGGAACAAAGTTTCATGAAAAAGTAAAAGCACATAGGAGAATGCATATTGATATCTTGCAAGGCTAACTTAAAAATGAAATTGTCTATAGGACACATCTCTGTTGTAGATGGTAGTAGAGAAGAGATCAATATGTTCACTCTATTGATTAAAGTATACAGGCTATCATACAAGACTATACTAGGTATAATCATCAAATGCTTGGATAGCAGAATTTCTTTTATATCATCTAGCTCTCCTGAAAAACCAGAACCAAAAGTCTCCTTTTTTAGACTATAGTATCTCATATAGGTAGACAAGATCATTCTCCCTTGATACATAATTCTACCATCTTGTTTATCATTATGGTCTTCAGTAAAACCATCTTCATAATAACCACTATTATTGTTGCTATTCTAATCTCTAGCATTAGTATTAGCTTTATCTTGTTCTTTATATATAGCTATATCTTTTAGTCATCCTTGCCTTTGGGTTGGTCATCTTTGACTTTGTTATTGTTATCATCTATCTTTTCATTGCTATCTTCCTGATGATCTTCCTGATGTTATTGATAAACAGTAAATGTCCTCAGTGATCACCTTAGGTGGATGTTCAAGAAGAACTCAATAGAGTTCTTTGTTGGATTGGACTATTACTTATACTACTTTACAGTGGCTGTACTACTATCAGTCCATGATTACATGTTGTTCCAGAATGTTCTATGATCACCTGACCTTGTCATGTGACTTGATTTCCTAAGTTCCCATGCTATTTATATCTTGACCCCATTGTATAACTTGAGGTTTTGGATTAGATGTTCAAATGCACAGGAAACTTTTTCTCTTTTGAGAGTCTCATAACACCTGATGATCTTCCTTAGTATCTTCCAGATTGTCTTTCTTGCTACATTAAGTGTTAGTTTTCTTTCCATCTTGTGGATTTGTTTTCCTTGTAGATTTTCTTTGCTATCTCATAGACAACAGTATAGAATTCAAGGAGATTTCTCTTCTTTATATCAAATTTCCAATGGGATATAATCAACTTTTTTCCATAACCATATTTAAAAAGCCTACTGTTCCTTTGAACAGATTTTGTACATAACAGAGTATGAGCAAAGGCAGTAGCATAGTTTAAGCCAAAATGCAAATGGTATAGCTAGATGACCTTTGTTTTCTCAAGTTTATTACATGGCACACATTTTGATGTCAAGTTGCCCCATCAATTGGGATGTCAAGTGACCTTGGCTTGTCATATAGTCACACTACTATTACAGCTATGCTATCACTCTACTAGGTTGTTTGTATCTGTACTAATTGCCATTATTACACCTTTATCATATCCAATGGCCAACTGACCCATGGAAAACTGGTATTACCTGATACTTGCACAGCACATTTATGGAGAGATGTGGTAATATTATCACATATCATATCAGGTTGTTATTAAACTAATTTATTCTTTATTGTAGTCCTGAAATAAAGTCTCTCTACCCACAACAATTGACATAAAACCAGTGATTGCACATCAGGAGAAGGGAAAAGAGGATACTAGAGTGGTGATCAAAAGAATAGGAGCTAATAATCATGGTATAGATTATTCAGGTGCATTTTCTACTAATTTCCTTCTTTTATTACTAAAGCCATCTGTTAGGGTATCGAGCAACACACTCATCCCTGTATGTGCTCATCTGTATCTTTGGTGTTTGGCTGCATCTTACATGTGAAGTAAGCTGGAATACAACTGCTCAAGTTCTCAAGTTTATTAATGTTATCTTAAATGCTATTAATACTGCTTCAGATATTATTATTAGTAGACTTAATATATATGTATACCTTTGCTGGAGACCTGAGTGTATCTGTGCATTAGCCAACTGTTGTTGTAGCTCCTCAACCTGGTTCTTGAGCACTGGTTCTTGAGCCCAGCTTGTCTTCTCAACAGCTTTCTCTATCTCTGAGATAAAGCAAATTCTCCAGCATTGCTGGTTGGTTTGAATCAATAGATGTATGACCAGATCAATATATATATGTGTGTTGTTGTCATCCATAATATAGTCAAGACTCAAGTGTTTGTAGCAATAAGGAAGCTTCAAATCATTCATCTGATGTCATAAATGCTGTGACATGAAATATAATACAGAAACCTGGTCTTAACCATTCAGCCATGTTTACAAAAAATATATGTATATATGGGATACAATCATAGCTAAGTCTAATGCAGTGAATCAGTGGTGAGATAGGTCCTTTTCGATGTCTAGTGGCGTAGCTGGAAGGGTGTGACTGTGTGACAAGTCCAGAAGGTGAGGTGACATGATACTGACACAATAGTGACAGGTCACTTGACATCCCAATTGACATCAAAATGTGCGCCGTGCCAACCATCTGATAATGTATGAATTGATTAATCGGTGGTACTCGTACTTCAAACACACCGCAAGAAATGTTGGTACCAATTTCGGAAGTTCGTCCTTTCTAAGATACTGAAATTTGGTGTGGGAATATAACAATTGGGTATCTGCCGGAATGCTTAAACTGGACCATGAGGGTGGACAAAGTCCATGTAATGGGAGTGATTCCATTGCACTACCCGAGACTTGCAGTAATCAAGTTCTGCCAGCTGTCGCAAAAAATGAGCATGGTCAATAAATTGAGAGAGGGGCAGCATATCAATGGATAAGCACATCAAGAGGTTGCAGAAGGATGTCAGCTGGAGATAGAAGTCGACAAATTCGGTTCCTTGTGGCCAAGAGAGTAAGGAAGAGTAGCTGATGATACCCGGTGCCAACACAAGCTCTGAAACAACAAGTAAGGAAGCAGACACAAAGCAGGAAAGCATATACTTGAACCGTCAATGGCGTAGCTGGATGCATATCGATGATGCTCTTGAATCAAGTGATCAAATTTCTTGATTTGAAATGCAGGAGTGTTGACAGAGAAGGCAACTGAACGAGTAGGATCATTAAGGAAATCGTACTTTCGCCTCCTGGTTATGCGGCGACACCTGATACAAGCAAACAAGTTCACAGTGTGAGGGGAAAAGGACAAGGAAGGCAAAGAGGAAAATGCCGAGGACGAGAGAGAAGGTGAAAACCTGAGAACAAAGAGTAGTGTGGAGTCAATGCTAGTGTTCAGGGTTAAGATAACATTTCTCAGCATGAAATGATGATACCAAAGTCAATGGCTATGGACAGGACAATGATGGGGAGCAGCTGAAGGAAGGAAGAACAAGAGCATTATTTATGTCTCAGGCATGGTCATGATTAGAATACAGAATAGGGGAATGTTGGGGCCAGGTCAGATGTAATTGGTGATACAGAACAATGGCTATTGAGGCTTGGGCATCCATGTCAGATGGTATAATCGTGTCATTGAACTCGGTGGCAAAAAAGCCTTCAGGTATGATGATCGTGTCTCGTGCGTCATCGGCATACTCCCTGAGTCGCCGTGTAATTATTGAGTGAATGTAGAAACTTCTTCTACTCGCACTAAGATTTCCAAACAGGACAAGTCCTACAGACGGCTTCGATACCAGGTTAGCCTTGTAAGATTTCAGTTCGTGTTCTCCCATGCCCTTTCACTTTTTTGCGATACCTCGTTCCTTCCTTATGCACAGAATTATATAACGTCTGGAGACATCTTGAATGTAGCAAACACATACAACCATGCTTTTGTAGCTAGCTAGAATACATGTTGAGATCCTTGAACATTTGTATATCAAATACGTTACCGAGGGCATGAACTTCGTCTTGTAGTTCCCTCTCAAACAATAACGCATCACTTACCAACACTCCTCACGGGGCCACGATTCGATTCGCAATCTCAAAATCCTCTTTTTTTCCTTGCCTCTGAGTTTTCCTGAGGCCATCGGTGGTTTCGGATATTGCATTCCCACTATCAGGCGCTACGTCAACCCAACTCAAGTCTCAGGTGGCAATGTTTCTTCTTTCTTCTTCTCGTCATCTTCGTCTGGGATCTCTCTCTTCCTCGTCATCCTGGCCGCCTCTCTCTCCCTCCTCGCCATCTTCTTGATCATCTTCCTGGCCGCTTTCAGTTTCCTTTCCTTCCCACATCGTGAATTTGTTTGCTTTGTAATACTTGATTGCAGCATCATAGTCAATGGTCCTGAACTCATGGAAATATCGCCTCTCCGCATCAAATTCCCAATACCATATAATCGACTTATCCCCATGACCATATTTGAAAAGCCCACTGTTCCTGTGGACAGACTTTGTGCGCAGCAGATTGTGAAGAAGGGAGGTGACACGGCTTGAACCAAAATGCGGACTGTATGGGGGGATGATCTTGGCTTTCTCGAGTTTCTCAACCACCTAATAATGCATTAATTGATTAATCGATGGTACTCATACTTGAAACGAACCGAGAGAATTGTAGCAGGCACCAGGTCATTAGATTTGTCGGTGCAAATACACGCAAAAAGGGTATGGGGTAATGTTTTGACAATTCCTGGAATACCAAAAATTGAATGTTCGAGGTGATTATAGAAATCCTTGATACTCCTTTTCACTACCAGAGACATGCGGTAATCAAGTTCTGCCAGCTGTCGCAAAATACCCAAGGGAATATCACCAATATGTTGACAAAACCGCCAGTTATCATGGGATAAACGCCGCGAGATCCAATAAAACGAAAGCAGGCCAAGAAAGGAGTCAACAAATTCGGTTCCTTGTGGCCAAGCGAGTAAGGAGGAGGAGCTGACAGTACCCTGTGCCAATACGAGCTCTGAAATAACAAGTAAATTGAGGAGCAAACACAAGGCAGGAAAACGTGTACTTGAACCGTCAATGGCACAGCTCAGTGCATATTGATGGTGCTGTTGGATCAGGTGATCAAAGAATTTGATATAAAATGCAGGAGTGTTGACACAGAAAATACTTGAGCGAACAGGATCATTGAGGAAATCATAAAATGATTTGTGGTAGAAATGCCATGATCCGTGAACACTCAGGAGCTGGCCTTGAATTGACAGGTCTGGATTGAACCATCTACCTTGGTCATAAAAGGACCGTGTGAGGCGAATGCGGGAGTCAATTAAGCTGAGAGGGTTGAAAGACACCTCGTAGGCGATCACAGCATGTAAATGATCGCAGACATCTCTGAATATAGACTCAGATATCCTAAGCGCACCACAGGCAAAGGCAACAGTCGAATGCTCTTCGGTAACCCTGGAACCAAAACAAGCGGAAGCAAGGTAAAGAAGGAACTGTGCAAATAGAAGAATACTCGACGGAATTTGACTCATTATGTGGATATAAAGAGTGTCGAGTTGGGAAAATGGCAATACAGATGATTGTTTTCCTGGTCGATATAAGGCATTCAAGACAGATTGAAGTCGCTCACGGAATTGCCAGTCTGGTGGATAGGCCACATGACGCAACACAGCAGCAGGATGCGCAAACAGGCCGTCTGCTGCATTAACAAGCACCTGGATATCGCTGTCGGATGGCCATACGGACAACAATTGTCGACAACCTCGACGTTCAAGAATGTTCCTGAATTCACCTTGGAGATACATCTCGATTTCGGCATCTGCCTCACGCGAGATGAAGAGTTCGATAGAATGAGTGACGGATGCGACGCTGTTCTGATTGAATGTGGACACGATGCGAGGTTCCGCGCGGCTGAATATAGCCCAGCAGAATGGTGTGGATTTTGCCCTGACAGAGGATGCGATGGTCTCAATGATCTCTGCTTGCGCCGCCTCCCCCGTACATTCATCCAGCCCATCGATGAAAATTGCTTTTGGTTGTATTCTCTTTCCCTGCTTCTTCAGCTCCTGGAAGGGCTCAATAATGAGTGATTCAAATTGAGATGGTAGTTTCTTCTCAACAACATTCTTGTCCTTGGAGATTCTCTCATCAACAGCTGTCCGATAATCAGGAAGCATGGTAGTAAGTTCGTAAGCGATGGTGGTGAACAAACGCCAAGGATTATTGTGTTGATTGACAGTGAAAAAAAATGCAGCACCAAGGTGCCCAGTCTTCTTGAGTTTCTCTGCACATGTCTGAGCAATTGATGATTTCCCCACTCCTGCAGGTCCCCTCATCCAGTACATTGATGAAGGAGCGTCGACAGATTCAGTGACCCAATTTGTGATGTCAGAGATGTATTGTTCTCGAGTACCGGGGAAACAGCGACGATCGTAGTGGTCTTGGGAATCAAATGCTGCTCCAGGAATGGAGGCCGCATGAAGGGAATCGATGCCTAGGCACTATATATCAACACTATCAATTTTGAAGATAAGGCCACCTACCAGATTGACCATATTGACTGTTGGTAATCTGTATCAAGTTACTGTCCCTGATTATGAAGTCGCTGGCTTCGGATAGTATGGACATGATGGTAGAAAAAGAGATGCGATGACAACGTGCGAACACTGTATGCCATAGAAAAACCTTCCCTTGTTTGATCTTCCTCTTCAATTTCCCCACACTCAGTCTTGCTAACAGTGTAGCGCATATTCCACTGATGGTTACCTCTTACAAATCATGTGCCATGATGAAACTTGTAGAGTAGCACCTTAACTTGGCAATACATCTCTTTTTTTAAAAAAAATCAAACATGCTACCATTTGTCATGTACATACAAAACTCCGTAACAGGCAAAGGGTGTGCGGTAACAGCCCCTGTGGAATATGATTAAAAATCTACGTCAAACTTCCTTTAGTTGATAGAATAAAAAAGGGAAAAGATGCGGTCGCCAGTGAACTTGAAGAACAGCATGAAGCCAACACTAATCTTCAGGGCCAGGCGGCAATGTGAGTCGTACTTGCAGAAGTGGACCGTCAAGTCGGCCACCAAAAAAATGTCTACGTCATCGATCTGAGACATTCTCAGATCGTTCGATAGTTTTTCGAGCCTGTCTTTCTCCCATTAACCACACCGGGTGACGTCCGAGCTTTGTATTTCACTTTAATGTTGAAATACGATCGGGGGAGGGTACAAACGGATAGTGAATACAAACACACTACACTACTTATATACCTATATCTTCATCATGTAACGTAGCTACCAATATCAAGATATGAAACAATAGAATTGATCTCATCATGTGCATCGCGCAGGCTCGCATGAGATCCAGAATCCAACATTGAGTACTCATGATGAAGTTGGTGATGGACTATGCAACACTGAGATGTCGCAAACGATTTGTCTGGCCCTACTCCAGAAGCTAGGTAGTGAGCTCTCCCTACATGTGTACAATGTACAGCCAGGTCGCACATATGCCCAGGCCTTGAAGTATGTACCCACAGACCTTAAGTGCCCATTGAATGAATCCTCTGTTGTGAGTCTAGTTTTATTTGATTTCATATTCGTCATACGTCTCTTGGTTTTAAAAGATGATGTCACTCAGAGGTCACCTTGTAAGGCGCACAACTGAGGTATACATGTAGTGTAGCATCCCAATATATAGTCCGAGTCGAACGTCCAAAATACAACAACAATAAGGTGATGGTCATCGTGTGTCATTCCACCTCAAAGGCAATGACAACAGTAACTGTGTGTCAGTCCACCTCAATAGGTTTGCTTATCACTGATCATTTGAGAGTTGTGCACCACACAGACTGAGTCATTGTTTGACAGACAGCTGCTCCAAAATCTATTATCCTTGAGGGCTTTTGGTTGTCTTCTCTATAATTGCATATTGTCAACCATTATTAGATTTGGTCACTTGTTGCTCATCAGAAATGTCATTGAGGTAAGCCTTCGAAATAACCTCAAATTTTTATTGTCCCCCGGTCCAGGGACTCCAATACTGTCCAGTTTGTACCACATTCATTATTATCACGGTTATGGGTTGTAGATATCACAGGGTTTCAGCCTGATCCGTTATGTCACTGTAACTGCCCATCAGAAGAAAGAAATCGACATGGATATTTGTTATATTGGACGTACAGTTTCACTTTAAGTAGTCAATTTATTTCAGTACTGGCTTACCTCAGTCTCACAGAGGATAGCGCGCAGCCACCAGTCGAAAGCCCTTTCATGTAAAAGTTACTGCTATAGAGTGTTTCGTCGTACCAAGAATTGATACGACATGATAGTCAACCAACATGATTGTACTTTCGCGAGCTTATGCCCGAAAATGGGGGAAAAGAAATAAGCGAGTAAAAATGGAAACGAAACTCGCCTCATCAACGTGTTGATGAATGGCTTACTCCGGGGCCCTTATTTAAGCTCTACATACATCGGACTTCCCCCATTCTTTTCTCAAAAGTGCTTTGCATTGGACACTAGAAGCCTCTGCTCCAAGTTCAAAACATATTTACTGCCACTCAGAATGGACGGCGTCGCGCGCTACCGAGTTGGGAGAAGTGAAGACAGACTTGAACGGTG
>Ga0153950_1000652_pt1 | contig 15445 bp, 10 predicted proteins | sample TSNJ034MetaG_FD_104737 | JGI IMG/M metagenome (GOLD analysis project Ga0153950, IMG submission 104737) | Attine ant fungus gardens microbial communities from New Jersey, USA - TSNJ034 MetaG | ecosystem: Host-associated > Fungi > Mycelium > Unclassified | place: USA: New Jersey, Wharton State...
CCCATTCAAGGTAACGGCGTTTTTTTAGAAACGGTAACTTATCTGCATTCCAGGGTAGTCCTGAATGCCGACTTGGAGAATTCCAGTGAGAATTTCACTATTTTTGGCCATAACTGGGACAATATCTATGAGCCTTTAGTCATTGGAAATGATCCCAAATATGAGATGTTTGCCCAATTGCCTTCCTATACGGACTATGACTTTTTAAAGGAAAACCCATACGTCTACTTTTCTACCCCGGACCAAGAGATGGTTTGGGTGGTGTTCAGTGTGATGTATACGGAGGAATATTGGACGTTATCCGGGTTGGAGGTCGAATATTTCGAGCCAAATCCCACACCGGCCCAAAAGAACGTAATGATCAGTGAAATGCTGCAAAGAAGCGAATATGTTATGGGTGTGGATGTCAATGCTGACGACAAGTTATTATGCCTCTCTACCTGTACCCGCGTCTATGACGGAGTGGGAGCTGTACAGCGCTATGTTGTGGTGGCGCGCCTCCTCAGAGAAGGAGAATCCGATAAGACGCCCATTTCCGTTTCTGATAATATTGATCCCAAGAAGCCCAACTTTTAGTTAAAAATAAAGAGGCCGCTTTCTGCTTGATGAAAGTGGCCTCTTGTTTTTTATACAATATTCCGGAACAAAATAAAAAATGCGGCTTATCACACTGTACGGTAAAGACGTATAAATTAAACTGCTGTAAATAGCGCATGGCCAGAGTGACATTCTCTTTTTTCCTAAAACTGCTTTACTGATTGACACTGCCGGGAAGGGCTGGTATAATAAGCGCCATCACTTTACGAATGATGGGGGAAGGTCTATGGCAGTCATAGAAACACAGCGGCTGACACTGCGGGAGATGAATGATGGGGACTGGACAGACTTGTGTGAGATACTGCAGGACCCTCTGGTGATGTATGCGTATGAACACGCCTTCAATGACGAGGAAGCCAGAGAATGGCTTAAAAAACAGTATGACCGCTATAGCCGGTATGGTTATGGCCTGTGGGCGGTACTGCTCAAGGATACTGGGGAATGGGTGGGCCAATGCGGCCTCATTATGCAGGATATTGGAGAGGATGAACCAGTTCCCGAGGTAGGGTATTTATTTAAACAAAAATATTGGCATAAGGGCTATGCCACAGAAGCCGCCCGGGCCTGCAAGGCGTATGCTTTTGAGGTGTTGGGCTTTGACAGAGTGTATAGTATTATACGGGATACCAACCAAGCTTCTCAGAGGGTGGCTCTCCGCAACGGTATGCGGCCTGTAAAAACTATAGTTAAACACTACTATAATATGGATATGCCCCATTATGTTTATATGGCCGAGAAAGGTGAATGAGAGAGGCTGGGATTATCAAGGAATATATAATCATCGGGAGACTAAAAATAGTAATACATGCGATTGCCTTGTTTTTTAATATGGGTGAAACATAAACCTGTTTGAAAAAAACTCAAATGACAATTTGGTCAATTGCCAATTATGTTATGATGAAGGAAATCTTTTGTGGAGTGAAGATATGAGGCGTTTATTAGCCGTATTGCCTATACTGGGGCTGTTTTTGACTGGGTGCGGCAAGGAGATGGAGAAGGTGAAAGCACCGCGCCCTATAGTGACAGAAAACGCCGACGTGCTTGCGGGATTTGAGCCAGAACCCGATTATGAAAAAACTTCCCAGGCCTCTGGAGAGCTGGAAGAACCGGAGGAGAAACCCGCATTGGTCTTTCAGGTTGAGGAGCTGCCAGCCCAGATTCAGGAGATTATGATGGGGGAGGGAGGTTCCCATGGTGATATCAGTCCGGTGGAACTGGCGGAGCTATGTTATGTGACGGCCAGTTACCTGGATTTTGAAGGGGCTACCCGGCAGGGAAGCTTAGTGATCCACAGGGAACTGGCCCAGGAAGTGGCGGAGATTTTTGAGGAACTGTACTGGGGCGGTTTCCCCATTGCGGGTATTGCGTTAGTGGAGGCATATGGTGCTGACGATGGCTTGTCTATGGCGGCCAACAACACCTACAGCTATTGCTCCAGGTATATAGCGGGGACCCAGACCCCTTCACTCCACAGCTATGGTGTGGCTATCGACATCAATCCAGTACAAAATCCCTACTTGGCAGGTGGGGCCGTTTATCCAATCCAGGGTAAGAAGTACTTGGACCGGGACAATTTTCGCCAGGGGATGATTATGCCGGGGGGTGTCTGTTATGAGGCCTTTGTCTCCCGGGGATGGAGCTGGGGAGGCCACTGGGCGGCGCCGGATTATCAGCACTTTGAAAAGTGGGTTGGCTAGAAGCTATGGCAACAGCTGGCGCAAATATGCTACCGGCTGTCACGGTGCGGAGTAGGAGGTGGTTTTTATAAAAATGATATGTCAAAGCAACCGGATGGAAGATTACTTGGAAGAGGATGAGCAAATAAACTACACGCATCCCCTTGTACGGAGCAAGGCGAAGGAGGTGTTGCGCGAGGCGAAGAGTAATGTGGAAGCCGTTAAAACAGCCTATACCTATGTAAGGGACAGCATTGGCCATACCTGGGACCTGGGTGGTTCCCAGATAACCCGGTCCGCCTCGGAGGTGCTGACCTATTGCACGGGACTCTGTTACGCCAAATCCTATTTATTGGCGGCATTGCTCCGGCTCAGGGGAATCCCTGTGGGGCTGTGCTATCAGCGGCTCACCTTAACGGATACGCCGGATAGCCACATCCTGCATGGGCTGGTGGCTGTCTATCTGGAGGAGTATGGCCGGTGGATCCGGCTGGATGCGCGGGGCAACAAACCTGGTGTGGATGCCCGGTTTTCTTTGGAGGGAGAGCGGCTTGCCTTTCCCATCCGGCCCCAGTATGGGGAGGTGGATTACCCGCTGATTTATACCAGCGCCCATCCCATCGTCCTGGAGGCGTACGCCGGTGCGTCCGATATGGATGAACTGATAGCGCGGCTTACAAAACGCAATAGCATTCCCAATTGACATAAGTGGGATATCATTAACGTCAGGCATTAAAGGGCTTACGTTTACTTATAAACCGGACCTGGACAAAAGACTAACAAATTGCTCTGAACAGATTAAAGCCTCCCGTCGGGAGAATCCGACAACAGGAGGCTTTTTGCTTGTAATCTCTGTTTTTATGGCTGCGGCCCATAAAATACAGAATAATTCTTATTACACCGGTGTGACGGACGTCACTTCCCGAGCCATCATTTTTCTCAAAGCGGGCACCGAGAATAGGGTAAAAGAGACAATGGCGGTAAGTATAATCTCCGGGATCATATAGGAGCCGTTGGCTGTGATGCTGTATAGCACCGCTCCTTGACCCTCCGGGGCATAGGAGCCCCAAATTAGCACGCCGCTGATAAAACTGCTCAGATAACGTCCAAGCAGTCCCACAACCGATCCCACACAAACAGCAAGCTGGGGCTTTTTGATGGTTTTGGCTGCCAGCCCTGCCAACACGCCAATGACGCCCCAGGCAATGGCATAATCCAGCAAAAAGGCAACTATGCTGGCCCAGGCGCCATTGATGGGCGGCGGATACCAGCCCCCTTCAATCACTTGGAGGGTGCCGTGTACCAGGCCGCAAAGGCCTCCCCACACAGGGCCGTATTTATACCCCAGGATTACCAAGGGCAGCATACTGACCAGAGTGATGGACCCCACCCCCGGCAGGGGGATTTGGAACTTGATGATGGACAGGATGAAGCCCAGTGCCAGCAGCATGGCCGATATGGCCAGCTTGCGGATAGATACGGGCTTGGTTGATGCGCTCATAACAACAGTCCTTTCCTTTGAGGTGTTGACAACGCCTCATGTAATGTTTACGGCTCAGCCAGCGGGTGCCACAAAACAACAAAAATCCGCACAGTTGCGCGCAACCGTACGGATAAGAAATTCAGGTATGAAAACCCTATACTCCCTACGATGGCATGACCCACATCAGGTAATAAGGGTTGAGGCAGTTTGAGGCCGCCAATCTCAGCCGGACCAATTTCCGACACCCCCGATACAACTCATATTATAATGGGTGGATTGTATTTTGTCAAATCGGATCAGCAGGTTGGCCTGCTTTTTGGCAAAAAAGATATTTTCTTCTATATAGATCTGGATGCAAATGCTGGAATTGACTTTTAGGATGGAGCTTTGTACAATTAGGGAGAACCAAGATAATTTATGTAACCCGCAGAAATGAGGAATGTATTGTGGATATGAGTTTTCAAGAAGCAATTAATTTATATCGGGATATTGTTAAACGATTTGAAAAAATCGAAGGACGTCCTTGGGGTGCCGAAGGTGCTGTAATTGAATTAACAAAGCAAGTAGGGTCACTTGCAAAACATGTTATGATACAAGAAAACTATTACTTTTATTCCGTTGATAGTATAGAAAATAAGAAACAAATAGAAGATGAACTCGCTGATATTTTCGGGCAAATTATCAGAATTGCCGACCATTACGAAATTGATTTACTGGAAGCGCATATTGAAGCAAGAAAAGGGGAAGCAAACTGTTTAAAAGAAAATGGAGTATGAAGCTAATAAAGCATTTTCTTCATTCACATTAGTTTCAAATAAACAAATGGCTATATCAATCTCTATTGGAGGCGGGAATTATGGGGGCCAACGAACGGCTGGAATATCTCCACGACAAAACGCTGAAGCTCACCACACAGAGTGGATGCTACATCATGAAGGATAAAAAGGGCGTTATTATCTACATCGGCAAAGCCAAAAACCTGAAAAACAGAGTTTCCAGCTACTTCCGCCTGCATGCCCGTCACGACATGAAGACCCAAAAGATGGTGGACAATGTTTTCGACTATGACTATGTGGTCACTGGCAGCGAATTTGAGGCATTGGTGTTGGAATGCAGCCTGATTAAGCTCCATGCCCCAAAATATAATATCCTCCTCAAGGACGACAAAGGTTATCACTATATCAAGGTGAGCAATGAACCTTATGGCCGGATCACCGCCGAGATGCAGAAGGTGGAGGACGGGTCCACTTATTTTGGCCCTTACACCAGTTCGTTTGCCGTACGGCAGTCGGTGGAGGAGGCTAACCGGGTCTTTATGCTGCCGGTCTGTACCCGGAAATTTCCCCAGGATTTTGGCAAACACCGGCCCTGCCTCAACTTCCACATCAAACAGTGCAGTGGGGTTTGCCGGGGCAGAACCACACAAGAGGATCATCGAGCCGTTCTTGAGGATGCCATTGCCTATCTGCGCAAGGACAGCGCGCAGACCATCAAAAGTCTGCAGCAGGAGATGGAAAAGGCCGCCGAAGGTCTGGCGTTTGAAAAGGCCGCCAAGCTGCGGGACCGGATTGCCGCCATCAGGCGGATCAACGAAAATCAAAAGGTGGTCTTCACCACCGCCGCCGACCAGGATGTGGTGGCCTTAGCCAAGCGCGGCGCGGTGGGCTGCGCTGTAATCCTGAAATTCCGCAAGGGACGCTTGGTGGACAAGGTGGATTATCAGTTGGGCGAAATTGGCCCTTTGGAGGAGGCCCGGGAGGATTTTGTGAATCTGTATTATACCAATAACAGGGACTTGATACCCCGCCAAATATCCTTAGACGGCGCTATTGAAAATTTAGAATTGACCGCCCAGCTGCTCAGTGAGCAGCTAGGCAAAAAAGTGGCTGTGATGATTCCCCAAAAGGGGGAACAAAGGCGGCTGGCGGAGATGGCGATCCAAAACGCCGCGGAGGTCATCAGCTGGGGCCACGACATCTCCGGCCGGGATTTGGCCGCCCTGGACGAGTTGGCGCGGCTTCTTGGACTGCCCAACACGCCTCTCTACATAGAGGCCTACGACATCTCCAATCTGGGCTCCAGCAATATGGTGGCAGGCATGGTGGTATTTGAAAATGGCAGGCCCAATAAGCGGATGTATAAGCGGTTTTCCATCAAGACCTTGGATCAGCAAAACGACTACGGCGCCATGGAGGAAGTAATTACACGCCGCTTAAACCGATATCTTGAGGAAAAGGACTCCGAAGAGGGCTTTGGCAAGCTGCCGGACCTCATCCTGCTGGATGGTGGCAAAGGCCATGTCTCCACGGTCCGGCCTGTTGTGGAGCAGTTTGGCCTCGCGATTCCCGTCTTCGGCATGGTCAAAGATGACCGCCACCGCACCCGGGCTATTGCGGAGGATGGGGGAGAGATCGCCATCAAATCCAACCGTTCCGCCTTTACCCTGGTTTATAAGATTCAGGAAGAGGTCCACCGCTTTGCCATTGAGTATCAACAAAAGACGCATAAAAAGGCCGCCATTGGTTCGTCCCTCACCCAGATAGAGACTGTGGGTCCCACCCGGGCTAAGAACCTGATGAAGCATTTTAAAACCATTAAAGCGATCAGTGAGGCGGATGTGGGGGAATTGTGCAAGGCGCCGGGCGTTACCCGTCAAAGCGCGGAGATGATATATCAGCATTTCCACAATTGATGATATTTTTCATGGTTAGAATTTCATATATTGAAGGTTTTCAGGGCGATAATTCGATTTACCCATTGGTTTTTGCAAGAAGTCAAAAAAATATTTGCAAAAGCTATTGACAACTCATTAAAGATTCAGTATAATAATGTATGTAAGCAGCAAAGGCTTCGTGAGGCTTAAAGCCAAGCGGGGCCTTTTTTGCGCCCTAAAAGGGGTTATGTCCAGCACGGACATAACCCTTTTTTTATTAGCTATATAAACGCAAATTATTAGTAAATATTTTGCTGCATATTATACGCAACCTTCACCTACACTTCCATAATCACCGGAAGAATCATGGGGCGGCGCTTGGTCCGTTGATAGACAAAGCTGCTGAGGGCATCCCGGATTTGAGTCTTTAAGGTACCCCACTCCCGCACATTGTTGTGGACGCACTCATCCAAAGCCGCCCGAACGGCCTTCTTGGCGTCCACCAGCAGCTCCTCGGACTCCCGGACATAGACAAAGCCTCTGGAGACAATATCTGGCCCTGCCAAAATCCGACCGCTGGAGCGCTCAATGGTGGTGACGACAATCATCAAGCCATCCTCGGCTAAGTGCTTGCGGTCACGAAGCACCACACTGCCCACATCACCAACACCCAAGCCATCTACCAATACGCTGCCGGCAGGGACATCCCCAACGATTTTAAAGGTATTCCCGTCAGTTTCGATCACGTTGCCATTTTCGGCCACGACAATATTTGCCTCTGGAATCCCCATGCTCATGCCCAGGGTAGCCGCTTTTTTCAGATGCTTATATTCTCCATGAACCGGCATATGGAATTTGGGCCGGGTCAGGGCGAGCACCAGCTTAATCTCATCCTGGCAGGCGTGACCGGATACATGGACCTCGTACATCCTTTCATAGATTACCTCAGCTCCCAGCCTCATCAGGTCGTTGACCACACGGCCCACAAACTTTTCATTGCCGGGGATGGGGGTGGCGGAGATGATAATGAAGTCATTAGAGGTAATGGAAATCTGGCGGTGGTCGCTGGAGGCCATGCGGGTCAAAGCGGAGAGAGGCTCCCCTTGGCTGCCGGTGGTGACAATCACCAATTGTTCCGGCCTGTAACGCCCAATGGAATCCAGGTCCACCATAATGCCGGGCTTGGCGGTGAGGTATCCCAGTTCGATGGCCTTGGCGCAGACATTGACCATGCTGCGGCCAGATACCATCACCTTGCGGCCTGTCTTTTCAGCCATATTGATGATTTGCTGGACCCGGTGGATATTGGAGGCAAAGGTGGCGATAATCATCCTGCGGTCCCCCGCACGCTGAAACAAGCGTTCAAAGGATTCGCCCACCGTCCGCTCACTGGCGGTGCTGCCGGGCTTTTCCGCATTGGTGGAATCTGACAAAAGGGCCAAAACCCCTTTGCTGCCTAGCTCTCCAAAACGGGCCAGGTCAATGACGCCGCCCTGAATGGGGGTGTAATCCACCTTAAAGTCGCCGGTCTGAATGATTACGCCTACAGGGGTATGAATGGCCAGGGCGCAGGCGTCGGGGATGGAGTGATTCACGCGGATAAATTCCACCTTCATGCAGCCCAGCTTCACCGTGTCCCCAGGCTTTACCACATTGAGCTTCGTTTTGCCCAGCAGGTTGTGTTCTTTGAGCTTGCCCTCAATAAGGCCAATCGTGAGCCTGGTGGCGTAAACAGGGATGTTGACCTTTTTCAGCAAATAAGCCAAGCCGCCAATGTGATCCTCATGGCCGTGGGTAATGACAATGCCGCGGATGTGGTCAAAGTTTTTTTCTAAATAGGTGAAATCGGGAATAACAATATCCACCCCCAGCATTTCCTCGTTTGGAAAGGCCAGACCGCAATCCACCAAGAACAGATCGTTCCCGCATTCATAAGCGGTGATGTTTTTGCCCACCTCACCCAAGCCTCCTAGGGGGATGATCTTTACAGGGGTCTTGCGCGCTGTATTGGTAGTGGATTTCCGGGTGGTGCGCCCGGGGGAAGATTTGGCTGCGAGGCTCTTTTCATTTTGGGGCGCAACAGCTTTTCGCCTTGTTTCCGGCGCTATTTTTGTACCTGTTTTTGTGGCGGATTGGGTTTTGGGCTGAGCTTCGTTTTTACCATTATTGTTCTTCTGCCCCGCCGTCCGTCCCCGTGATTTGTTTTGGGGCGGTTTTTGGGTTCTGGGAGCATTCTGCTGCTCCCTTGCCTGTCCGTTTCCTTCCGCAGAAGCCGTTTGTTTGCCTCTGGCAGGACTTTTTTTAGTAGTTGATTCTGACACGAATAGTAACCTCCAAATTAATATAACCGTTCTTATAAATAGCATTTATAAGCATAAGTGCTATGTAACTGATTGTGGCTGGCTCCATTTTCTAACAAGCGCAATAACTACGCCCAGGCTTTTGAAAAGGACTGGGCGCTTTTTTACAACATGCAACCACGACATTGACGAAAACAGATGCATCTGACCTCTCAAATGAAAGCTGCCTGTGTTTTCCCAATGAACCGTATCCGGATCCATTTCCAATACAAGTGAAAATGCCATCCACCGTCACACAAAATCTATAAGCAACATAAAATCAATCCTGACCTATGCAACCCACTGCCAGGATTTATTCCAACACCTAGTTTGTTTTTTCTTTAAAAATTTTTTCAAGAAAAAACAAACCTATTTACAGCGCCCGCTTATCCTCACGGCGCTGTATAAAAACGCTGCCTAATTTATTGATTCAATGCTGCTTCCAGTTCTGAAGCCACAAAAAAGCCTTATATAAACAACAGGCTTTGCCTGTGAATGTACACAATTTCATTTCTATCATACCGTTAATCTGGGTAGATGTCAAGTAGCTTCCCATTCAAACCCGGGCCGGACCTGAAAATCAGGTTTCCGGCTGGGTGTGGGGATCATTTGACTTATATGAATCCAACCTATCGGGAAACACCTCTTGGATGAAGCTCCCGCAGAGGTCATCCGCCGCCTCCATGCTGTGGGCTTGGGCGATGATCCTAATTTGATCGCCGGTTTTAAGAGGCCTCGCCAGGATGGTTCCGCTCTCATACTGAACGATGATCCCTTCGCCAATGGGGCCCTGATCCTTGGTCATAGCGTGGATGCGGCCCATGACATAGCCCGGCGCCTCGGTGATAGGGATGGTACGGCCCACCACAGCCATATCTTTAGCCATCCTCATAATCTGGGCCACCCGCTCAGGGGTAGTCAGGAATGCCCGCAGGGCCTTGATACCACAGATAATGCCGTCCCCAAGCCAAGAGTGCTTTTGATAGATTTTCCTCGCCATCTGGTCCTCATTGCCAGAGGGGCAGTGCATATAGCGGTAGACCGAGCCCCCCTTTACCTGGGCCACCTGGTCAATCAGGCCGGGGGTGTCAAAGGGCACTGCGACATCCTCTCCCTTCTGAAATAAATCCCAGGCCGCCAGCGCCAGCACCCCGTGCCGGTCAAGTTTACCCAATTGACTGTGAGCTACCGAGCAACTTCTTCCACTGGCGGATAGGTCCACGGTTATGGGGGCGTCCGGGCTAATCTCCGCCCCTAGCTTTTTTGCGATATGACAGAACCGGTCCTGAACCACCCGATTTTCACTGCTGACAGCCACGATCAGTCCTTTTAGGCGTTGCCCAGCCGCTTCAATGCATTGGCCTGTGTAAAGCTGTTTGAGGTTGGTCATATTGATTTCAGTTCCAAAGTGGTTGTGGTCAGCCCGCAAGAACTCTCCCCGCAGTAGGTTGTGTTCGATGTCCCGCTCCATACTGCGGCTGGGACTGAGGCCCCCCCGGAGAATTATTTTTATAATGCTTTCCTTGCCCCCGCAGATATGGACGGCAAAATCCAGATTACACTGGTTGGCTAAATATCCTATCTCCGCCTCAAAGGATTGGCCGAAATTCCAAACGTCGCAGCCCGCAGATAGTATTCCCGCCGCAATGGCCGAGGCCAACACCGCTTCACTGTGGTTGCTTCCATAGGACAACCCCACCCGGCCGGATTTCTTTACGGAACCGATGGCGCTGCCGATCCGGGCGCAGGATTCGGGGGTAATTTCGATATTTGTATACCCAAATAACCCCTCCTCCCCAAAATAGGAGCGTTTGCCGTTGCCCATTTGGAGGTTGTCGTGGAGAACCATCTCTTCCTCCACATATTTTTTATTCCACACCTTAACGGAGGGATTGATGGCGCTGCGGCTGCCAATGATGGCGCCACTGCCGATGGTGGATCCTTCATAAAGATGGGCATCAGAGCCAATAAAAGCGCTCCCGCCCACAATGGTGCCGGTCAAGTGGGCCCCTGAAGCAATTCTGGCCAAGGGATAGATTATGGAAGCTTTAATCTTACAGCGCTCTTCTATCGTCACATGGTCATCAATGACCGAATAGGCCTCAATGAAGCTTCCTTCCCCAATCCGCACATCCTCACCCACATAGGCGGGGGCGGCGATGGTATAGTTGCCTTTGGGCGGCTCCCCTTTATACAGTACCCCGTCCAGATACCGGCCGTGGATATCACACCGCACCTTTCCCTCAAGCATATCCCCCATACACCTGCGCAGAGTCTCCAGGTCACCGATATCACACCAATACCCCGTTTCCTCATAGGCAGCCAAATGTAAGCCCTGCTCCATCATTCTGGGAAATAAATCCTTGGCGAAATCAAAGGCTTTGTCATCGGGAATCAAATTCAAGCTCTGGGGATTGATAATGTAAATCCCGGTATTGGCGGTGTCACAGACCGCCTGGGCGTAACAGGGCTTTTCCACGAAGCCAACAACCCTGTTCTTTTCTACCTGCACCAAGCCGTACTCTCTCGGGTCCTCCACCCGTTTGACAATCAGGGTGGCATCCGCTCCCCGTTGTTTGTGAAAGGCCAGGGCCTTTTGCAGTTGGAAATCGCACATAGCATCCCCGGATATGACCAAAAAGGGGTCCTCAAAATTCTTGGCGGCATTCTTCACACTGCCGGCGGTGCCCAGGGGCTTGTCCTCCTCCACAAAGGTGAGGGCTATATTTTTGTATCTGCCCTCGGGGAAGTGCTCACGAATCAGGTGGGGAAGGTAACGGGTAGTCACCGATGCCTGGGTAACCTCATTCTCCTCCAACAAATCCAAAATATACTCCATGATTGGCCGGCCACAGAGCCGGGCCATAGGCTTGGGAATATCGCAAGTCAGGGGTTTTAACCGGGTCCCCTCGCCCCCAGCCATAATCACTGCTTTCATAGCTGCGCCTCACTTTCAGGTTATTGATCCACATCCGGTCCGTTCCAATTTGATAAGCTGGCAAGATTTCAGACCGCGCCGCGCTACTCACTACCGGCTTAAATGTTGGAATGAATCGAATTAGTAATTCTGATCACAACAACGATTTCATATCCTTAGTATGGCATTATTTTTATGATAAATTTCAAAGGACAGGCAAAAAAAACATTTTTACATTCCTTTGCGCTGCTAGGTGGTAGTTCCACCTCCGGGATCGGGAGCAGAATCCGCTGCTATCCGTATATCCCGACTGCTCAAAGTTTGCTTCACAATGGACGGTTTCCACGGCCTTTTGGAAGGTATAAACCTTATCGTATCCAGCGGCGCATTAATCGGATATATCGCCGCGCATCGAAACCCTCAGTATTTTATACAATAAAACTACCAAAAGTATACAATGGAAATCGCCAAAAGATCCCTATAAGATTTCAAATATGTTCTGGCTTAATTAAGCTTAATTCAATTTAGAATAAAACTACGAATGAAGAACTGATTACCCCACATGTTTGTTATAGCGGATTTCCCGCCTGATATATAAAAAGCTTGTAATAAACGGTCAAGGAACAAAATCTGGAATTTCAACCATTAACGCAGCAGGGATGTGAACAATCTGTAAATTCTGGGGCCTATTTCTTTTTTTAAGCCCAAAGTTGCTTATAATTGAGAAAACAAAAGTCTGTACAGGGGGGAGCGGCTATGGAGAGTTATGTACAAACCGTGGAAAGCAAGAGGACTTTTTTTCAGGAAGGGCACACCCGCAATGTGAACTTCCGCATTGGAGCCCTGAGCGCCCTGGCCAGTGTTTTGCAGGAGAATGAACAGGGGGTTTATGAGGCCTTGGCTGCGGATATGGGCAAAAGCAGCTTGGAGACGTATGAGACCGAGCTGGGGATGGTTCTGCACGAAATCCGCCACATGGTCCGTTATGGCGCAAAATATGCCCGGGCCCGGCGCAAGTCCACCTCATTGCTGACCTGGCCGTCGAGTGGAAAGCTTTACACCGACCCCTACGGCGTGGCTCTGATCATTTCACCATGGAACTACCCCCTCTACCTCTCCTTGGCCCCGGCCGTGGCTGCTATTGCTGCTGGGAACTGTGTGGTGCTCAAACCCTCGGAGATGGCCCCCCATACGTCAGCATTGTTGGCCAAAATTATTGATGAATGCTTTGAGCCCCGCTTTATCTCTGTGGAACAGGGTGGAGCGGAGGCAGCCCAGGCGTTGCTTGAACAGCGCTTTGACTATATCTTTTACACCGGCAGTACCCGTGTGGGCAAAATCGTTATGGAGAAGGCCGCGGCGTACCTGACACCGGTGACCTTGGAATTGGGAGGCAAAAGTCCTTGCATTGTGGATGATACTGCCGATCTGGCTGCCGCCGCCCGCAGAATCACTTGGGGTAAGTTCCTTAATGGAGGGCAAACCTGCGTAGCGCCCGATTATTTACTAGTACATAGCCAGGTCCGGGAGCCTTTGCTGCGGTTGATGAAGGCGGAGATTCTGCGCATGTACGGTGAAAATCCTTTATCCAACCCCGATTATCCCAGGATCGTTAACCGGGATCACCTGGGCCGCCTCACCGGTATGCTCACCGGGGGGGAGTTGTATTGTGGGGGCTGTTGGGATTTGGACCTGCTAAAGCTTGAACCCACTATTTTGCTTAACCCATCCCCGGACAGCGGGCTGATGAGGGATGAGATTTTTGGCCCCATTTTACCAGTACTTGAATTTGAGGATATTCAGGAGGCCATCGATGAAATCAATACGCGGGAACACCCTTTGGCGCTCTATTTATTTACCAATAACCCTAGAGACAGGAAGAAGGTGATGCAACAGGTGCCTTTTGGCGGAGGTTGCGTCAATGACACGATTATGCACTTGATGTCCGGACTCCCCTTTGGCGGCGTGGGTCAGAGCGGCATGGGCCGGTCCATGGGCCGGGCCGGCTTTGACACCTTTACCCATTACAAAGGAGTACTGCGGCGGCGTGGGCGCTGGGACATCAAACAAAAATTCCCCCCCTATTCCGAGAAGAATCTCAATTTAATAAAAAAAGTTCTCAAATAAGGTGATTTTATGAAAATGTATGAGGAGACTACCCGGCAGGAAACCATATTTACCGGACGGGTCATCAATCTGCGGGTGGATGAGATTATCGACTGCTACGGCCAGCCTGGCAAGAGGGAATTGGTGGAACACAGCGGTGGCGTAGGTATATTGGCTTTGGATGAGCAGGACCGGGTGTTGATGGTGCGCCAGTACCGTTACGGTGTGGGCGAGGTTCTTCTGGAGATTCCCGCCGGCAAGCTGGAGCCTGGGGAAGATCCCTTTGAATGCGGCAAGCGGGAGTTACTGGAAGAAACCGGATATTTCGCCGATACCTATACCAATCTAGGGGTTATGTATCCCACCCCGGCCTATGTGTCGGAGCGGATCTATCTCTATATGGCCCAGGGGCTTCACTTCCAGGGGCAGCATTTTGACAAGGGCGAGTACTTGACATGTGAAAAAATCTCATTGCAGGAGGCGCTTCGTATGGTTACGGAGGGCGAGATTTTGGATGCCAAGACGCAGATCGCCATATTCAAAGCCTGGACCCTGAGCCAGAGGATATAAAAACGGAGAATCCTGATGAGGTGGTATAAAAATTGTTTGGTATTCCACTTGCGATGACCTGGACGCAACCTACAGGGCATTCCAGGAGGAATGTATTGCCCAGGAGCCCACTTGCACCGCGATTTGGAACTGCTCGCCCATGCAGCCGGGGTGGGCGGGAGTTGGTTTTAACCGATCCTGAGGGGAGCACTCTTTTATTTTTGGATTGATTACAATAAAAAGGCCCATTGCATTGTGAAAAACGGCAGCCGCTTTAACGGCTGCCGTTGATGGTAACGTTTAGAAATGTCTTATACTGTTGCGTCCATATGTCCTTTACAGGCCCTGCGCCATGGCAATAGCTTACTTGTGGTTTTGATGATTGCAAGAATACCCGTGGGAAGGGTTATGTGAGATAAGACTATCTCCCGCACGAATCGGTGTAGCAATGTAAGCTATGCCGGTTTTTGCGTTTTGGAATTTGTTTTGAGCTTGCTCCGTTGCTGTTTCAAAATCAAACGCACCGATGAAGTTGCAGACAACAATGAGGAATATATCGCTGCGGAGGAGAGCCTGTTCAAGATCCCGGTTGCCTTGACAGGATTCGGGTATCCAATGGGGGACTGGATACACCGGATTCATTAGGATAACCTAACAACATCCAGGGTGGCCCCGACGCCGCTCTGTAACGTTGCTTGTTCCGTTACGGAAAGCCTCAGCTCCAAAGGAGATTCAGCCCTCAGATCCATAATGCTAGTATGGTAAAAAGTATCGCTAATTGCTGGGGTCACTCTTGTAGTTGGAACTGCCGTGCCATTCAAAAATATCGCAGAGGATGCGCCGGTAAGAGGTTCTGTTGTCCGGATCGAGTAAGACACCAGATAGTAACCCGTGTTTCCAACAGTAAAAGCTGTAGCACCCTCGTTGACTGTAAATCCTATGTTGTACGTCGATACCAGAAGGGGGATCGGAGTTCCTCCGGTAGCGGGGGAGATTGTAGCGCCTACATTATTCAGAACCGACAGGCTCACGGCGGTTGTTGCGGGGCCTGTTGCCCCGGTGGCTCCCCTTGGAATGGAAAATTTTAATTCAAAATTTTCAGGGTCTCCTGTGTTTTCTACCAAA
>Ga0153950_1000654_pt1 | contig 15433 bp, 17 predicted proteins | sample TSNJ034MetaG_FD_104737 | JGI IMG/M metagenome (GOLD analysis project Ga0153950, IMG submission 104737) | Attine ant fungus gardens microbial communities from New Jersey, USA - TSNJ034 MetaG | ecosystem: Host-associated > Fungi > Mycelium > Unclassified | place: USA: New Jersey, Wharton State...
GTGTCCAAGCTCCCGGCAGCGACGTATTGACCATTAGGACTGATGGCAACGGAGGTGACGCCAGCATCATTGTTCAATGAATCGTGATCATTGATAGTAAGAACTTTCGAGGTTCCGTCAACCATATCCCAAATCCTGGCGGTTTTATCGCCCGATCCAGAAACGATAAGCCGCCCATCGGTGGAGAAATCAAGAGAGTAGATTTCTTGTTGGTGACCATCAAAAACGTTGCGGATGCGCTTCTTTGCGATATCCCAGATCTTGGACGTACGTCAGTTGGGAGCAGGAAACCTCAGAAACTAGATGACGTACTCGTATTTGTTTGTCTTCAGCTCCGGTGGCAAGATATTTACCATCTGGGCTGAAACAAACACTCCGGATATATAGGTCACCTGCTTTCCCCGCAGTATCATCGACGAGTACACTGGAACACTTTTCTGTGAGCAGAGGCAATGACTGGAGTATATGAAATAGCCAACCAAGTCTTCTGGCCAGTCTTGGTATCGTAAATCTGCGCCGTCCGGTTGCACCCTGTAGCGAGATATTTTCCATCGGTCGAGAATCTGACACAACAGACGACACTGGGAATACAAACATCAGAATATTGACTATCCCGCGACAGAATGAAGATTAGTGCACCTCTCATGCATCAGCGTGTGCACCAGCGACACTTCCAACTGCCTCGTGGCCTTGGGATTGAAGATGGCAAACCAATCAGTCCCTTCTTTCTTGTGTTCGGGGGGCACAGAGTGAATATCAAGATCATCAAGAAAAGTCTGATTACCACCAGCAGATGGTGCAGCAGGGCTGACGCCAGGACCTGTTGTGGGGTGGCCCGGTGGACCAGGGAGCGTAGGAGCGCCAGGTCCCGTATGAAGCCCATGACTAGGCTCTGCAGAACCGGTTGGCGTAGGTCCTCCATAGACACCTGGACCGGAAGGGGGTGGAAGTTTCGGAGTAGGTCCTCCACTCGAGGAGCCAACACCGGTGTTAGGGAGCGATGGGCTATATGTATCTGAACCAATGAGTTGACCATGATCATAGAGGACTAGGAACCACTTGACTAGAGGAACTCACCAGAAGCCTTGAGCCTATCGTTCTTGACTCTTTTTGGATCACTAGGTCTCTCTCTCTCCCTCTCTCTGTTGTCACGCTCTCGGTCACGCTCTCGGTCTCGTTCACTCCTCTCACGATCAGTCGATGGTCCCATGCCCCTTTCTGCACCAAGAGGTCCCAGAGCAGACCTTTCCCCGCCTCTCGGGTCTCGTTCCACCAGCCTGTCTCGGGAATAGTCCCTACTGTAGGGTGTTGGCTCACTACCAGTCGGATATGGGGGACCACTTGCAACGTGGGCTGTAACAGGGAGAATCTGACTCGGGGCACCGGGGCCAACAGTAGCACCAGACCCTGGTTGACTCGCATTAGCTATAGTTGTAGCCGCTGCTAGTTGTTGTTTAGTAACCGAGAGCTCAGACCTCGCCCTGGCCAGCTCCTCTTCAAAGTGTTGCCGTACTTTATTGTGTTGTGACTCGAGATCATAGAGCGATTGCCTGATTATGTTCAGTTCATTAACTTGTTGTACGACTACGTGCTGAGGCGTGAGAATCAGGAATTTGGTGATATGTCTGTAACATACCCTTTCCTTCAATTTCCTCCTTCTGGCCTCGTGCCGCGTTCACTTCTGTCTGAAGGGCTTCGAATTCTTCTCTGATCCTGTCAAATGACTCATTAAGACGGAGATGGCTGTGAGGTTGGTTGGGTCCCTGCGTTGGAGGGCCTGTTGGTTGAAGGCTACGGTGCTAATAAAAAAGCCATGAGCAAAAAAACAATGGATTAAGTTTAAAAATTACATTGTAAATTGTGTTCGTGGACATTCAGGAAATGCTGTGGCCTCTTTGGTCGAAGGAATGCGAAATGATGGCTGGCTGAGACAAAGCCTTATATATCCACAAAATCGATCGTTCCCACGCTCAAGTTGCCGCCGGCTCTTTTGTTATCCTTTTGTCATCCCTGCCAAGCATCGGAAATTTCTCCAACACATAATTTTCACAAGAAAACGTCTTTACTGAGCCCTGGAGATGAAATACTAGAGAACCCAACCCAGATCCAATCCCCCGATCCATGCTGAGGTACAGCCACATCAGATATGCTATTTATATGGTGCCTTCTATTCGACGCTTCTCCCAGTACGTTCCATGTGGCCACTCGTATTCCGCGATACTCGATTCATGCATCTCAATGCTGAAAGAGGTTTAGGGCAATGCCAACTCCATCTGCAGCATGGAGCTCACCTGTATCCTTCATTAGGATTGTTAGGAACGTTATAGCGGCCCTTTTCGTTGATCGAACACGGGTTGATGAAGTGCTCATGCAGGTGGTCAACATATTCTAGTACATTCCGTTCCATTGTACCGGAAACGGAAATGTAGTCAATCAAGCTGTCCATGCCATTCGGTATCAAGAATGCTGGATCACTAGATCATTACGCACCTCAAATGAATGACATACTCGCACAGTCCCACACCACCTGCATGGGGGCAGACGATAACTCCAAATTTGGCTGCCATCAAGAGCACGCTCAGAACCTCACTAACACCCGCAAGTCTGCAAGAGTCAATCTGACAAACATCGATAGCCTCGGCTTGAAGTAGTTGCTTGAATATCATCCTATTGTGAGCGTGTTCTCCTGTAGCTACTCCTATTCCGTGGGGTTTCAAAGCCTTGCGGATGGCCGCATGACCCAGAACATCATCTGGGGCGGTGGGTTCTTCAATGAACCTATATATACATAAACATGAATCAAGAAACATCGTACTTCAACATTCTGCCCTTACCAAGGTTTAATCTCTTTTAATTTAGTCACATAGTCAATTGCCTGTGGGACATCCCAAACTTGATTTGCATCAATCATCAAGACACTTCCAGTTGGCCCTGCATTTTTTCCTGCTAACCTAGTGCTTTGCGGGTCGTGTTTGGTGACAACATATTGTGGATCATCGATGATGGAACGGATGAGTTTGCCACGTCTGAGGTCATCGTCGACATTGGCTCCAACTTTCATCTTGAAATGGTTGAACCCAGCAGCGAGGGCCTCCTTGGTCAAACGGGCGACCTTTTCATCAGTATAGCCTATCGGCGACATTGAGTAGGGTGAGAGAGTACCTCAGATAGGATCACGTACCTAACCAACCAGCGGAGGTAACATATGCAGGGTAACTATCACACCCATTAGCACTGCCTGGGGAAGCACGACTTGACCTCACTCACCCTAATTCTCGTACTTTAGCCTCTCGATCCTTCTTGCCAGCCTCTTTCGCTTTCAACATCTCAGTCGCCTCCTCCTTTGTGATGGCATCGGAAATATACCTCCACGCTGCCGCCTTCACCAGCTCTTCCTACACAATAATTCATGGGTGGATCAAAGACTGCCCCTATAACCAAATAATCCCACTTACAGGTGTGAAATCAACAATAAGCTTCCATAGCGGCTTCTTCCTGCTCCTCGCAAACAAATCCCATAATGCATTATCCACAGCACCAAGCGCGATGTGCACAACTCCCTTCTCAGGGCCAATCCATCTCAACTGCGGATCGGCATTCAGGTACTCCCAAGTTTTACCCATATTGGCAAATAACTCTTCTATATCTTTACCCACAAGTCTTTGCGCAAGCTGATGAATAGCCGCACAGACGATGTCATTCCCGCGACCGATAGTGAAAGTCATGCCGTAACCTGTAAGACTAGGGTCGGAAGTGAAAAGGGCGACGTAGGCAGAGGAATAGTCGCAATCGGTGTTCCTGTCGTGGTATAGAAATTAGGTATTTCATGCAGGGCTGCCAAGCAGGATAGAACGTCGGCGTACATGGCATCGGTGCCATCTCCCGTCAACGAGGTAGGAAACCTCACATCTGCACAGAATGTTTACCAATCTACCCTGATATTGTCAAACACTAAAAAAAACATACCATGACTCGTAAAACTCGTAATCTTAACCATCTCTCAATCAAAACTAGATAGTTCAAATCTCCTCGAAGATCAGTAGGTCGAGTCCAGGAAGTGGAAGGTCGGATGGAAAATATTTCCACGCACACCATCATAAACTTTTATATAGTGCACGATAAACACATTTCCACTCATTCCATCGTGACCAGTTGCTCTGGGAAGAAGACGACCGGAACGCGAGTAGGGAAATGATTCCGCTCTATTCAGGTATCGGCCCGCCCGGACCGTTGATTAGCCGACTGAGTACACAAATCAGATTTATTGCAGCCCCAGGCAAAGTCCAAGTTGAAAAAAGCCTTATTCCCACAGCCTTTGTAAAGCTGAAATTTTCAGAGAAATTTGCAAACTCAAAAATTGCCCCCTATAACCCCTCCATCGACTGGTCCCAGTATCTCTATGAAGGCAGCTTTTTGAGGGTTGACATCACAGCTGCCGTTGCCTCAAATAAAGTTCAAGATAATATCCAATATAGTTCTTACACCACAACAAGCTGTACTATTCGAACTTCACACTGCAAAAAAATCTTAGTGTGATAGATGTCATGTTCAAACATGATGAAACCAAAAAAAACTATAGCAGGATATTGATTAGACCCACTAGGTAAAAAAAAGTAGTTTATCAGTCTATCCCTACCCTGAATTGACCGAGAATATCACCTCAAGTGTGTTGTATTTAGATAGACAAAAGAACTCAGTGTAAACACGCGAGTCTTACCTCAACTACCTATTTATCTATCTATCCAAAGCGAAACATCTGATCTACATCAAACATCAAGACATGATACAAAACCTAGTTTAGTTTTAGTGTGGCACTCAGAAACTCAAGGCCCACCTGGGGTTATTCACACTTGGAGCAAAGAAGGAAGGATACACCCTTCTCCCTGATCTAAAGGTGTGCGCGTGTGCGGAGGAGGGGGCTAGGGTTAAAGATCATCAATCTTTGATGGACCCTAAAATAAAAACCCCAACCCTTCAAGGGGAAGGACGAAAAAAAAACAGGCAAATCCATTCAAGTGGTAGCACATGTGATCGCAAACCCAAACAAGTTCGCTAAAACAATCCCAAGAATCCATCTGAAATCCACCCACGCCCTTGACGGAGACATCACATCAACCACGTCAAAGAAAAAATTTCGAAAAAAACTTCTTAGAACTCTAAACTTGGAGCCAAGCTCTTCTAGTCTGATCCTCCGGATTTACGCACTATTTACGCACTTCAGGGTTAGATTATATGTAACGATTATTAAATCATGTTTCTCGCGGAGCTGGTAGAAAAATCACGCCTGCCGGTTGTCTACGCATTACAAAAATGTGACATTGTATATACCTCAGATAGGCTCACAAGCATTACTACACTAAATTGACACACAAAAAAATATCGAAACAGGACCCAATGAAACTTACACATATTCACACAGGCAACTGGTATTGCCGAAAGGGTATATCGACGTGAGTAAGCTATATGACCGTCAAAGAGGAGATAGTGGTTTATCTGGTTGGCGACCTCGTAATCTCTTGATAAATCAGAACTACCAATCCGTGAGTCAGCACTGTCGACAGAGAGTTGAGATCATTGATACCTTTCAATTGCTCTTTCTTCAAGGGTTCACCATTGTCAAAATCGAAAAACGACGGATCAAGTGGAGCAGCGTCAGGCTCGTCTTGGGGATCATGATAAGGCTATGTTATCATGAGTCAAGATCCAATGAAGGTACAAGATGCAGCATACTGCCAAGTAAGGATGCTGGAGCGCCTCTTCTACTGTAATGCGGCGTTTGGGACTGAAGGTGAGGCATTTTTCCATCAGATCGACAGCGAGGGGATTTGCCTTTGTGAACACATCTCGGAAATTGACTCGCTTCCTGAATGGGAGCGCACGTAGGTATTCTCTAGACCGAGCAGATGAGATAGCATAGAAATCATCGATCGAGGGCGTGCCAAGGGTATCAAGGATGAGAGACAGTTGATGATGATCTTATGTATAAAATATTAATGAGATCAGATGACAGGCTTAGCTCCAAAGATACTTACAATCTCGACCGGGGAAGAGGGGTTTGCCGCTTAACATCTCGGCAAGTACACATCCTACTGACCACATATCAATAGCACGGGTATATTGTTTGAACGTGAGCATGACTTCTGGCGCTCGATACCATCTATTCTCAACTTGAACAGGCGTACAATGCGGGGAACGGAGCAAGCATACCGAGTAGCAACATATTCTGTCATGAACGTATTGTCATTAGCAAGGTTTGGAGGCGGACGCGCCGAGCGAGCGAGGCCGAAATCGCATATCTTGGGACAATGAGCGCGAACTACGACAGACAAGAATAAAGGAGGACCTTGAGATCGCAATTCGCGTTCAAGAGAAGATTCGAAGGCTTGAGATCACGATGAAGAACATCGGCAGAGTGGAGGGCTTTGAGGGCTCGAAGCGTCTTGGGTAAATTGGATCAGGGTGTCGGCCGAGCGGGGCAGGTTGACGACTGACCTGGTATATAAAGTATTGGCAATGGTCATCGCTCAGCTCCTGGGTACGGATAACACGATGAAGGTCAGTCTCCATGAGCTCCTGGACAAGGTAAACCTCGGTGAACTGGTATATATTGCGGGGCTTGAGGATATCGAGGATAGAGATGATGTTTTCGTGATGAAAGTGTCTGAGGAGTTTTATTTCACGGAGAGTTCGGAGACAGAACATAGTGTGGTCGAAGGGAGTGATGCGTTTGATAGCGACTTTGCGTTGAGTGAGCATGTGGGTTGCGGAGCTGGAGATGATCAGCGGTGAGTTGTAGTGGAGGAATACAAAGGAGTAGAACATGCCAAACAACGCCGTAGGCACCTTCGCCAATGACCTCGGCCGGCTGGTAGCCGGCGTCGAGGAGCGACTGGCGCATGTGGTCATCCATCGGAATGGTCGACTTGTCTTGCGGCCCTGCTGCTTTATATCACTCCCGAGTGTAACTGTCACGCTTTCCCGAGTATACTGCGTTAGATCCCGAGCCAATCGGATCACTTCGCCGTCGTCATCCCCATTCCAACTAATAATTTCTTTTTGATGAATCCCGCCTCTTATTGTCGACTACATTTCCGGCCACATGGTCGCTTTTTATCCTTCCAAATGAGGACCTTTTTTCCATTTCATCTCAAAATTTACGCTTGAGTCATTATCATTCACACTGGTTCTTTCTACTTGTTATGGATCCCGTGTACGCAGGATCCGGAACAAGCTAGCATTTTTAAACGGTCACATCATTGTGCGATCATCTTTTGAACCTCCGTTCAACTTCTTCCGCCGATGGCATACTGTCGGCCGTCCCGGCCCGCTCAACACACATTGCTGCTGCTCTCGTCGCCACCGTCAGAAGACTTACAACATCTGTCTCCCGTACTTTTTTTTGATCCAGGTTCATAAGTTCTGCAACAAAGTAACCAGTAAATGTATCCCCCGCACCTGTCGTGTCCACTGCCGGGCCCTGCAGCGGCGTAGCTGGCACAAATACGACTTGCAGGCCGGGAATCGAAGCTAATACACCCTTGGGTCCCAACGTACACACGATTCGCGTTCTGGCAAGAGCACTTTGTTGGGTTAATTCTCCTAAAGTCTGGGCGATATCCTCCGGAGGATTCTGTTGTACCAACGATGCGTGTAGATCTCGTGCTTCCAAGTGGTTGACGATCAACCAGTCGACTTTGTTCCACGGGAATCGAGCTATTTCATCGTCTTTCAACATGGGTGAAGGATTAAAAATGGTCGTCAGTCCGTTGGCCGACTCAAGTGCCTTGATGGTCGATTTGAGTGTGATTTCGTTTTGTAAAAGAAGATGAGTTGTCCCTGTGGGCCATGGTTTCTCCTCGTCTTCAATCATTTCGCTGTGGTTTGCTCCGTTAAATAGAACTGCCATCGGTTAATGTCATCTTCCCTTTTAAACATGTTCACATTTTACGTACCGATACTGTTTTCACCATCGTCAGCAACCTGAATGATAGCCCTCCCAGTCGCTTTCACCTACGAATAAAAAATTAAAAAATGCTCAACAAACCATGTCACCCCTCCTTTTGACCTACTGGATCCAGAAACAACGTGTCATTCTTCAAACCCCAACGCGTCCACAACTTGTCTTTCAATGCTCTCCCAGATTCATCATCTCCAACCGTTCCATAAAAGCTGACTTTATCCTGACCAGCAGCAAGTGAAACTGCAACAGCTTGATTAAATCCTTTCCCTCCCATCCTTTGCTGAAATCCATGTGAAGAGATCGTTTCTCCCGGTTTCGAGATATGCGGTACTAGAGATAATATATATATGAGTTCTCTCACCCTTCGCGTTCAAGGTGTTTTGAGACGACTCCACCGCTGTAGTATTCATCGAGATCTACATCATCGAGATCAACGGAAATAATCGGTTTCGACATGCCACGACGACATACTGATAGAACCTCGGACCAAACAATGAGCCATCCCACAAGAATATTCCAAGAGAAGTTGAATCGGGAAATCGAAATAGGATTGTTGTTCACGCCAAGCTTCTATCAAACTTCATCTTATCTAATCGTACTCTTTGACAAAAGCAAAAAAAGCGAAATCTTCATTCCAATGAGATAAGTATCCCATAGACTACGACTCTCTGCATGCTGCTGCTGTGCTGTCACTGCTATTGTCGTTTTTTTATTCATTTCCAAGATATTCTCAGAAAACGAAAACGGGCAATTAAAAAAGGGCAATAAAAAACAGACTCGACATAAACCATTTTTATTTTTTAAAAAAGCATCATTGGTCCAGTATGAAATTAGACGATGCTTTGAACAAACAAAACTCCTATCGCACTTTGAAAACAAGAGCAAGAAAATGCAAGGCAAAAGAAAAAGAATCCTGAGGGGTAAAAGAAAGAAAGAAAGAAAGATCAAAAAGCGAGAGCAAACACAACATACGACGCACGTACGAATCATCCCTGCATTAAAAAAAATTCGGATCACAAAAAACAGATAATATGACAAGATCGCGGAATTACAATTGAAATGCAATGCACAAATATTAGCACAAAGCAGTGCGCCGAGGAGACAAAGATAATGAATAGTCAGACATCAATGAAACCAAGACTTACATGAAAAATGTTTTGCGAGAGAAAAAGAAAAAAATTCGACCATTACTTTACAAATAACACGAGAGGAGATTGGACTGTTATGTGACGACTACCAAAAAAAAGCATAGATAAAGTCCTTATAGGAAAGAGAACGCTCGCCTGAAGAACAACGGGGAGAAGGAGACACTCAAATGATCCAAGCAGGGATGATAATATATATGACCCCCTCCCCGTCTCCTTTTTTTCTCTATTTTTTCTCTGAGGGCCCAGCCACATCCACAGAATCATGGCACTCAATTATTATCCATCGGGAATAACTCATCATCATCCTCCCGCGTTTTAAATGAACTACTAGCAAACAAGCACACCTTGAGCATCGAACCCATCAAAAACAGATTTATACAACCCGAAGACGTACCTGCCAGTGGTGGTAGCTTCCTTCATCAATCCAGCTGGCGTGGGTCCACTCGACACAGAACCTCCTTTCGCGACAACCGAGTAATTTAATTTTGAGTAGAAAGAATCGAGACCTGAGCTGGCACTAGCCACACCACTCGCATACCCAGAAGTAGACATCACATTAGCATGGAGGCCAGATGATGGTCCTGTTGGCGTTTTGTTGCCGGGTGCTGGAGTCGGGGTATTTGGAATGTTTCGAGTCGAGGGACCAGTAAGTGGCGATGTCTGTTGTAGTAAAGTACCCCACTCCTCTCTTATCGGCGCTGAGGTAATCGAACTCGTTGGAACGTTCGCTCCTGAGGTAGTAGCCGTAGCAGAACTAAGACCTGAAGACACTGTGACACCTGCGATACCATTTAAGCTATTATCAGCCACCGACGATGGGAATATGCCTCCACCTGCATTCGGTGAAGTGAAATTGGCGAGTGGAGGTAGCGCATGGATCCTAGAGTATCCGGCAGCGAGTCCTTGTGGCAAGCTTTGACCCGGGGCATGAGCCTGCAAAGCTCTAGTATTAGGTGACAAAAGCTCCCCTTCGAGTCCTCCGACACCACCCCCATTATCCACCCCTCCTCCATTCATTCCGTGTTGACCAGCGCCTCCTCCTAGTCTGACTCCTCGATTGACGCCGAATGCAGGACGAGGATTGTAATCCGAAGTTGGGATGGGGCGTGACGGCTGGTTATGGGCTTGATGCATAGGTTGGGTTAAATCAAAGGGGGATGGGGCACCACGATACGAAGGTAGTTGCGAAAGGGTTGACTGAGCATTGGCAGAGGAAGGGAATCCTTGGTTCGACCCCATGCGATTACTGGACATAGTTCCTTTCCCAGATGGATAAAGAGGTCCGCTCGCACCTCTAACCCCTCTTGATAAACCATTCGTATCAGCACCACCAATGCCTAACTGCATTTGCTGGGAAGCTTTGTTTTTCTGATAACGATGGTGCAACCCGAGGAAAGCGGCAGATGCATTGTTGAGCGACGACACCCCGAAAGATGAGGCAGCGCCTGTGCTTCCCGTGCTTATGCTCACCCCAAAATCGTTAGTGTTTTGTTGACCACTGACCGTGAGCCCCTCGAAGCGCGAGGCGAACGATACGGAGGGAGTAGCCCTATGTGAGGTCTGCACAGAAGGCGAACCTGACAAAGATCCTACAGAAGTGCCCGACCAGATAGAATTGGTATCACCCAGAAATGATGGGGCGGGAACGGAACTTGAGTGGCGATGGCCGGAACGGCTTCCAATAGGCGTAGGTGCTTGTTCATCTGAAGCTGAGTTGGAAGGTGCACCAGCAGTTAGAGCAGAAACTGGGGGTTTAGTATTACTTCCGCCTCTCGACATCCTCCTACTCCGTTCCTCTGGCGTTAAAAGATCTGTGAGTGATCCTGGAATGAAATCCTCCATGTCTCCGTCTTCCACTGCGCTACTGAACTTCCTTCCGACCCCCTTATAGTCGAGGTCAGCTGGATACTCTCTATGAACATCCCCATTACGCAACAATGGACGTTGAACAGAAGAGGGAAGCATCGACAATCCTCCCTTTGCTGGACTAGCCGAAACATCCATATCCGCCCACCCTCGGCGACCTCCCATCGCAAGTCCGCTTCCCAGACTGGCAGCCACCCCTTGTCCAGCATACGAACTGTTAATGAATACACTCTGTGTTCCAGGGGCAGAAAAGGGCGAACTAGACATCAGTCCAGAGGTGTCCTGGGGAGAAGTATCCAAATTGGCACTATTAGGGTGAGAGGGGCGACGGGGCGAATTTCCAGGGGTGAAAGTGCCATTGGTAAGTCCAGCAGCAGACCTGTAGCCCCGACTGGCACTGGCACTTGGTGGCGAGCCAATTGGCCCAAAATCGGAGGGAGCCATGGCGGTAGTTACGCGAGGGGCCGACATGGGCAGAGGCACAGGCGGAGGTGTTGTTTTAAATTGACCATCACCATTTTTAGAGGCATCTGAGGAAGCACCGGCTTCTGGAGTTGGTGACTTTCCGTGTGCTGGTGGAGCAGAAAGCTGGACTCCTTCCATTTCATCCAGAGCAGCAAATGATGCGAAATCAGTGTCTTTAAGAGGTGGGGCAGGGGCAGAAGGTGATATTGAAGCTTTAAGTGGCAAAAGGGAGCGGTTTGACGCCGGTGCTGATGAAGTGGGTGATAAGAGACGAGTCGGGGCAGTAGAGCCTCCTGCAAGCAGGGTATTATTCCGTCCAAGTGCACTGTTAGAATTCCCGCCTTGTCCATCTTTCTTTTTCCGTAACCCTTTCTCGCTGCCTATTAAGGTTGGGGTAGCAGAAGCTGCTGCATGTTGCGCTGCCTTTTTGTTCTTCCTGTCCATAGACATGCTCTGGCCCGGGAGAATATGTGCCAGGGCACACTTGTGACCAAACTTGCAATTTCCTTTGACAAACCAGGCACAGGGCTCCTTCTGAGCTCCTGGTTCTGCAGAGGCATGAGAGAACGGGCAGGATGAACCCGCAGTACATGCTCCGACTTTGAAGAATTTGCAAGGAACATGGGAGAGATCCTTGGCTAAGAACCTACTTCAACTCAGCAAAAAAATATCAGGTACATTTGCGCACCTTTTGTTGACGTTGATGTCGATTTCTGCTTCGAGCTGGACTTGTCCGTTCGGTCGGCTTCCTTGTCGCGGTCTCTCTCCTCTCTGTCACGATCGATATCAGCCGCAGCCGGAGCATCTACTGTAGACATGACTAAATCAGAGGTTATAGTGCTTAAGAAAGATATATTTCAAGTAAATTCTAGAAGTGGCGGAGAAGGGAAAAAAAGAGATAATGGATTGGTTCAGAGATGGATCGACAAAACTACTATAGTACACGTGTATTACGTAAGCGCGGCCCGACATGCCTGAATCTGTGTATTTGGGCTTATACAGAGCTAGCAGGCTATGTTGCATGAGTCAGTATATGGGATACCGCATCTTCATGACCAGTTCATTAGCCTTTGTTGTCTATTACGGCAATATTTCCAAAAATTAACGAAACAGATCTCGTTTCGCCCAGCCCTAAATCAGCCTATACTCAATGTGTATAAATAACGGCACTCGAGTACAGCCGACTCTGAGATAACTGTAATTTATAGGTTTCTCCCAACTCGCAGCTATCTCACAATCCACGCTCCGCCAAAATCCATAGTTTATGCCCTCCTTCAACTGTTGCGGATTAACTCAGAGTAAAATTCACATTTGATGTCTCTTCAGGGTTCTACGTTAGCCTTATCCGTTAGCCTTTTTGAATCCTGCAAGGCTAGCCATTAAACGCCACTTCCCTATCTTAGATACACCTGACCCCTGAACAAGGGAAGCTCGCCAAAAAAAATGAGAGGTCCTTTTTGGCAATCATTGTCGATCTGATGACATTAGCCTTAATTCCAAGCTATCTTCACGGCTGACAACTCAACCCTAGGAAATTCATGCTGTTTATATTTATGCTGTAGACCACAGCCGTTTGAGCATCGTCGAAGTATAGGAGGGTTGACAAATGCGAGTTCGTTGCAACAGCTCTGAACCAAATGCCACTTAAATGTCACATAGATTCTGAGGACATCACGCCGCAGATGATGTTCCCATCGAGCCTTCGCCTAGTGAGAAGCCTTCTGATACGCTGATCAAGTGATCATCTATTGAGATCGAAAAAACGACCTGACTCGTGGCGCGACTCATGACAATTGAAATATAGGATGGGACCATTCGGAAGTAAAATTCGTTCATCACCGTTTTTTTGCATTTCTGAAATGGGGTGTGTTCCTTCTCACCCTGTTTCCAGTGGTTCACGCGACATTACGGGAGTTCGGCGAATACCGGCATTCTGACAACCGCCTTGATATCATAAACGCTCTACAATAGAAGCAGCACGAGCCTTGCAAGATGTCTTGGACCTACCGGCAAGTCATTTTCGCCTTCTACTACATTCTTCAGAAGAATTACGCTTGTAGTTAGTCCATTCTCCAGAATTACTGCATTCCCGCCAAAAAAACCGTAACCATCGGTTAATCTATTCTGGTCGAAGATTTCTCACCAAGGGCATCAATCAGATAAGATCTCTCGATGCCATCGATTCATCCGCGGGCTATCAGATAAGACCCTATGGAGCCGGCTCCTCTTATCAGATAAGCCCGGACGGTATGATCAATGGAGAACGTTAAGCCCACATTTGCATCCGATTTATGGGACGACATTATATGCACCATTATATGCACCTGATTTCACCTTTTGTTTAGAATACAGAAACCATTGCTTTGGCTGAAGGAGGAAGAGGGGATGACAGGCGAGAGAATTTTTGCTGTCACTTAGAGAAGTTGGCTAAGATCAACACTCCGGTGCACCACATCGTGTTCGGTTCAGAATTTTCCCAATTCCGATATTGTACCCCTGGAAGGGACCGATTGATGTCTCATGAAATGAATTTTTTTTAGGTTGCCAACGCCTATATAAACTTCTACGAACAAGAATTCTCAACGGCGTCTCCACTCCATCCCGATTCCTGACTTCTACTTGTGCATACGATAGGGCATTTGGTTTTGAAATATGGCAGACTCACCTTCACTATCATTCACTGACCATCTGCCAACAAAGGTGGATGTCATTACCAAAGGCTCTCAAGCTCCTAACATAGATCGTGACATTCGTGTCGCCCATGCCAACAAATATCCTCTCCAAGTGTGGTACTTCCTCGCTTCCCTCATCTTCCTCATCACTCTATTCAACTTTGCTGGGCTCGTCCTTGGTTATTACCGTGATAGACGCAACCGTCGACGCCTTAGCCGAGCTTCGCGGAGCCCAGAAGCTCAAAACCTGCCCAACATGATGCGCAGTTCGATCAACCTCTTACGTTTACCGCATGCTTTGGTAGATACATTCAGAGCGATATCTTTCCGGTGGACAATATCCATCGGACGATCGTACACCTTGAATCTTGCGGAAGTCGTATTTACTGCTATTTATATCTCTATCTGTTTTGCGTGGGCTTTGATTAACAGTGAGTGCGCTCTTATATTTGGCCGTACGATCAAGTTTCTCACTCAGCCACTCAGCAACCTCGACCGTGGGCCTCAAGTTTGATCCCACCTATTATGCAAATATTGCCGGAAATATCGCCTCGATACAGCTTCCCCTTATTGCGGCATTAGGAATGAAGAACAACATTATTTCATGTGGGTTCTTTTGCGCTCGCTGTACATAGAGCCAGGTTACTCACGAATACGAATCAGATTTAACAGGGGTAGGCTTCGATAAGGTGAGTCGCCTACTTTTTGTTGAATTGAGAAGTGGGACTGATGATTCGGAACGTAAGCTTTTGTACCTTCATTCAATGGTTTCCCGGGTGCTCGTAGTCCTGATATGGCTCCACGCGGGAGGAAGGGTGTGTCTTCTACCATCACCTGCGGAACATCTACTGAAAGGGTCTACATCAACAGATACATATAGGGTGAGTACAGATGTTGAATTAGAAGAGAGTTTGGCATTGAGGTATTCGTCTTCTCTTTCAGGCTTAAAGGTGCAGTCAACATACATGTACCAGCAATTCAAGCTGGGATTCTGGCCGGGGTAGCTCTTACCATCCTCTCCGTTGTTTCTATCCGACCCATCAGAGACAAGTCGTATGAGTTCTTCCTGATCGTTCATCTTGTTTTGGCAGTCATATGCGTTCTCTCTGCCTACTTCCACGCTGCCAGTCTCAAGTAAGCGAGCTATACATTCACCATAGCACAGGCAAACAATACTTACTACCGGTTGTATACAGGTTTGGTCGATTTGTTTGGCCTGCCATTCTCCTTTGGGGCCTAGACCGCGTTCTCCGTATTCTTCGTGTCGTCTTATCTCTCTTTACGAAGACAACTGCTTCCACATCAACAGAATTGAAGGAGCA
>Ga0153950_1000657_pt1 | contig 15422 bp, 15 predicted proteins | sample TSNJ034MetaG_FD_104737 | JGI IMG/M metagenome (GOLD analysis project Ga0153950, IMG submission 104737) | Attine ant fungus gardens microbial communities from New Jersey, USA - TSNJ034 MetaG | ecosystem: Host-associated > Fungi > Mycelium > Unclassified | place: USA: New Jersey, Wharton State...
CGCACACATTGCCGAATTGGGCATAACATTCGGACAACAAACGGTATATGATAAGAGCAATGAAATCCCGGCAGTCCGTGAACTTATAAATTTGTTGAACATTGAAGGTTGCATAGTTGTGGCAGATGCCCTCAACTGTCAAAAGGAAACAGCGAAAGCGATAATTGACGGAAAAGCGGACTACTTATTGAGTTTACTTGACCCTTATTTTATGCTTTCCCTTCTTGCTGTTGGTGAAAATTGATTTCCGCGGGTTTGGAGCTGTAGCGAACAGGTATCGGTTTATGGATACCCATTGATACTTGTTTATACCGGGAGAAAGACAATAGGCGTGACCGTCAGTAGACACTGAGCCGCTTCCCTCCGCTAATAGACCAGGTCGTGGTTTGTGACTTCGGGCGGAACGGTGAGAAGCGACTTGAGACGTGGAAACAAGCTGGTAAAATAGTCATATTGCGTGTGTGCCCGCAAGGCGTCTCGGTCGATGAATTTCTCCGCCAGGGCGTAGTAGGGGCCGTTGTCCGCTTTTACCAGCTCAAAGCTGACACAGCCGGGTTCGGTACGGGTTTTGTCGATCAGCTCCTTGACAACGGACAAAAACTCATCTGTTTTTTCCGGGTCAGGAGTCAGTTTGCAATAGACGTAAAGCATACGGCATCCTCCTTCGGCCAAAGGACGGCTCAAAGCCGTCTGTCAGTGGCTCATCTGATATTCTTTCAATTTCGCGTACAAGGTTTTGCGGGAGATTCCCAGAAGCTTGGCGGCTGCTGCTATATTTCCGCCGGTTTGTTTTAGGGTCTCCTCAATGGCTTGCTTTTGGGCACGGACCAGCCGGCCCGCGCCGCCCGGTATCGTGTCCCCCGCCGGACGCAGGGCCTCGGGAAGATATTCGGGCGTCACTTCTCCCCCTTGAGCCAAAAGCGTAAGGCGTTCTATTACATTTTCCAACTGGCGGATGTTTCCGGGCCAGAAATAGGCTACAAGCAAATCCATTACTGTCTTGTGAAAAGAACAGGCCGGCACTTCCAAGCGTTTGGCTAGCTTCTCCGCCAGGCTGAGAGCCAGTAGGGGAATGTCCTCTGTCCGTTCCCGCAAGGGCGGGAGCCGAAGCGTAAAGACATTTATGCGGTAAAACAGATCCTTGCGGAATTCTCCCAGGGCCACCTTGGTCTCCAAGTCCACATTAGTGGCGAATATATAACGCACATCCAGGAAAATTTCCTCGCTTGAGCCTATGCGGACAACATAATTGTCCTGTAGAACACGCAGCAGTTTGGTCTGCATGTCCCAGGGCATGTCTCCGATTTCATCAAAAAACACCGTTCCCCGATTGGCCACCTCCAGCCTACCGGGGCGTCCATCCTTTGCAGCGCCAGTGAAAGAGCCCGGCGCATAACCAAACAGCTCGCTTTCAATCAATTCGCCCGGGATGGCGGCACAGTTAATCGGCACAAAAGGACCGCCTCTACGCTTGCTCTCATTGTGGATTGATTGCGCAAACAGCTCTTTGCCTGTACCGCTTTCCCCTTGGATTAGAACACGGGTGTTGGAGGTAGCGGCAATTTTCGCCTGCCCAATCATGTCTAAGAATCCTTTATCCTTGCCGATCAAATCGTCGAAATGGTAATAAACCCTGTTTCCCACGATCTTGTGGGCGTCCATGTTCCGCTTGCTAACCTCGTAGAAAAATAGAATATACCCCACCAGGCGCTTGTCACTAGCGTATATCGGGTTAAACTCTACGGCGCAGCGCAAATTGCGCACCCGGGTTTTGAGCATAACGTCTAGAGATGTTCTCTCCTTACTGTGGAAGAACTCGGGCAACGGAGCCAAAAACAACTCAGAAATCTGCCTGCCGACGTATTGGAGCAGTTCTTTTCCCATGACGGAGACCGCGTAATCGTTGCAGGATATGATATTACGGTCGCTGTCCAGGATAAGCACTCCTTGATGGAACTTTTGCATGACCTGATCCAGAAAACTGTTGATTTTGATTAGCTCGTAATTTTTATCCTCCAATCGTTTTGTGGCGGTAATGATCTCCGCCAGGGATCGGGCAAGGCTCAGGGTATGCAGGTTGGCGCTGCGTATCCCGCAGGTGATTGTTACCACGCCAAAGATATTGTCGGCGTCGTCCATGATAGGAGAGGCGGAGCAGGCCCATTTGTGAAAATGCTTGTTATAATGCTGATATCCGCGGATCTGTACCTGCTGCTTGTGATAAATGGCCAACCCTACCGCGTTGGTGCCTACTTTTTCCTCAATGCGAGCGGCGCCGGGCACGATATTGTTTCGGGTAGCGGCGTCCGACATGCCAGCATCCCCAACCACGTAGAGCAGGTTGGCGTCATGGTTGGCAAGGCTGATGACCACATCGGAGTTTTTAATGGTGGAGTACACAAGGTCGATGTAAGGCTTGGCAAGGCGGAGCAGGTTTTCATTGGAGGTCAGCAAAATCCTCAACTCATCCGGTTTCATACGGTTTCCTTCGGTGAAATCGTCGTTGGGGTCAAGGCCCTGGCTTCTGCTGCGCTTCCAGGATGAGGTGATAAAATTGTCCTCTATGATGTTTTGTTCTCCGGCGGATATGAACATCTCCCAGGCTTGCTTGTAGTGTTCCTGCGTATACCTCATATTTTTCCCTCCGCGCTTTCATACTCGGCCCGGCGATTTCCGTATGCGTTAATTGTATCATAAAAGCGTAGCGTTATGATATAATTGCGCATAAAGTATAATATCCACGCCCTTTGTGGTTATTATAGCACAGCCGTCGGCAAATGATAACCCGGAGGATAGGCGCCGGTACGCCCGGAGAGGATTCCCCGGGCGTACCGGCGTTTGATTGAAATTTATTTTTCGGGGATCATGGGCAGAAGCAGATAGGGATGCATTTCATCGCTGAAGTGAAGGGTTACGTCCTGCCCAAAGATTTCCACAGGGCGATCAACCGGGTCGTTGTGTGTAAAGATGGCAGAGCCCACTTCCACCGGGATTCTCATGGGGTAAACCGGGTCCACCTTGTTTTTGTAGCCGGGCCAGACGTAATCCTTTCCCCGGACGGAAAGCCCGATGCGATAACCCTTGGGCACCACAATGCCTGTGGGATGTATTTCAATGTCCAGCTCATACACCTTATCCGGCTCCAGCGGCTGTTTTTCGTCATGCGTGTGGTAGGGGCGGTAGGGTAGCGTTTTTTCCGGGTCCTGCTTCCGGTGGGAGGCTCTCAGCCAGCCCATGGCGACCGGTGTTTTGGGGTCGTTGGAGCCCTGGAATACCACCTCTTCCATATCAGGGGTAAAGAGCCGGACTACCAGGAACAGGTCCGCGTCCACCGATTTGGATGAGACAAACAATTTCGCGGCCATAGGCCCGGTGAATTCCGTCTCTTCCGCAAAGGGCTGGGACAGGAAGGTAAAACCTTCGCCCTTGGGGTCATATGTCATGGCGGCGGAGACAGGAGCTTCCTGAACGGACAGGGTGGAATCGGAAGCGAGATACCACTTTTGCCATACGGTGCGCGGAATTGGCCAATCGTCTTCAAATCGTTCCACAAACTTATCCACATGACGCACCTGAAGCTGCACCCTGCCAGGACGCTTGTCCCAGCCGTTATCAATACCCTTCACGTAATAATCCATGAACTGTTTTTGCAGTCCGATGCCGTATTTTGTATAAAAATGACCCCAGTGCAGATCGCCGTGGACCTCCAGGAACTTGTCTTTCGATCCGGCATTGATGAAGCCCTCGTAATTTCCTCTAGGATGCAGAGGGGCGCCGCCCCAGTTGGCGGTGGAAAGAACCGGCACCGTCATTTTGGAAACATTCGGCTTCCTGGCCTGCATTTCCTCGTCGAACATCTCATGAACCAGGTTATAGTAGTAGAAGTCGTTGCGGTTTTTTGCCAGCTCCGCCGCCGAAAGGGTGCTATCGCCGCAGATGTTTTCGCCGGTAATGCGGTTCTTCACGCTGCGGTCGCCATTTCCGTACTGCATGGTATAGACCTGGTTTGTGGCCCAATACTTACCCATATCGTGGAGCATGCCTCCTGAACGGCTGTACTCCCGGTAATAGTCCAGGCCGCCTTCCCAGACCACGCAGGCAGCCAGATGAGGCGGGTTGAGGGAGGCTACCGCCCACTGATTGGTAGCGAAATAGGAGATGCCGTTCATGGCCACCTTTCCGTCGCACCAAGGCTGAGCAGCGGCCCACTCGATGCATTCGTAAATGTCCTGGGCTTCCTGGGGGCTAAGCATATCCATGTATCCCTCAGAGTTGCAGGAGCCCCGGCTGTCGATCCGGATGCAGATATAGCCCCATGGCACCCAACGCTCGGGGTCCACGTTTTCCCAATTGAAGTATTTGCCGCTGATGCCGTCCATCACCTCGGGCATGGTGTCCATCATCATTTTCCAGTGCTTGGGATATCCCTCTTTGAAGAGCAACCCCTTCCCATAGGGGCCGTAGGTTAGAATAACGGGATATTGCTTGTCGTCGCCCGGCCGGTAGATGTCGCAGCGCAGTGTAACGCCGTCCTTCATGACGATGGGGGCGTCCCACTCGATTTTCATGCTGTCCCGGATCTCAGTAAAGTGCCTCATGTATTTTCTCCTTTCAGTACGTTTTTATGTTATTCAGGGTTCTGTAGAGCCGAACAGTAGGTTGAGCAGGAACTCGCTTAGATCGTGGTGAGATTTTGCCTGTTGCTCCGGCGTCCACTTGTAGAAGCCCCCACCGGATTTAAAGCCCAGCTTTCCTTCTTCCTTCAGCTTAGCGAGCAGGGGAGCAGGACGGTGGGAGTCCTCAATGTACTCAAAAATATAATCGTGTATGTTGTAGGCCAAGTCCAGCCCTACCATGTCCATATTCTCACAGGGGCCAAGCTGGGGCAGACGGAGCCCAAAGGAATATTTGACCGCAATATCCACCGTTTCAGCATCGCAGATGCCCCGGCCCACAATAGAGGCCGCTTCCCGCCACAAGGCCTGCTGCATCCGGTTCGCGATAAAGCCGGGGACGTCCTTACGGCAGAGCACCGCTTTTTTACCTGCCCGGTTGAGGATATCCAGCGTTTGCTGAGCGATTTCTTCGGCTGTAGCATCGGTCATAACCACCTCCACCAGCGGGATCAGATGTGCGGGATTCCAGAAGTGCATACCTACAAAACGCTCGCGGTGTTTGATCTTGGCCGATATCTCGCTTGGGCTCATCACCGAGGTATTGGTGGCAAAGATGCAGTCGGTACGGCAGGCTTCCTCCAGCTTGACAAATGTGTCCTGCTTTAACGCCATGTCCTCAAAGACAGCCTCTACCACCATGTCAGCGTTTTTTACGCCTTCGTCCTTCAGGCTTGTGGTAAAGCGCATTCTGCTCAGACGTGCCTTTGCCTCTTCCTCTAAAAATGCGCCCCGTTCGATAAACATCTTCATACTTTCAGCGATTTTTCCCAGTGTGTCGTTTTCCCGCACGTCGTAAAGGGTGATGCTCAAGTCCTCGCAGGCGGCGAACACCTGGGCGATCCCGCGGCCCATCAGACCGGCTCCACAGATCATAATGTTCTTAATCATTTCGATGAATTCCTTTCCAATTTAATGCTTACGCAGCCCCAGGGAAGATAGTGAGCAGGATAGCCACCAGCAGAGTGCCCAGGGATGTAGTTAAGACGGTCGTGCAGAACGAATACAGATAGGTTTTGGCCACCGAGTACCCCGAAAGCCGCGCGGCTACGTTGACGGCCGCATTGGAGGGCAGGGAATCCAGCGATACGCCTGAGAAGGCGGCAACCCTGTGCAGGGCGGCCATGTTGATCCCCATGGCTTCAAAGGTCGAGGCGAACATGGGAACTCCGGTGCCGATGCCGGCAGGGCCGGACCCGGAAATAGCAGTAACCAGCATCATGGCGATAGCCGCTTTGATGAGGGGAGGGCCGGGAATGCCAATCAACGCGTCGGAAATGGAGGAGAAGGAGGGCATGGCGGCAATGACCGTGCCGTAGGCGGACAGGGCACATACAATCAGCGTCAGGCTGCCAGCGTCCACTACCGCTTTAGAGCTCAAGGGCTTAATCTCCTTACCGCCGCCGTAGTTGGGCAGGAAAATCAGCGCGCTGAGGATCGCACCGTTGAAAAGCGCCACCAGCACATGGAGCTTCGCGAAGTTGAACAGCGCGAACACAACGACCAGCGGCAGCAGCGACAGCCAAGGGTTGGGTAACTTGGCGTCCTCCGCTACATTGGGCATTCCGTCGAAGGTAGTGAATCCGTTGCCCTTGGCGATTTCTTTTTTAGTCAAAACGGTGAGAAGTATGATGTTGGCAATCAGAATCATTGCGCCTATAACCAGGCCGGGGACCAGTCCCGCTGTGGAGGTGGTGCCCAGTAAATTCATAGGCAGCACGTTTTGCAGCTGAGGGCTGCCGGGCATGATCAGCGCCGAGGTGATTGTACCGCTGAGCACCACACCGGGAGCGATTTCCCGGGGCAGGTTGGCGTTTTTAAACATCTCCAACGCGATGGGAAAGATGATAACCGTGACCACTACGCCATTGATACCTCCATAGGCCAGAATAAGGCCCATGAGGTTAATAATGATAAATGTGAGCGCCACAGACGTGTTACCCGTCTTGCTTATCTTTTTTGAGAAGTTGTACAGAGCTGTGGCAATGGAGGTCGCCCCGCCGCCGGCGCGATAGAATTCCGCGATGATGCTCCCCAACAGGATGATGGGGAAAATGGTGATCAGCATGTTGGCCGCGCCGCCCATGTAAGTGGTACGGTAGGTATCCAGCGCGTCCACACCGTTGCCCAGCGCCACAATCAAGGCACACAGGGGAGCCGCAATGACGACAGGGTAGCCCTTAAGAGCCAGAACAAACAGCAAAATGGTGCCGATCAGAATAAATGCAATACCCACTATAAATCTCCTCTCTAATATAACGTTGCCTCAAATGAACGACGGAAATGTAATGCGTTTTTTTGCCCATGTATCCCCCCCCTTCTGCCAGCATAACACCGGAATCCTCCAGTGGGAACTGTCAATATTTCCCTGGCGGGAGCCGGTCTCAGGGCAAATGGATTTTCATTCCCAGTATCGACAGCGCCGCCTCCATGGAAGCCTCGGACAAGGTAGGATGAGCGTGGACGGTGTGGGCCAGCTCTTCGGCGGTGACGCCTATGCGTACGGCCAGGGTGAGCTCCGCGATCAGCTCGGTGGCTCCCGGCCCAAGGATATGCGCTCCCACAATCCGTCCGCTTCGCTCCTCGGCCACCAGCTTGACAAAGCCGTCCGATCGGCCCATGGTACGGGCCTTGCCGATGGCCGAAAAGGGAAAGATCCCGCAAGTGACGCCGCCGTGGCGGAGCCGCGCCTCCTGTTCGGTCAAACCGACTCCTGCCGCCTCAGGGTTTGTGTAGATGCAGTTTGGGACACAATCATAGCGCATGACGCTGTTGATCCCCAAAATGTTGTCCACCGCCGTCATACCCTGATGGGAAGCCGCGTGGGCCAGCATGGACTTCCCGGTAATGTCACCTATAGCATATAATCCCTCGACACCGGTTTCCATCCGGTCGTTGACCTCCATAAAGCCCCGTTTTAATTTGAGAAGTCCCTCAGCCACGTTCAGCGCCGGGCTCCTGCCTACCGCCATCAAAACCTTTTCCCCTACAGCCTCCATGGCGCCCTCCGGGCTTTCAAAGCACACCTTCACTCCGCCTGCCACCTGCCGGATGCTTGTCACCCGGCTATTGGTATGAATGACGATTCCGCCTTCGCGAAAAGCTTTTTCCAAGCCCTGACAGACCATTTCATCGCTGCGGTCCACCAATCGGGGCAAGGCCTCCACAATAGTTACCTCTACTCCCAAAGCATTATAGAAATAAGCGATTTCGGTGCCAATTACGCCGCCGCCGATCACCACCAGGCTTTTGGGGAGACGGGTCAGGGCAAGAGCGCCGTCGCTGTCCATTACCTCCGGGAGCTCCGCCCCGGGTACGGGAACGCGGATAGACCGTGAGCCTGTGGCAATCAGGATGTTGCGCGCCGTTAAAAGCCGCTCCCCCCCTTTGCCTCCCAAGCTTATAGTGTGGGCGGCTTCCACCTTCGCTGTTCCCCGCAACACGCCTATCCGGTTGGCTTTCATCAACTGCGCGACGCCGCCGGTGAGATCGCGGACTACCTCCTCTTTTTTCCTCTGCATGGCTGCCAAATCAAAGCGGGCTCCCTCCGTGCGGATGCCAAATTCCCCGCAGCCCTTCAGCTCCTGCCAGAGGGTGGCGCTGTGGATCAGCGTTTTCATGGGAATACAGCCCCGGTTGAGGCAAGTGCCGCCTAGTGTCTCATCCTTTTCTATTAGAATGGTGGACAGGCCGTTTTTTGCCCCGTAAATAGCGGCTACATAGCCACCGGGCCCTGCACCGATCACCGCCAGATCGCAATCGTATCTCATGCTCTCCCCTCTTTCAGCAAAGGATCTGCTCGGGCCGCTCCAAAAGCCCTCCCAAGGTATCCAGGAATTTTGCGCCGTCCGCGCCGTTGATTACCCGATGGTCGCAGGAAAGGGTAATTGACATCATGGGGCGGATTGCCAGTTGCCCGTCCAAGACTACCGCCCGGTCCGTCATGGCTCCCAGAGCCAGAATGGCGCTCTCGGGAGGATTGATGATAGCCTGAAAGGAAGTGATGTGATACATTCCCAGGTTGCTGACGGTAAAAGTGCCGCCTGAATATTCCTCCGGGAATAGCCTGCGGTTACGGGCCTTTTTAACCAGCTCCGCCAGGCCGAGGGAAACCTCGCTCAGGCTCAAGCGATTGACTCCCCGGAGTACCGGGACGATCAGCCCGCCGGGGATACCCACCGCCAGCCCGAGGTTGATTTGGCCGTGATACAAAATCTCCCCATGGCCAAAGCTGGCGTTGATTTCCAAATGGCGCTCCAAAGCCGCGGCGACCGCCTTGAAGATCAGGTCGTTGTACCCCAGACGTGCGCCGCAACGAAGCTCGACCGCTGCGGCCAGGCTTCCGCGTAGTGCTTTCAGCCCGGTACAGTCCACCTCTGAGGTGAGATAAAAATGGGGAATGGTCTGTTTGCTTTCCGTCATTTGAGCGGTAATGGCACGGCGCATATCCGATAATGGCTCCCGGCGCAATTCCAAGGCTGTCCCCACAGTCTTTCCCGCCGTGGGACTTTTATCCATAGGGGGCGAGGTAGCTTTTGCCGCGGCGGCAATTACGTCTTTTTCCAGTATCCTGCCCCCCGGTCCGGCGCCGTATACGACGGCCAGCTCTATGCCATGATCCCGGGCGTACTTTCTGGCGGCAGGGGAGGCAAGAATCCTGCCGCCGCCAACAGAGGCGGCAGGCGTAGTAAACGTGGCGGATATGGCGGGCGCGGGCTCATCAGCGGTCTGTTCGGCTTCCGTGCTATTCGGAACCGGAAGGTCACGCTCCGCCAATAAATCGCTGTAGTCCTCCCCGGGCTTGCCCACCACGCAGAGAGGCTTACCCACCGGGACCACATCGCCTTTGGCCGCCAGGATTTTCAGTAAAAAACCGGAGGCCCGGGACTCGTACTCCACCACCGACTTATCCGAGGATATCTCAAGGATGGGCTCCCCATGCTCTACCTCGTCCCCTTCCCCTTTTAGCCAGTCCACAATCGCGCCCTCTTTCATAGTTAGGCCCAACTGGGGCATAGTCATCAAAATTGCCATAGCGGTCTCCTTCCTACAGGATTTTGTTTGCGCCCACTATGATCTCTTCCACACCGGGCACTACAAAGCTTTCCAGATGAGGAGCGAACGGGACGGGCGTATTTTTGGCCGCTACCCGGATAATTGGGGCGTCGAGATAGTCGAAGGCCTCGTCTACCACAATGGCGGTCAGCTCAGCCGCCCAACCGCAGCGCTCCACAGCCTCGTGGACGATAACCAGGCGCTTTGTCTTTTCCACAGACCGGATAATAGCGGCTTTATCCAGAGGAACGGTGGTGCGGGGGTCGATCACCTCCGACTCGATTCCCCTGGCGGCAAGCTGCTGCGCCGCTTCAAGGGCAAGATGCACCATCCGGGAGGTAGCGACCAGGGTGATATCCTTTCCATCCCGCTTGATATCCGCCTGTCCCAGGGGAATTAGATATTCCTCCTCGGGCACAGGTCCGGTCATGTTGTAAAGCATCTTGTGTTCAATAAAAACCACAGGATCGGGATCTCGGATAGCAGCCTTCAGCAGTCCTTTCGCGTCCCGGGGGGTGGCGGGGAGCGCTACCTTGAGGCCTGGTATATGGGAAAAGATAGCCTCCCAGCTTTGCGCATGCTGGGCAGCGGACGAGCGGCCGGTGCCTTGCTGTGTGCGGATGACCAGAGGCGCTTGGATCTGTCCGCCGGACATATATCGCACCTTTGCGATTTGATTCACAATCTGATCCATACAGCAGGCGGAAAAGTCAATATACATGATTTCGGCCACGGGCATCAGTCCGGTCATGGACGCTCCGAGTGCGGCTCCGGCGATGGCGATCTCCGACAGAGGCGTGTTTCGGACCCTGGAGGCCCCGAAACGGGTCATTAACCCTGTGGTGACCTTAAAGCTCCCTCCAAATGGATCGCCGATGTCCTCGCCGATCAGAAAAACCCTTTCATCCCGCTCCATTTCCTCCGCCAGTGCTTCCCGGACGGCATCCCTGTAAGTAATCTCTTTCATCCTTCAACCCTCCGTTACAAAATAACGGTTTCGTAGACGTCTTCCAGCGCTGTGGAGACGTCTGGCAACCGTGCGCCGCGAGCAAATTTCACCGCCGCCTCGACGGCAGCCTTCACTTCCTCGCATATCTTATCCAGCTCCGCTTCCCCGGCGATCCCTTTTGTAAGCAGGGTTTCCCGGAACCGGCGGATCGGGTCCTTGTTTTTCCGCCAATGCTCTACGACAGCCTTGTCCCGGTATACGCCGGGATCTCCCACATAATGGCCCATGACCCGGAATGTCTTTAATTCCAGCAGGGTGGGGCCTTTCCCCTCTCTGGCCAGGCTCACGGCCTTGCCAGCTTTGTCATACACGTCCAGCACGTCGTTCCCGTCGGCTATCACGCCGGGGATGCCGTAGCCCTGTGCCCTCATAGCCACATCGAGGACATTCTGATGATAGGCTTGTGGTGTCGATTCGGCATAAGTGTTGTTTTCGCAGACAAGGATGATGGGCAGTTTCCAGATGGAGGCCATATTGACGGATTCATGAAAGGAGCCCTCGTTGGAGGAGCCATCCCCGAAAAAGGTTACTGCCACCTGTCCGGAGCCTCGGATTTGGGCGGACAGGGCGGCTCCTGTGGCAATGGGGATGCCGCCACCGGTGATGCCGTTTGCGCCCAGCACGCCAAGCTCCCGGTCCATGATATGCATGGACCCGCTTTTACCTCTGCAATAGCCCGGCTCCCGACCATACAATTCAGCCATCATCCGGCCCAGATCCGCGCCTTTTGCGATTACATGGCTGTGACCCCGGTGGGTGGTGGCAATGTAGTCCTCCTTTTTCAAAGCGCTGCACACCCCCACAGAACAGGCCTCCTGCCCGTGGGAGGAATGCAAGAAGCCCGGGATTTCGCCGTCCATAAACAGCTCAGACGCTTTGGTCTCAAACTGACGAGATGCTTCCATCAGCCGGTACATCTGAAGCAGCTTTTCTTTCTTTAGTTTCTGCATGGAATCCTCCTTACCAACCATTTGTTTTCGTTTGCCTTTTTACCCGATAGTTTTCTCCGGCGCAGCACGGTATACCGGACGATTGTGCGCGTCCGAATATCGCGCCACGAAACGCCGACCTGCTTTGTGCTCTGCCCGCCCTGCCTATCATAGCAAATCCTATGCCAAGTTTAGAAAAGGACATATACCGTGAGTTAATCCCCAAATAGTGTTACCTTGCGAAACACAATTCCTTCCACCGTTTCCTAAAGTTACAGTGGAAGGCACGACCGGCATTCGTTGACACCCAATTCAAGTCATGGCACAAATATTGCGGCACAATATCAATCAATAACAAATGAAAGAAAGAGGCTGTAGCGTGAAAGCAACAGCCTAGCGATAGGCAAAAGGGCAGACGAAAAAAGCCCATAGACAAGCGGCGAAAAAAGGGATAAGATGGGATAACAGTCAGACAGCCTTAACTAAATCGGAGGGATTTAGTAACCCCTGCGAAACAAGAAGCTTGACAGCATTCTTAATAGCTTTCTGTTTCTGCTTTTCCTTTAAGCCAAAAGGCATATCGACATTAAACAGATCGACGAGATTCCAAAGCTCGCCCGATTTAAACATGTTAAAAACAGCGGTAAGAATCATGCGGGCGATAGCGATAATGGCGCGTTTTTTACCCCTCCTTTTGTAGATGCATTCATATTTGTTTTTGTAGTAAGAAAACTTGTTCGATTTCACGGCGACGTGAGCGACTTGCACCAACGCCGGTTTGAGGTAGACTCCGGCACGGGAAATGCGAACAGATTTTTTCTTAACGGCGGATTTGTTATTTCCAGGGGCTAAGCCCGCCCAGGCGCATAAACGTTTAGAATTTCCGAATTGATCCATATCTACACCAATCTCGGAAATAATAGTAATGGCTGAGTGTCGCTCAACATCGGGAATAGAACATAACAAAGAGATAAAAGCTTCATAGGGCTTGGCTAATTCGTCAAATATTGAATCCAATTTATTGATTGAATTTTCAACATACTCAAGGTGTTCACGAACCATAGTCATGCGTAACTTTTGAGCGGGATGGATATCGTACCCGTCAATAGATTCGACAACGGCATCACTTTTACTTTTGAGCCTGCCTTTTAATAAGGATTTGACATGCTCAGGGTCATATTGGTCCGTATTGATTAAGTAGTCCGTTATTGCGGAGGCGGAAACTCCGAACATGTCACTCACGACAGAATCAAGGGCTATATTACAAACGGTTAATCTGTTTTGAAAACGGTTTTTTTCGCTTGATTTGCAGGAAACAAGCTTGGAACGATATCGCGTATATTCGCGAAGAATACAGATTGGCTGTTCAGGTATAAAACTGCTGCGAACCAGTCCCAGCCAGAACAACTCACCAATCCACTTATAATCTTTTTCATCGTCTTTATTACCTTTGACAGCCGCAACCCATTTTGGCGAAGCAATAACGACGCAGATTCAGTCTTCCAGAAGATTAAAGACAGGCACCCAATATTTGCCCGTAGATTCCATGCAAACATCGAAGCAACAATTTTCAATCAGCCACTGTTTGAATCGCAGAATGTCATTGATAAATGTTGAGAACCGTTTCTTGAAATACTTGGGTTCAAGACCTTCCGTCTTGATAATTGTGGCAACGAGAAATTTCTTATGTACATCTACGCCACAACAGATGGGGTAAACAATTCGTGCCATAAATAAAAACTCCCTTCAATAAGAATAAAGGAGTAAGACATTGACTGAATCATCACACATTTAACGAGTATGCTAAAACAATGATTAGCGTACGGTCTCGTAGAGCCACTTATTTGTGCTTGAAAGATGATTCTTACACTGTTTTTTATTCTGATTTATATAGAGATGATTCAATACAACTCACCTCACCGTGCTTTGTAGTTTATCTTCTCCCTTAATACTATTTTACACTATATTGGCTGCCTCCGCGCTTTCATTACCTATTTGTGCCGGCGCAGCCGGAATGGAGGTTTTTATGAAAAAGAAGATTGCAGTAATACATACCAGCTTTGTTTTGGAGCAGACGCTCGGCGCATTATTTTCACAAATCATGCCGGAAGCCGAAATCATCAATTTAGTGTACGACAGTATTCTGGCGGAGGTCATTGCCGCCGGGAGTCCCACGCCGGGTATATACGGCCGGATGTGCAAATATTTCGACATCGCGCAGTCCCTTGGCTCGGATCTTATTTTCAACACCTGTTCCGCCACGAGCGGGGTGGCTGAGACCGCGTCCTGTACGGTTCATGACCCTGTTCTCTGTATCGACGAGGCTATGGCGGAACAGGCGGTGGAATCGGGGGAGCGCATCGTCGTCGTGGCCACTGTTTCCGCAGCGCTGGAGCCCAGCATGGCCTTAATCGGAAAAAAAGCTGTCCTGGCAAAAAAATATGCCGACCTCAACCTTATCTGGTGGAAGGGGCATTTTCCCGTCCCCGGCAGGGCGACAGGGCCGGACATAACACGCTGATCAGGGAAACTGTGTATCAAGCGGCAACAAAATGCGATGTGATTGTGCTGGCGCAAGGCAGTAAGGGCGCGATATTGCCGGAACTTGCCAATGTGGCCGAATGCGGCGGCAAACCTGTTCAGCATGGCCTTTGGAGGCGGCGCTGTTGGAGCCGACGCGGGAGTGGCGCTGCTATCGGCACTGACTGTCCCTCAGGCGCTGGCGTCTATGTTCGCGTTCTTTTTCAACATTCCTTGCTTCATGGCGGTTGCCTGCACCGCTACCGAGACGCACAGCGCCAAGTGGACTATGAAAATCGCGGGGTACTATATCGGCGTGGCCCTGCTGATTTCCGGCGTTGTGTATCACCTTGCCTCGCTGTTCTTTTAGGGGGGATATTTCATGCTGATCAATCTGCTCAAAGCCCTTGACGCAAACTGCACCTATACTTCGGCTGATTTGGGCAAGCGTCTTGGGGTAACGCCCGATGTCGTTGAAGCGGCGCTAACACGCCTTGCCGAGATGGGTTACCTGGAATCCTCCGTGACAGGCGGGAGCGTTTATGGCCCGGAGGGTTGCGCAGGATGCACGGGGTGCGGACACAAGGATACGGTTGCGTGGTCGACCCCTGTCATCCGCTGGTACATCCTGACCGCAAAAGCAAAAGCCATGCTGAGTTATGCTTGAATCGGCAATATTTTACCCATTAAGTTAACCTCAACTAATAAATCAACCCGCATGAGGAGGGATACCGTGTCAAAAACCAAGCCAAAACCGGAACGGCGAGCCTGACGGAATTGGCGACAACCAAAAAGCCGCTGAGAATCGGCGAGGTCATACTGTCGTCGCTGGCGTCTGTTACCAGCTTTGTGCCGTATATCGCTATCTATCTGATCATGCCATACCGATTATGGGTGCCGCCTATATACTGAACCTGATGTTGGAGGATCAGGCGGGTAGCGTCACCTTAACGCCGGTTTGGGCACTGTACGCTTTAATTTTTATGATTGTAACGGTTTTGGGGCAGTTCCTGTTCTCTTACCTGCGCGCGGTCTTTCAGGAAAGCATTGGCTACGAGGTCACGGAGGAGGAACGCATCAAAATCGGGGACATTCTCAGAATGTATACTATGCAGAGATATTTCTGTTAATAAATGCCAAAAATAAGTTGTCCTATGTCAGGGACGAATATTATGATACCCGTTGAAAGCATCAATACTAAGAGAATATAGTATAAAGTATTAAAAAGTATTATCA
>Ga0153950_1000658_pt1 | contig 15417 bp, 13 predicted proteins | sample TSNJ034MetaG_FD_104737 | JGI IMG/M metagenome (GOLD analysis project Ga0153950, IMG submission 104737) | Attine ant fungus gardens microbial communities from New Jersey, USA - TSNJ034 MetaG | ecosystem: Host-associated > Fungi > Mycelium > Unclassified | place: USA: New Jersey, Wharton State...
AAGCTCACAAACTTTATTTCCTTTTGTCCCATCCGGTCTTTTTTACGATACATCAAGCAACCCTCCCGATATGGTCTATTATACCATACCGGGAGGGTTGTTGTCCTTTTCGTCTACAGGCTGTCCCCCGGTAGAACCGGGGGTTTATTTAAGCTAAAGCACACAACCAGGCTATATAATTTTCATAATATGAAAATTATATAGCAAATTGCATAAAAAATTATAAAAATCACAACAATTACCATTGACAATTAGAATAATATATGGTAATAATGTAAATATAATCAGGCGCATTTAACTATAAGGAAAAGTATAAAGGTTTTAACTGAGTGCGCCTAGTTGTTGGCCGCCCGTTTTTTACTATCACAACAGTAACCAATCGTACAGAGAAAGAGGATGATGTATATGAGCAGTGCGTCCGGCTTAACGCGGGAACAACATCTGGATATGTACCGGTGCATGAACCGGATCCGGCGTTTCGAGGAGGTGTCCGTTGATCTCTTCACACAAGGAGAGTTGCCGGGATTCCTGCATCCGTACATCGGACAGGAGGCATCCGCCACCGGTGTGTGCAGTGTGCTGAATGACGACGATTATATCACGTCGACCCACAGAGGCCACGGGCATGTGATTGCCAAGGGCGCCACCGTTAACAAGATGATGGCGGAACTGTTCGGCAAGGTCACGGGATATTGCCGTGGCAAGGGAGGCTCCATGCACATCATGGATCGGAACCTCGGGATCCTGGGAGCCAACGGCATTGTCGGCGGCGGCATCCCGATCGCAACAGGCGCGGGTCTGTCGGCGAAAATGCGCGGCACCACACAGGTGGCGGTCAGCTTTTTCGGCGACGGGGCCTCCGACGAGGGCTCTTTCCATGAAAGCTTAAATTTGGCTTCTTTACATAATTTGCCGGTTGTTTTCCTTGTTGAGAACAACGGCTTTGCCCAATCCCAACGCCAATGTCTGCACCAGAAAGTCGAGGACATTGCAATCCGGGCGACGGCCTACAACATGAAATCCCTCATTGCGGACGGCGCTGATGTGCTGGACGTACACGAGAAAGCGGCACAGGCCGTGGAATGGTGCCGCAATGGCGAGGGCCCCGTCTTGATGGAGGTGAAATGTTTCCGATGGACCGGTCATTACGTGGGGGATCCGGCGGAGTACCGGACAGCGGAGGAGGTTAAGTATCAGAAGACCGAGCGGGACGCCATAAAAATCTACGGCGACTACATCCTGAAGTGCAGGATTGCGGCAAAATCCGATTTGGACCAGATTCTGGCCGAGGTTAACCAGGAGTTGGAGGACGCGGTTGCATTCGGCAGAAACAGTGAGGAGCCGGACTTAAATATGTTGTTGGAGGATGTGTTTGGCGATGAGTAAGATTACATATCGGGAAGCCTTGACCCGGGCGTTGGAGGAAGAGCTGCGCAATGACGAGCGTGTATTTGTGCTTGGCACCGACCTGCACGACCCTCAGGGGGGATCTTTCAAGGTGGAGACGGGCCTGACCCATAAGTTCGGTAAACAGCGGATATTCAACACCCCCATCTCCGAAATTGCAATTGCGGGTTCCGCGCTGGGCGCTGCGATGACCGGCATGCGGCCCATTGCTGAGATTATGTATATGGATTTCTTTGGCTGCGCGATGGATCAGATCATGAACCAGATCGCCAAGCTGCGGTACATGTCCGGCGGTCAGATCGAGGCGCCTCTGGTACTGATTACACAGCAAGGCACGGGCCGGTCATCCGCGGCCCAGCACTCCCAAAGCCTTGAGGCCATCTTCTCCCACATCCCCGGCCTCAAGGTGGTCATGCCCGCCACGCCCCATGACGCTATCGGCCTGTTAAAGACGGCGGTCCGGGACAATGACCCGGTCATCTTCATCGAGCACAAGATGCTGTACAATGAAAAGGGCGAGGTTCCGGACGAGGAGTTCTTTGTGCCGTTTGGCAAGGCGGCCATCCGCAGGGAGGGTGCGGACGTGACCGTGGTGGCCACGCTGAAAATGGTGGGCCGGGCCATGGAGGCCGCCGCGATTCTAGAGGCCGAGGGCATCGACGTGGAGGTGATTGACCCCCGCACAATAGTGCCGCTGGACGAGGAGAGTATTTTGCGCTCCGTGAGTAAAACACACCGGCTGGTCGTGGTCCACGAGGCGGTCAAACGCTGTGGCTGGGGTGGCGAGATCTGCGGCCTGATCATGGAGAAATCATTCTACGACTTGGATGCCCCCGTGGTGCGGGTCGCCGGCAAAAACATCCCCATACCCTTTTCCGCGAGGCTGGAAAATGAGGCGACACCAAAGGTTTCGGACATCGTGGAGGCCGTCCGCGCAACAGTTGGGGGGAATTAGGTATGGCGGTATTCATTCAGATGCCCAAGCTGGGATTGACAATGACGGAGGGTACGGTAATACGATGGATGAAGAGGGAGGGCGATACGATCGAGGAAGGCGAAGAGCTACTGGAAATTGAAACCGATAAAACAAACAACATCGAACTGGCCAAGACGTCCGGCACGTTGCTGAAAATTATGTGCCAGGAGGGGGAGACGGTTCCAATCCTGACCAAGATCGCCATGATCGGCCAGCCGGGAGAGGCGGTCCCCGAGGATGATCCACAGGCAAAGCCGACGCAGAAGGACGATGAGCCCGTGACGTTCGCGAGGCCAGTTCTCGCCGCGAAAGAGGCGCCGCCGCCCGCGACCGGTCGGGTCATGGCCTCTCCGTTGGCGAAGAAGCTGGCGAAAGAGCTGGGCGTCGACCTGGCGCCTGTTGCCGCATCCTTGGGCAACAGGCGCATCGACAGGGATGCCGTGCAGCGCTTCGCCGATGCGCGGCAAGCGTCCCCGGCAGCGATGCCGTCGTTGAACGGGTTGTCCGGCATGCGAAAGGCCATCGCCGCGACGCTGACCCTGAGCAAATCCACCGTGCCCCATTTCTACCTGGATATCGAGGTGAATATGGAGGGCGTGGTGGCATGTAGAGCGAAATATAACGAAAAGGCGGAGCAGTTTGGCGGCCCTAAGCTGGCGATGGACTTCATTCTGGCCAAGGCGGTTGCGCTGGCGCTACAGGATCACCCAAAGGTTAACCGCATTCTGGAGAACGACGCGATTCGTCAATTTGGAACAGCCAACGTGGCTGTGGCCGTGGCGCTGGACGAAGGCATTCTGGCCCCGGTGGTCAGGGATGTGGGCATCATGAAGCTGGCCGATGTGGCAAAGGCGTATGGGCAGCTGATCGACAAGGCCCGCGCCGGGACGCTGCAAACCAGCGACTGCACGGATGGCGTGCTGACCATCTCCAACCTGGGCAAGTACGAGGTGACAGGCTTCACAGCCATCCTCAACCCGCCCCAGAGTACGATTCTGGCAGTGGGCAGGACCATGGACCGGGTGATCGCGAAGAACAGCGGCATCCACATTGCGCCCATGATGACCATCGCCGCCTCTTTCGACCACAGAATCATCGACGGCGCGGTGGGCGCGGCGTTCATGACGGATTTAAAGCTGATACTGGAAAAGCCCGAGCAGCACATCCCGGAGCTTCGCGTCTGACGGCTGTTTCTTATATACTGCGTTAGCTTAATTCTGCATTATACTATTTTTGGTCAGGCTTGGTAGGTTTAGAACAGGTCTAATAAAGGAGGGGACAAGAGATTGAGCATTCAATTTGACTTTCGCATCCCTGTTGAACAATCCGCAAAGGACCGTATCGCCAAGTTAAAACATGAATCCATCGAGGCCGAGCAATACGTCTGCGTGCAGCGGGCCAGATACCTTACCGAGGCGTATAAGGAGCACCAGGCCGACCCGATGATCATTCGGCGCGCCAAGGCGTTGAGCAACGTTCTGGCCAAGCAGGACCTGTTCCTGGAGGAAGGTCAGTTACTGGCCGGCTCCCACGCCGCCTCGCTGCGAGCCGCGCCGATCTACCCGGAGTTCAGCGTCAAATGGTTGTTCGACGAAATCGACGAGCTGCCCGTCCGCCCCGGCGACCGCTTTCTGGTTCAGCCCGACGACCGGACCGAACTGCTGGAGATCGCCGAGTGGTGGAACACCAAGACCACCGAGGATCGGATGCTCGTCACGATGACGGATCGGGTCAAAAACGCCCACGCCATTGGGGTAACCACCGCCACGAACATCTTGACCTGCGGCGACGGTCATCTGACCATTGACTACGAGAAGATGATTCACAGCGGCTGCCGGGGCATTATCAACGAAGCCAAGTCCCATATGGAGGCCCTAGACCTAAAGAACCACACAAACCACCACAAGCGCATCTTCTACGAGGCGGTCATCATCGCCTACGAAGGTGTGATCCGCTACGCCAACCGGTACGCCCAATTGGTGGCGGAGCTGGCGCGGCGAGAAATGGATCCGGCACGCAAGGCAGAGCTGGAGGCGCTGTCCGGGCTCTGCACCAGAGTGCCGGAGCACCCCGCGCGGAGTTATTACGAGGCTGTGCAATCGGTTTGGTTTGCCCATCTGATCACCCACATGGAAAACAACGGCCACTCCATCTCCCTGTGCAGGCTGGATCAGTACCTGTACCCTTTCTACAAGGCGGATTTGGAGAAAGGCACTCTGACGCAGAGCAGGGCCATCGAGTTGCTGTGCTGCCTGTGGATCAAGATGTTTGGCATTGTGAAGATCCGGCCGTGGATCTACACCCGGACAGCGGCAGGCTGCCCCACTTTTCAGGCCCTGACATTGGGTGGCGAGAAACCCGTTGACGGCAGCGACGCCGTCAACGATCTGTCCATGCTGTGCCTGGAGAGCATCGCCTATACCCAGCTGCCGACGCCCAACGTCAGCGCCCGCATCAGCAGGATGAACGGCAACGCTTTTCTGAAACGCTGCATCGACGTGGTCCGGCTTGGCTTCGGCATGCCCGCGCTGATTAGCGACGACCTGATGGTTCCCGCGCTGGTGAAGCGCTGCGGTGTCTCCTTGGAGGATGCGCGGAACTTTGCGCTGCTAGGCTGTATTGAGCCCATTATTCCCGGCAAATGCGGTTACCGCACGGCTGGCGCCAGCTACACCAACTTCCCCAAGATGCTGGAGGTGGCGTTGAACGGCGGCGTGGACCCGCGTACAGGACGGATGCTGCTGGAGCTGCCCCGGACCCTTGCCCAATGCGAGAGCTACGATCAGGTGGAGGAGCTGTTCAAAAAAGTGGTGGAGCGTACGGTGGAGATCCGCGTCGAGTGCGAGCATGCGCTGGACTACGCTACCGAGGAGCTGGTTCCCGACGCGTTTTGCTCCGGTCTGGTGCAGGACTGCCTGGGACGCGGCAAGACACCCAAGCAGGGTGGCGCGGTTTACGACTTCATAACCGGACCGGAGACCGGCATCGTCAACACAGGCAACAGCCTGACCGTCATCAAGCGGCTGGTGTTCGAGGACAAGGTTCTGACCCCCGCCGAGCTGGCCGAGTGGCTGAAAAGCGACTTTACCGGCGTGGAGGGCGAAAGCATCCGCAAACTGCTTGAAAACAAGGCGCCTAAGTTTGGTAACGACGACGATTACGTGGACGAAATCACCCGCTGGGTGTACACGACCTTCATCGAGGAACAGGACAAATATCCCACCGCCCGCAAGGGCCGGGGACCAATCGGGTGCCGTAGTATCCCATGCACCGTCAACGCGGCAACTAACGTACCGGCGGGCGCGTCGGTTGGTGCCACCGCCGAAGGCAGACACGCGGGCATGGCTTTCAGCGAGGGTTGCTCCCCCTACCACGGCACCGACCGGCTGGGGCCGACTGCTGTATTCAACTCGATGATCAAGCTGCCCAATGACCTGATTACCGGTGGCAATCTGTTGAACATGCGCTTGACTCCCACGTCCTTGGGCACCGAGGAGCGGGTGGAGAAGCTGATCGGCATGCTGCGCAGCTTTTTGACCTCGGGTGGCTTCCATGTGCAGTTCAACGTTACCTCTACCGAGACGCTGCTGGACGCCCAAGCCAATCCGGAGCAGTACATGGACCTGGTGGTCCGCGTGGCCGGCTACAGCGCCAGATTCAATGACCTGGAGCGCGCCACCCAGGACGATATCATCGCAAGAACGGAACACGCCCTATGAGTACCAACATAAGCGGGGATTCCGGGGTGGTCTTCGAGATCGAACGGTTCGCCATCAATGACGGACCGGGTATCCGCACCATCGTCTTCCTGAAAGGATGCCCTCTCAGTTGCAAATGGTGCGCCAACCCGGAATCCAGAGAGTTTGAGAATCAGTTGTTCTTCTGGGATACCAAATGCATCGGTTGCGGGCGCTGCGTTAAGCAGTGCCCAATGGCGGCCCTCACTTGGCACGGCCGGGTACTGATCGACCGCGACTGCTGTATGCTGTGTGGCACGTGCGCCGAAACCTGTTACGCGGAGGCACTGGAGATGGTTGGTCATGTAATGCGCGCGGACGAGGTTATGGCCCAGGTCGACAGGGATGCCCGATACTACAAGGAATCCGGTGGCGGCGTGACTTTCTCCGGTGGAGAACCTTTCTCCCAGCCAGAGTTCCTGGTTTCGCTGGCCTCGCTAGCCAAGGAACGGGGCTACACCACTGCGGTGGAGACTTCCGGATACGTACCTTGGGAGACAATCGAGCGCGGCCTGCCCCTGCTGGACACATTCCTGTTCGACTTGAAGTGCATGGACGATGCGACGCATCGGGAGTTGACCGGTGTCGGCAACCGGCTCATCCAGGAGAACTTCATCCGCATCCTGGAGCATGCGCCCGGCGTGGCGGTGGTGGTGCGGGTTCCGGTCATCACGGGACTCAACTCGGACGACGAGAACTGCAAACGCATAATCCGCTTTCTGAACAAGCACCACCCGGGCTGCCGCGTGGACATCCTGCCGTACCACAGGCTGGGCGTTTCGAAGTACAGCCGGTTGGGCTGGCGATATCCGTGTCCGGGCATCCAGCCGCCGACGGCGCGGCGCATGCAGGAAATCCAGGACATGTTCACGGCCGAAGGCTATCACGTTGTTATCGGTGGCTAGTTGATAATACGAACATAACAAGGAAAGGGTATGAATATGGGTAAAAGATTGATAGGCCTGCTTCTCATTCCGATCATGATCACCTCATTATTCGCGGGGTGCGGCGGCGCGTCCTCAACGACCCCGGGCAACACCAGTCAGCAGCCCGCCTCGGCTCAGGGCGGCAGCGTACCCACTCAAGCCGAGCAGGGCTTGTCCGACGGCTCCACAGGAGGCGATACGGTGAAAATTGGCCTGTTCGCCTGTCTCAGCGGCAACAACGCCGATTCTGGCAAGATCGTCCGCCAGGGCGTCGAACTGGCGACAAAGCTGGTCAATGAAAATGGTGGCCTGGAGAATCTGGGCGGCGCCAAGATCGAGCTGGTCGTAACGGATATTACCAGTGATTCCACACAGGTGGCGGCGATTGTGGAGCGGGTGCTCTCACAGAACCCGGATATGGCGTGCGGCCTAGGGTTCTCCACCTCCGGCGTGACGCTGGCCGCCATCAGTGTGTTTGAGAACTACAAAATGCCTTTCTTCACCTGCGGCACCAACAATGACATCACTACCAAAGGCTACAACTACGTGTTCCGCAACGTCTGCAACGGAACGGCGTTCTCAGACATTCAGCTGGAATTCATCCGCTACCTGCAGAATGCCGGATACGGCGGCACGAAGCTGGGCATCGTGTATGAAAACACCGCCTATGGCATCTCCATGGCTGAGAGCGCCGAGGCCAAGTTCTCCAACGCGGATGGTCTGGAGCTGGCGCTCTACGAGAGCTTTTCCCCCGGCTTCTCCGACGCGTCTTCGCTGGTGACCAAGCTGAAGAACGCAGGCTGTGACATTGTGATTCCCTGCGCTTACGCCAATGAGTGCTCGCTGATCATGTCCACGATGGCCCAGATGAACTATTCCCCCATCGTCGTGGGCGGCGGCGCAGGTATGCTGCTCCCATCTTTCGGCGTGGATATGGGTGAATCCGTAAACGGTATCACGTCGGCGTCCTGCTGGAACTTTGACAGCACCAACATCACAAACAGCGCGGCATGTACGGCGGCCGTCAAGCAATACGAGGAAACCTATGGCGACTTTATGGCCGAGCACGCAGGTCTGACTTTCTCCCATCTGGTAGCTGCGGCCGAGGCGATCAATTACGCCGGCTCCACCGACCACGAGGAGATTCGCAAGGCAATTATCGAGATGACCCCCGAGTGGGAGCTGAATCTCATCAATCCCCCCGGCTACTGGGACTTTGACGAGAAAGGCGACAACATCAACGCCATCGCGTTGATTGTGCAGTGGCAGGACGGGAGGCCCCGTACAGTCTACCCGCTGGAGTACGCCGGAGCTGAATTGATGCAATAAGCACAACGGATCGGCGGCGCCACAAGCGCCGCCGACGGGGTATCGGAAGTATTTTGGCTGCTTATTCGAAGCAGCTTGGGAGGAACCCTATGATTACAGCAATACAAACCATATTCAACGGACTGTTGATTGGCGGGGTATACGCTCTGATCGCCGTTGGCCTCACGATGATATTCGGCGTTTTGAAAATCGTTAACCTAGCCCAGGGTGAATTTGTCATGATCGGTATGTACGCCACCTTTGTGCTATTCAACCTGTTCGGCCAGTCGGCGACATCCTACATGCTATTGCCCCTTGTCGCCATTATCATGCTGGCGCTGGGCGCAGTGATTATGATCGTGTTTATCCGCCCTGTGCTGGGCAAGGGCGACACCGCCTATATCCTCATTACCTCCGGGCTGTCCTTTGTGCTGCAAAATTTGGCGCAAGGCTTCTTTACTGCCAATTATCAATTCGTTAAATCCGATATCAAAACTGCGTCATTGAAGCTGGGCGGCATCTACCTGTCACTCCCCAAGGTAATTGCCTTTTTTGTGGCGGTGGTCCTGGTGCTGCTGGTGTCGCTGTTCCTCAAGAGCACGGACACCGGCCGGGCAATCCGCTCTGTTTCCATTGACCGCGCGGTATCGCAGATGCTGGGCGTCAACGTGGCGAAGATGTATATCATTGCCTTTTCGCTGGGTGTCATGTTTGCCGGTATCTCCGGGTGCCTGCTCACCCCTATTTACTCTATCTATCCACGCATCGGAACCGTGTTTTCCACCACAGTTTTCGCCGTTGTGGTGCTGGGTGGGCTGGGCAACATCAAAGGTGCGTTTTTCGGCGGTCTGCTGGTGGGCGTTGTGGAGAACTTCGTCGGAACGTACTACAGCATGAACTTGGCGCCCGCGGCAGTCTTCCTGCTATTCATCGTCGTGATGCTGCTGCGGCCAGACGGATTGTTCGCGAAAGGAGGTGCGCGCAAGGCATGAACCGTTACACTAAGCAAATTGGCCACAAGCCGATGATTATCGCCGCGGGCATCCTGTTTCTCGCATACCCGTTTTTGATTCAGCTGTTCGTGGAGGATACCACATTTCTGCTGACCATGGGCTTCGACATCTGCCGTTTCGCGGCGCTGGCCTGCTCCTGGAACGTGATCGGCGGCTTTGGCCGACAGATTTCCTGGACTCATTCTGCTTTCTTGGGAATCGGCGCGTACACCTCCATGCTCATGTTCATGCGCCTGAACACCTCCCCTTGGATCGGCATGCTGGCAGGGATGCTGGTGGCCGGGGTGCTGGCACTGCTTATCGGTGCGCCCACTTTCAAACTAAACGGCGTGTTCTTTTCCCTTGCAACCATCGCCACTTGCCAAATTGTCCGCCTGCTGCTGTTAAATTACGATAAATTTACCGGTGGCGCGTCGGGGCTGATCCCGCCTTATCAGGAGGGAACCCACTTATGGGCGATGAAGTTTGACAGCGGTCCGATGTACTACTACCTGATGTTCCTGTGCATGGTGGCCTGCCAGGTGGTTATGATCCTGGTGGATCGTTCGCGGTTGGGCTATTACCTGAAAGCCATCAGCAATGACCAGATCGCGGCGGAATCCCTTGGGATCAAATCCCACCATGTAAAGATGAAAGCGCTGGTCATCAGCGCGATGATGGCTTCCGCGGTGGGTACAATATTCGCTTTTAAAAATCGATTTATCGAGCCCGATACAATGGTGTCCCATGATTTGTCTCTGCGCATCGGTGTCACAGTGATTCTGGGCGGTATTGCCACAATCTGGGGGCCGATCATTGGCGCTGTGGTGCTGGTGCCGGTTCTGCAAATCACCTATGCCTATGGACAAAACTTTTTCAACGCCGGCTTATCCCAGATACTGTATGGAATGATTCTGATTCTGTTGGTCATCTTTTTACCCAACGGCCTGCTGTCGCTGAAAGATAAATTTGCGAAGCAACCTGGGGAGAAGCGGAATGGGGACGGGGGCGAGTTGCCTGCGGGCCCGGCGGAGCATACGCGGAAAGCTGTGCAAAAGGATGGTACGCAATGAGCGAGAAGAATCTGTTGGAAATCCGGAATCTGGACATCTCTTTCGGCGGCGTGCACGCAGTAAACCACCTGTCCTTTGACGTGGTGGAAGGTGAGTGTTTGGGACTGATCGGTCCCAACGGCTCCGGAAAATCCACCTGTGTCAACATAATTAGCGGGTTGTACAAACCGGACGGCGGCGAAATCCTGTTTCAAGGGGAGAATGTTCTGAAGCTCACCCCGATGGACCGCGCGTTCAAGGGGATCGGCCGGACTTTCCAGTCGCCTAAAGCTTTTGAGGGACTCAACGTGCTGGACAGCATCTACACGGCATCGCTGCTGCACAATAAGCACAAAAGCGACGCACAGCGGAAGACGGACGAGATCCTGTCTTTTACCGGACTGGAACCGCTGGCGATGACGCTTTGCTCCAGGCTCCCCATTGAAAAGCGAAAGTGGCTGGACATGGCACGGGTATTGGCCATTAACCCGAAGCTGATTATGCTGGATGAATGCTTGGCGGGGCTCAATCCCTCCGAAATGGAGGAAAGCATCAGCCTGGTGCGCAAAATCAACCGGTCAGGCGTTACAGTATTGTTCATTGAACACGTCATGCGAGCTGTGGCTAGCCTGTGCTCACGGGTCGTTGTATTGGACGAGGGAAAGCTGCTGTCGCAGGGCCCGCCCAATGTTATCATGAACGAGGAAAATGTGATTGCGGCCTATCTGGGGGAGGGATACAAGAATGTTATTAAAGCTCGAGAACATCGCAGCGGGCTATAAGGACACCAAGGTACTGTTCGGGGTCAGCCTGGAGGTCAATCAGTCCGAGGTGGTGGCGCTGCTGGGATCCAACGGCGCCGGGAAAACAACGCTTCTGCGCGTAATCTCTGGGTTGATCCCTGTCCAGCGGGGCAAAGTGTACTGGAACGGCGAGGACATTACAAACATGCCCGCCCATCGGCGGGCGGATGCCGGTATATGCCAGATCCCCCAGAACAGGGGAATCCTCGTGGGGCTTTCCGTCAAGGATAATCTGATTATGGGCACCTACAACTCGCGGACAAAGCCCAAGCGGCAGCAACTGTACGAGGAGATAGTGGAAATCTTCCCGATCCTCAAGGAGCGGCTGAACCAGGATGCAGGCAAGCTGTCCGGCGGACAACAGCAGATGCTGGCCATCGCACGGGCCCTGATGATGGAGCCGAAGCTGTTGGTTTTGGACGAACCCTCCCTGGGGCTTGCGCCTATCGTGGTGGATGAGGTGTTCGGGATCATTAAGTCCATCAAGGACAAGGGCGCGTCGATGCTGCTCATTGAGCAAAACCTGCTGCAGGCCCTGGGCGTGTCCGATCGGGGTTACGTGATGGAAACCGGCAAAATCGATATCGAGGGAACCAGCGAGGACCTGATGGTCAACGAAGATATCAAGAAAGCATACCTAGGGATATGATTGCTTTTATGAATACGATATTGTATACTGGCCACAATGAGGCACTATATAAAAGAGGTGATATTATGGCCGATGAAAGCAACCTGCTCCAGGATTCCGTGGGCGGCCAGCTGAAGGAGCGGCGCCTTTCTCTGGGGATCACGCTGGAGGAGCTGTCGAAAACAACCGGCTTCTCCATCGGTTACCTGTCTAAGGTGGAGCGCTCAGACCGGCTGCCGCCCTTTTCGACGCTCCAGACATTGACGTCCGCACTGAACCTGAGCATGGGTATCATGCTGGACGGACACAACATGTCGCGGGAGGAACCACCGGAAAAGCAGGATCTGGTGGTTGTCAAGCGGCCGGACATTGCCACCGTTGAGCAGGATGTCGGCGACGACGGCTACACGATGTTCCCACTGACGAGAGCGTTCCAGAATCGGAATATGTCGCCGGTTATGATGTACATCAAGCCCGGCAAAACCCCTGAGTACAGTCACGACGCTGAGGAATTCAACCATGTGGAGAAAGGGCCGATACTGTTCCACTATAAGGGCGAGACTCACGTCATGAGGGACGGCGACAGCTTCTACTTCGACTCCCGTATCAAGCACAGCTTTTCAAACCCCAACGATTACACCGCTTTGGTACTGACAGTGATTTTTGTGTACAGAAGGTTCTAAATCTTTTTACAGAGGTGTTTACATGGAGAACTATCAGGTGGCAGTGCTGGGTGGAGGGCCCGGCGGCTACGAGGCCGCGATCCGTTGTGCGCAGTTTGGAATGAAAACCGTTCTGATTGAAGCGCGTGAACTGGGAGGAACCTGCCTGAATCGCGGTTGTATCCCCACCAAGGCGCTGCTGCATTGCGCCGAGGTGTATCATCAGGCCAGAAATACCGCGACATTCGGCGTTTCCATCGGTGAGCCCAGCTACGACTACGCCAAAATGGCGGCTTACAAGGACAAGGTCGTGGCGCGGCTGCGGGATGGAATTGCCGTGCTGGAAAAAGCCTACGGCGTCAGCGTGGTGCAGGGCTTTGGTATCCTCACCGATGCCCACAAAATCAAAGTGAATGACCAGTCCATCCAGGCCGATTCCATCATTCTGGCCACCGGATCCGCGCCGGCCAAGCTGCCGATCCCCGGCTTCAAACACGCGCTTAACAGTGACGATGTTCTTGGCATGACGGAGCTGCCGGAGGAGCTTGTGATCGTTGGCGGCGGCGTCATCGGCATGGAATTTGCCTCGCTGTTCTCAATGCTGGGCAAAAAAGTAACGGTGCTGGAAATGATGCCGCAGATTTTGCCCGGTGTGGACGAGGACATTGTTAAAATTCTGGTGCGCACACTAAAGAAAGATGGTGTGTCTATCATGACAAGCGCCAAGGTGCTGGGCATTCAAAAGAATAGCAGGATATCCGTGAGTTATGAGGCGGGCGGAAAAACACAAAACGTGAAAGCCGACTGCTGCATTGTGAGTACCGGCCGGTTCCCAATGACCGCGGGCATCGGGCTTGAGAAGCTGGGTGTGCGCACGGATCGTGGGTTTGTGGCGGCGGATGACCACATGCGCACCAGTATTCCCAACATATATGCCATCGGCGACATCACCGGCAAAGTACAGTTGGCCCATGTGGCGACAGCGCAGGGGATGACCGCGGCTGCCAATTGTGCGGGCGGTGATCAGGTGATGTGTTACGACATCATACCTTCCTGCATCTATACCGCCACCGAGATCGCGTCTGTTGGATTGACTCAGGAGACCGCCGTAAAACAGGGGTTGCGCTTTAAAACAGGCGCTTTCCAGCTGCTGGGCAACGGAAAGTCGATGGTCATGGGTGTAAGCGATGGTCTGGCAAAGCTTGTCGTGGATGAGGAAACCGATGCGATTCTGGGTGCCCACATCATGGCGCCGCGCGCCACGGACATGATCGCCGAGATCTGTGCGGTCATGGAGTGCGAGGGTACGCTGCATGAGCTGGAGCACACAATCCACCCCCACCCCACGGTCAGCGAGATCCTGATGGAGGCCGCGCACGACGTGAACGGCATGTCCTGCAACGCGATGCCACGCAAATAACAGCAATGGGGTGAAGAAATGCCCATGTATTTATCCCACCTTTGTATTAACACACCGGACTGGAAGCGGTTGGTGCAATTTTACGTGGATGTGTTCGGGTTCCGGCGTGTTCCGCCAGAACGGGACATCCATGACCCGTGGCTGGAGACTGTATCGGGGGTAAGGGGCGCCAATGTCCAAGGCATCCATCTTGTGCTGCCGGACGCGGGGCTCCACGGCCCAACCATCGAGGTGTTCACCCACGGCAACGCCGCGTTCGGCCGCCCGGCCGCTTACAACGAGCCGGGAATCGGCCACTTCGGTATCGTCGTGGACTATCCGTCGGAGGTGTACAGTATGTATGACAGACTCCTGGCACACGGCGGTAGTTCCGATGGCAAAATCGCCGCCCGGTACTACCCGGAGCTGGAGAAAACCTGCACGATGATCTACGCGAAAGACCTGGATGGGAACATTGTGGAGATTCTGAACTGGACGGAAGGTGAATTGTAGGCATATAACAGACAAACACCGGCGGCGTTCGACACGCGCCGGTTGAAATTGAGGAGATAGCATGAAAACATTGCAGTACTTTGTGGACGGACAGTGGAAAGATTCTAAAACGGACAACTATATGGATGTGTATAACCCCAACACAGGGGAGGTGCAGGCGAAAGCGCCCTGTTGCACAAAGGCCGAGGTGAAAGAAGCCGTGGCGGCGGCAAACGCCGCGTTCCCGGCCTGGTCGGCGACGCCGGTTATGCGACGCGTGCAGGTGCTGTACAAACTTCGCGACTTGCTGGACGAACATATGGACGAGCTGACGGAGCTGGTCTGCATGGAAAACGGAAAATCCTGGGGTGACGCCAAAGGAGACATACTAAAGGCCAAGGAGGGAACGGAGCAGGCCATCTCCATACCGAATCTGATGATGGGGGAAAGTCTGATGGACGCCGCCGCCGGTGTGGACTCCGTGCTGTACCGGGAACCGCTTGGAGTGTTCGCAGGCATTGTGCCATTTAACTTCCCGGCTATGATTCCGATGGGCTGGATGGCCCCGATGTGTATTGCCACCGGCAATACGATGGTGATCAAAGCCGCCAGCATGACGCCGATGACCTGTATGCGCATCGCGGAGCTGTACAAGGAGGCAGAGCTTCCAGACGGCGTGCTGAATGTCGTCACCTGCTCGCGTGTGGAGGCGGAGATTTTCCTGAACCACCCGGACGTTAAGGGTGTCAGCTTCGTCGGTTCCACAAGCGTGGGCCTTCACATCTACTCCACAGCCGCAGCCAACGGCAAGCGGGTACAGGCGCTGTGTGAGGCGAAAAATCACGCGCTGGTGCTGGAAGACGCGCCGATTGAACGCACAGCGGCCGGAATTATCAACGCAGCTTTCGGTTGCGCGGGCGAGCGCTGTATGGCGCTGCCGGTCATCGTAGTGCAGGAATCCATCGCCGATGCGCTGGTGGCGGCAATCGTCAAAAAGGCCAAGGCGCTAAAAGTCGGCCCTGCCTATAAGAAAGA
>Ga0153950_1000660_pt1 | contig 15398 bp, 13 predicted proteins | sample TSNJ034MetaG_FD_104737 | JGI IMG/M metagenome (GOLD analysis project Ga0153950, IMG submission 104737) | Attine ant fungus gardens microbial communities from New Jersey, USA - TSNJ034 MetaG | ecosystem: Host-associated > Fungi > Mycelium > Unclassified | place: USA: New Jersey, Wharton State...
CAGCGGCATGTTCTGTTGCTGAGCTACCTGTAGCAGGATCGGGCTGGTTATAGCGATAAGTATACGCTTTGACATCTGCAGCATCCCAGGCAGATCCCATGATTGCACGCTTTAAGATGTTGACAGAGCTGTGCGTGGTTGCAAATAACTCTGGATCTCACCGTACATCTGAATGAAATGTCTCCTGTAAGGATCTGTTGTCTTAGATCTGCAGAAGCAAAGATAGAAATTGGATAGGCCTCCAGAACAGATGTCAACTTATGATTTGTACGCAGAGGTGCGAGAGGGTTACCTCTTCCAACCTAGCGATCGACTTGTCTGTGATAGAAGGGAAATAAGCGTGAAGAGCTTCGGGGATAGTTGGACCGGTTGCATGTGTCTCATTTGACGTCGACCTTGGTCGTTTCCATTAAGTATATGTTGAATGCGAGGGGAAACGGTATTACTTACCCAATGATAATGGGTACTTTTCTGAAAACTCCCTTTTGTATGAGTTTGGTCGGAAAATCGGTGATCACGTTATTGTCCACGATAGGGTGGAAAGAATGGTAACTGCTCCTGTATAATTGTCAACATCAAAATGAACAAGGATTGAAATCAAGAAAAGAGCAACGAACAGTGTTGCGCTAACATTATCTTGGGCAATCGCGAGTGAGCTGATACTTGCGGACCTCAAACAAGCCATTTTATCAGCCAAATCTCCGGTTCCACAACCGACAGCCCGTGTAAACGCGTCAAATAGGGGCTGTTGTGATCTAGCATCAGCACTGATAAATCGGGAAAACACTACCTACCTGCTGCTGCTTCGCAGTAGGGACTGGAGTCCTAGTCACGCTCTGGCCAATACCTCCACTGAATAGGTTCTCTTTCCCTGTGCTTGCAATCAAATGTAACTCGACAGATGATCCTCCAGCGCTCTGTCCGTTGATTGTGACCTTGGAAGGATCACCACCAAACCTGTTAATATATTTCTGAACCCAGCGCAAAGCTTCGATTTGATCTAGGAAGCCGACATTCAGGTCTCCGAGCTTTCCATCCTCGAGCCCTGGGGTAGACAGGAATCCGAAGCTATCCAGACGGTAGTAGATCGAGACTATGACAACGTTGGGGCTTTGCTGGATCCAGTGCTCAAATGGCCAATTTGCTGGATTACCGAAAACATAGCCACCCCCATGTATATAGGCAAGGACAGGGACTGGATGACGCCCAAGTCTATGTTATAAATTCATTCTAGATAACGCGATTACTGACGTTTTGCATCTGGCCTAGTACCAACAGGCGTATAAACGTTGACTTTAAGACAGTCTTCGCTTCCAGCTCCTCCATGATCATCTGACAGAGTGGTTGAATTAAGGTAGGGCTCAATAAAATGTCTGAAATTTGTTGACCTGTACTGATAGCGCCTTGAATACAGAATTCCGGGTATGACTTCGCATCAATAATTTTTCCGTTAGTCTCCCTCGTTATTCGCCCAGTATCCAAAGGAAGAGGGGCCCGATAGCGACGACCCCCAACAGGCGGTTCGGCATATGGTATACCAAGGTAAGAGACGGTGTTGGGCCAGGTCCTTGTATGATTTCCCAGATATTTCACGTAACCAAGGTCAACAATAGTTGAGCGTTCTGTGGTAGTGTCGTCGGTGATGATCAAAGATAAAACCACAGGGCAAGCCCATAAGATAAGAAGGAAGAGTGAGAGCATCCTATCTTGTCGGGGAGGACTTGTAAGTACCAGCACGTTTTTCTAAGGTGCGCACTTCTGCGGACGAAGGTGCAGAACGATAACTTCGCTTGTTTCATGGATATAAATTCAAATGCACCAGAAGCAGCATTTCTCGGTGGTTCGTTGGAAATTGGGTGGCCAGACTAGGCTTTTCGGTGGTCCAGCTAGGTCTGCCTCAGAAAGGGAAATCAGAGAGTATCACGATGTCAGGATCGTGCGAGCGGCTTTGACCAGGCGGCCCGTTTCTGTATCAAGAGGTCACATTGCCTTGAGAAGGCGAGGTCAGTTTTAAGCAGACATTCGTCAGTGCAACGAGTGTAATACCAGAGAATCATCGCAGTGGTTTGGATATGTTAGATAAGATTTGTATAGACCGATCACTTATCTGTTCGGACCTCGTCTACCGTACTCAACACGGCGTGACGCAAACATCTGATTTAAGACCATCATCCACATCCTACATGCAATGATGCATGTGATATATAAACATAAACATAGAAAACTCAATTTTGCATCTGGCCGACTAAGTCAGCAATGACCAAACACCTCCTCATCTCCTCCTCACTCTCGAGTTCACTGTGGCTTCCGCTCATAGTATTGACATCTTCACCAGCTGGTGCCTCGTTCAAAACGAGCCTACTTCTTGTATTCATGCTGTATGATGGCCAGGTAGGTGCACGGTGGAGCTTTTGATTATTCGGATTCAGGGTACAGACGAAGGAAAGCCAGTAAGCTATGAGTTCCTCAGAAAAGGCAATTTCAGAAGGATTAAATGTCGAGAAAGTCGTCGTTCCGTTGATACTGTTGTTGATATTTACATCAGAATGCGACAAAAGAAGAGACTTTCCAATACCCTGTATGAGTCCCTCGAAACATCATATAGTTTTCAGCAGCATGTGCAGTCGCTGTACTGCCACCAATGGGATCAGGTTGATTGTATCGGTATGTCCAAGTTTGAACGTTAGCTCTGTTCCAAGAAGAAGCCATTATAGTGCGCTTTTGGGAGTGTTTTTAATGCAAAAGGATGATCGATAAGGAAATAGAGCTTACAGCACATCTGAGAGAACTATCACCAGTAACCGTTTGTAATCTCAGATTTTCCGAGGCGAAAGCTGAGCTCGGATATGCCTACCAAAATTTGATTCATGGGATAGTCTTATTGAAATGTGCTTACTTGTTCAAGGCGATTGATATTTTTACCTGTCAAAGACGGAAAGAATGCTCCAATGGCAGAGGGAATATCTGCACCTCCAGCAACTGTTTCGTTCGTGGTTGCCCTAGAGTGACCATTTAGTACCGACTGTCCATCACTAAGGTAATAAATTGACTAACCCAACCACGAGAGGAACTCTTCTGAAAACGCCGTTCTGAATCAGTCTGGTAGGGAAGTCAGTAAGAACCTTTTTGTCGACGACAGGATGGAAAGCGTTATAACCAGGGCTAACGAACATCAGATCATGGGTACGTAAAGACAATAATCAGATACATACAGAGTTGCTGTGGCATTATCCTGTGCAATAGCAAGGGCACTGACGCTAGCAGATCTAAGACAAGCCATTTTTGCACTAAAATCACCAGTGGTACATCCAGCCTTCTGAACAAAAGCATTAAACAAGGGCTGAAGAGAATCAATTTATCTCTGGCCGACGGTCTGAGGAGGAATGTACCTTTTGCTGTTCAGGCGTAGGCAAAGGCGTTCTATAGACACTTTGTGCTATAGCGCCACGGAACAACTCTTCCTTGCCAGAATTCGCAGTTAAGTGTAGTTCAACTGATGCACCACCAGCGCTCTCCCCGTTGATAGTCACTTTGCTGGGATCACCACCAAACTTGGCGATGTAGTTTTGAACCCAGCGTAAAGCCTCTATTTGATCCAAGAAGCCAGCATTCAGATCACCAAGTTCGCCGCTTGAAAATTCTGGTGTAGATAGGAAACCAAAACTGGAGAGTCGATAGTACACAGACACCACTATCACGTTCGGACTTTGTTGAATCCAGTGCTCAAAAGGCCAATTAGCTGGATTGCCGAAAACATATCCACCCCCATGAATATAAACAAGAACAGGAACTAATCAAATCCCATCAAACTATAGCCTGTTTTGTCCAAACAATCCGCTTACGTTGGGCATTCGACTTGACACCAACCGGAGTGTAAACATTGACTTTCAAGCAGTCTTCGCTTCCAGCACCGCCGTGATCAGCTGAATGCAAAAGACAAAGCTTAGCCAATAGGAGAAAGATATCTCGAAGTGAATAAACCTGGGAAGAGAGCTCCTTGAATACAAAAGTTGGGGTATAACCTAGCATCGATTACTTTCCCATTCGACTCCTTTGTGATACGTGCGGTGTTCAAAGGGACTGGAGCACGGAAGCGGCGATGTTCAACTGGTGGTTCTGCATATGGCAAGCCAAGGTAGGACACAGTATTGGGCCAAATATTTGTATGATTTCCTAAGTATTTTGCATAGCCCAGGTCAACAATATCGTTGTTTGACATCCGATCACTCGCTAAAGTAAACTTGTGGAGGGCTAGGCCCATAGCCAAGACGAAAATCGTCGAGAAGAGCATTCTGATTGGAGAAAAAATTGGAGGTGTCTCCTTGGTATTCTGAGAGCTGGGTCTTGTTGGTGCAGTAGTATAGTCCTAAACCAGTGAATTGTGACCATTTTGACAAAGTTCATAAGGTTCTGATACATGATCACTGACGATCACCGTTTTCGTCATGTCCCAACTTCACACTTCTTCGCCTGCTGAGGTTTGTAATCCTGTCTGTGAAACGAAGCTATTTCTAGTCCACACCGGACTCAATTGCTTGATCAACGTGCGATATCGAGCAATTTTCGGATGGATCCTGGATAAGATGTGAACGTCTGACTCGTCACAAGCCTGTGCTCGGATCTCATGCTTTTCGCAGGAGAGGTTCTGCTCGAAAAATGAGTTCCTTGTAAATATCACACTTCTTATCGCGTTCCCACAATGACTAACTAAATCGGACCTAAATCGGACTCCATTTGGAATTTATCATCTTGCAACTATTCTATACGCTAGAAGCCCACGGTGATATGGTGATTCATGGCTCATGTTATCATGCCACTTTCGCCGTTTGGGGGCTGGAGGAATATCGAAGTCTAGATATTTTTCAATAACCTGGCAATTAGATGGATCCGGATCGCTCCTGGAATACCAAAAGTATTTTGCCAAGTTCAGAACACTTAATCCAGATTGCCGTGGACGCCGCTCATCATGTAAGCAATGGAAGTGAACATCAAGCGCCGGCCTGAGTTTCATAATACAACACGCAATTCTTATCACAATGCCCAAAGTGGCTCAATAACCAAGATCATGGCAAAACTCATGGAGTACAAAAACCACCCAAAAGAGGTAACTCCTCACCAGCGCCCATCTATCCTAATAATTTCTAAATGGAAACACATCACAGATCCCCGACCTTCTTAATTCCTGAAACGACACGTTCATTACGGCGCCAGAACTCGACCAAAATCTCGGCCAATCTCGTGGGGTCGTCCTATGTCATTCGTTCATCGTTAGATATGAATGTCCGTAATAAGGAAAGAACCGCATATAGAGAACTGAAGGCGCAATACGTACCTCCTGTATCATATGCCCAGTTCCAGGCACAACTACCATTTGGAATTTGCCTTGCATCTGGCCAATCATTAATTCTCGATCAAGTCGGTCTGCTCCCGCGAGCACTAATAGTCGAGCTGTACGGACGGCGAGAAATTTGCTCGAAAGTCCTATAAACCAGCCTTAGGGGAAGGAGTTATCATCAGGTGCGTGTTGATGGACCCAGATTAGATGGGAACATACTTCGCCAATACGAAGCTGTGGAGCGAAGCGGAGTGTGCCACTGATAAGGATGCACGGCAGTATCGTCGCGCTGAATGACTGATGGGATAGAAATTCGAGCAGATATGGGGTTTCGAATCGTATGGGTCGTAACGCTGCAAGGAAGATTGTTGGTGTTATGACAAGAACAAAGACATTGGGATATTGAGCGGTGTTGGCAATAAATATGGGTGATCGAACAAGATTTGAAAAACAAATCGAGGGCAAAGGATACGAAGCCCCATGAGGAATCGGTGTTGAGGAGAAGTGGGACTTACTGCCACTCTATTGCCTCTTCAACACTATCGAAGCCTTCTGGACGCGCGTTCAGGAGGCTATGCATATGAGGGAGAGCTTCAATTGCAGAACCTGTAGAAAGAGGTAAGCAGTCTGTATTGGTATCGCATGTCTCCATCACGTTGAGACAAGAAACAGGAGAACCTTCAACGACGTCCAAGACCACTGTGCCGGTGACCTTGTACTTCTTTTCCAACAGCTTGGGGCAGGTTTGTACAACCACAGATCCGCCCATGCTATGTCCAATGAGCTATTCATTCGCGAAAAATGATTAGTATCAATCACAGATATGACCGCGGAGGAGGGATCAGGGCAAACTGACCAACAATGTCGGAGTTGAGACTGGGTCTGGGAACACGACCCGGAGGAGCTCGAAAAGGTCATCAACGAGTACGTCAATAGATAGATTACTATCATCTGCGGTAGAAGTAGTCTTCCCTGATATGATAATTTGAGAGAAAAATGGTCAGTTCCTAAAACAATGTACTAACCATGGCGCCGCGCGTCCAACGCTAAAACACCGCACTCCCCATTCGTCTGGTCCACGACCTCCCTCGCAAAACAAGCAAAAGTCAAACCAGAGTACCCTGCTCCATGATGGCAGACCATCACGGTCCCATCAGAAAATTTGGGGGGATTGTAATACACCCGAAAGTCGAGATTTCTCGTCTCAACAGCGACTTGAAATGCCTCCTGGAAATAAGCTGACGCCGAGATTGGAGCAAAGTCGGGATTGGGTGTTTTCTTAATTCTTTGCCTTGAGCGGCTTGATGATGGCCTTTATTTGATTGTTGAGAACGTTATTGAGCCTGGAAGAAGTCAAATGAAACCAACACTTGCATTGCCGGGGGGCCCATACCGCTGCCTGGAAGGGGGCCAATAGAATCAGCTTCCTCTAATTCTTCATCCTCATCTCCTTCGCAGTCATAATTTGGTATATCAGGGGGGAGTCTGGAGAGACGAGCACTAATCGCCGAACGGAAAAGATCTGACATGAAGTTGTGGAAGGGTAATAGAGTAGTTCCTTTTTCTGAAGGTGTTACTCAGACTGGTTTTGTGACTTTGCAGCTCCAATAATCTTCTCCTCTTTTTTGCTCTCCTATCGCATTCCTGGATTTCTCTACTGTAAGCCATGACAGCTGTCGCTCCTGCATTTGTTTTTGGTAGTCCCAGAGTTTTCCTCAACAAGGTTCAATCAATGACTAATCTCATCAACCATTTTTTTGTCCTCAGAAAAAACCAAAACTGGATATCATTTTTGATGAGATATATCCTCAGAACGGTCTGGTTCATTTTCAAGAAAATCAGAGAAATTCCTTTGAGAGGCTTAATAAGTTCCAAGGATAATATTCATGCATAGTTTCCCATGTGCTACCTGAACAACCAGTTTACGGACCCCCTTCACAAATGTCAAGACCAACAGGTTTTTTCAATCTCCTACTCAAAAGATGGAGAAGGCTCAATTCAAGTTCTACTCGAACACCCAATCAGTTAAAGAACGCAACTGAATATAAGTTATCCGTGCAGCAGGACGATGACACCTCCAATTGCCTTTCAGGGTGCATTGATTGAAACACTAACAATACAAAAGACAATTGCCGTCTAAACGAATGCTCAGAGCTCTAGAAGGGAACAGTCAGAATAAGTAGTACACACTAGGCACTGCTAAATTCATCAGCTAGAATTCAACAAACGTCATGTTCCTGGTCACTGAATATCCTCGTGGTCTTGCATATGAAATTGAGTTTCCGATAGGTTGCGAATTTGTGAGGCGTTCAGTTCTGCTATCGCTTGACAAAAATCACTTTGTTCTCCTGGTAAAAATCAACCATTCATGCCGTCAATAGAGCCATTTCATGTTTTGAGTGACGGCGGCTGGGACGATTATTTCTCGTCGAAGAGTCGGCAGTCTCAAGGAATACTGTGAGCAAGCCACGCTTGACTCAGTTGAGTGCCTCCACCGACCCACTCTCCGACAAATAGAGCCATAGCTGTCTTGCAAGCCCATCCCGACAAGATGATGAGGGTTGAGAAGAAGGGATGAATGTCAAGAATGACTGTTGACCAATAAATGCAGTTCAGATCATGAATCATGTTCAGGAGTGGAGTGCAAACCTCGAAGGCCAAAACCGGCCGACATACCCCCTAGCACGTTACGAATCACCCACTCACGATCCAACTTGTCATCATCAAAGACTCTTGAAAGGAGGGAGATGACTGAGGAGAATGCTTCGAGCGGATTGGAAAAAGCATTGAGCCAGTTGAACTGGATTTGGAGATGAGATTGTGACGTGGACGAAGGAGAAGCGGGAGTCCAGATTGTGAGCAAAAAGAGGAGAAAGAGCTTTGTTAGGGAGGAGTAGAATAGCGTCAGAGGAACCAGAGCGAAATTGAAATCTCGCCAGGATTGACTTGAGGACGGTGACGATGTCTTGGAGGGTGTCATGGAAAACACATGGTGGTACAAAAAAAGGACTGTGAAACAAGATAGGATGATCCCAGAGTGAAAAGCGAGAGTCTCTGCAAATGGAAACCGTAAGGAATACTTTGACGAGGATGGAAGTAGGACTTACCAGCTAGACATCCAAAAAGTACCCGCATAAATATGAGCAAGGACTCTTCAGCATACATGTCGTTGGGGGTGGTTCTTGGTCCTATTTGAAGGATGGACTTGTGAGAGGCGAAGTAAGGAAGATAAGACGCCGTACGAAGATGTGTCCATCTAATGACTTCAAGAAAGTGGGTCAGCAATTTCGAAAAGATGTAGGGAAAACATACACGCATCGAGAACAACGAGGCCTGCTCCGAGTTTAAGAGTCCAAATCCAACGAGAAAGGCACGCCGGATCTATATCGTGAAGTTCCGATGTCGTGCGACGTGGTGTACTACCCCTGTTATACAATAGATGTCTATATACTCCTTGTTTAAGGAGTATGAGATCCAATAAAAGAGTTAAAGTGTCGTGTTCTACATAAGGGTCCACGAATGCCGTACATTTCTGCTGTGTTTGCTATATCAGAGTGATTCATAGCCACCAAGTGGAAAACATACACACTGCTCGAGGCGGAGATTATGTGCGGACTCATATATGGTATAGAGAAAAGGTGTATTGGTCTTGCATGTTGTGCAGATTGGCATGTCTGGAGTTTGAGAACAGGATGACCAATCTTAAATTAGATCAGTCACAGGCATCTAGGAATTGAATGATACTACGTAGTTCAAGTCAGAGCTGTTCACTTTAAAATCGTGGTCAGTCTATCAGAAATTGAATTAATTAAATAATGGTCTCTAATAGCTTGGTTATCAATATTGACGGAGTGTCTAGATCAGTGACTGAAAAACGATTCCAGTTAGATACCCAAGAATCGTGAGATACAGCCTCTTTTTTTATCAAGAAATTATGAGAATCAAACATGAAAACGCCTAGTATGTTTCATTTCATCTAGCACAATAATTGAATAGTAAAATAACAATGGTTATGATCCTCTTCCGATGCGTTGAAAGACACAAATGCGAATGGTATGTGTCGGGGATAGTCTGAACCACAATGATAAAATGTCCTCGATTGTAATTCAAATGTCTCTCCTTGAGCCTCTATAAAAAGCTAATAACCACGCACACACACTCTCTCCTCGGTTGTTGCTTCTTATCCGGACACAGATTCAGCCTCCTAGCCTCAGGTCTCGAGTTCGCTGTCGATATTAATGGTTTCTTTCAGGCTATGCGCTTCGGCCGCTCTGAGTCTCGCTCTTGCTGCAACCGCAGCTCCTCGTTCGCACACCACAAAGGTCACAAGAGTACGAGGTCGCGCTGCGCACGACAATACAGTTAAAGTGTTCAGCAAGGATCATTACTGGTGCGCATATATCTCACTTTCCTTCCGTGGCATGACAATTAAAATACATCATAGTTTAATTCTGCCTCGGTAAGATCCTGCTCGAGTATGTACCATGACAGGTCCAATGCTATCAAACAGAGACCCTCATACAAATATCGGCGATAGCGAGTACCCAGGGGGTATGCAGTCTTATTGTTCCGCTTCGGGCAGGGACAACGATTACCAAGGGCTCCTTCCTGATGATTTCTGGAGCGAGTCAGAATACCTATGGGCGCGCGGGTCCAAAGGCGGAAAATACGCCCAGTGTGAGTCCTTATATAGCCATTGCAGGCAATTAACAATTATTGGTTGGATTCAGTAACAGGATGTATTCGACCGGAGACCGTCGATAGGTTGAACAACGATGATATGGGGGGACAGTATGATTCAAGCGGCGGTGCGGATGGTATGGGTAATCCCAGAGACAGTGTTTGTTCTGGGTACGTGTGCCTTGTCCGTTCATCATGGCTTTGTCTGATTCAGGATTGATAGATATAACCATTATGTTGAGCTTATCGAGCCCTCCCAGAAGCGCGCCTGCATCAGATGTTGCCAAGATTTCGACGACTGTCGCCTTGATAAAGGTGAGGCATATTCCTTTTGAGCATTCGATGATTGATCATGCTTGACACAGATACCGCCGGTTGTCCAAATGCTATTGAAGGAAACTATTTCAGCTGCACTTAGTAACATATCCCATATTCTATTAACTTGCAAGCTAGCATCTATTAATTTATTCATTTGATACGACACATGTTTCATTCAGGGATAAGAGAGGTTGATGCAACATAAGAGATAGGGTTTGCAAATTTAGAGCCAGCGTTGGATTCTTGAACACCTGCGTCATTGACCAAAAATCGAGATAGCGAGCAATTTCTAGGACCCCAGGAATTAGCCCAGTAGTTTCTGCATATTGCTTCGTTGACAGAGGGAAGAGCGAGCAGACACGCCGAGCCAAGGGTTATGTAGGCTGTTAGCGTACATTTAGTGATAGAAAGTTTCAATCAACCAATCGTTACGTGTAGCAGGAAGCGGTAAGGGTCAGGATGATTGATCAAGGCTCTTCTTTTGATTATCGGGTGCGCTGCTTTTCTTCCCGAGAATGCCCGGAGGTCGCCTGTTGTGTAACATGGTTTCTGCGTAGTAGAAGGTCAAATGATTCTGGGACAGCACGTCATGAAAGAGGAAAAAAAATGAGCTAAACCTGAAGAACGCCATGCGAGTGACATCCTTCGTCATGCCCTAGTATCGTCATGCGGGCCCGGAGGTCAATCGTGGGGGTGCGATTTCTGACTTGTGGCTTGACCTTCGGAGCTTCTCCCGTTGAAAGCCTCTGCACGTTGACTCAGAGCCTTGTGGTGAAGTTGAAGGTGCTGACATGTATCGGAGCTCTAGTGCCTTTTGTTGGACGTTTGACCAAGTAAGCGTGGTCGAGACTTCTAATGAGGTCTTCTAATGAGTCAAGCGGAGGGCTTCTGCAAGTAGATAAAATACCATTTTGAGTGGGCTCAACTTCTAGTGAGAGTGAATGAGGCTGCTGTGAGTCCTGGCCATAGGTCACATCCGACGGCCATAATTGTGTGTGGTTCGGTATTTCAAGCGCGATATTGGTATCTAGAAGGTTATGAGGAATCTGTTTATTCACAATTGAGCAAGGGCATCAAAAACAAATATTGGCCCGGACCGATCCTTAAGAATATATTTTCGGAACAAATGTGAACGTTTCCTTCTGAGATTTCTGCACAAGCCATGCGTTTCATCACCATGCGGATACTTTCCGTTCAAAGCCAGGATTTGCTGTTCAGGGGTTCCTGCCTGAGGATTTGATGGCGGTGCACCTCCAGTTGCATGGATTATCTGGGTTTCTGTGCAGGTCGAAATTATGGAAGGGCAAGGGAGCACCTCTTGTCCTGATCTCTCTCTGTCAGATGCCATCGGCGCCCATGCGGTTCGAGATGATCAGACTATCAGACCAGCAAATACGATACGAGGAAGCTTTCTTGTAATAGGCATAGATCACCTTACTTGCTACCTTCAGAATATGCTGTTGAAGCTGCTCGGCATTCGTTCAAGGAAACTTTATTGGTCAGTCCGCGGTGGCGCTCGGAGTTTTGTTCCTCTCGTAGTTCAACTACCGGACTAGCGAAACATCTCGCCATCACTACACAATAAAAACCCTACATGGAAGGACTCGGGCTCAGTGGGAAAAGGAAAAACATATGTGTGACCTCGTAGCTTTTGTGCAGAATGCAGATATATTGAAGGTCTACCAAACAGGAACAAAGCTTATCAGGGGACGAAGCGAAGTTCCTTTTCACTTCTTCATTTTCATTTCTCCCATTCCCTTTAAAACCAGGTGCCTTTTACCCCTCAACTTTCGTTGGGGGTTGTCGTTCTTTTTTTGCGTCCCTCCTTGTTCATGATGAAATCCTCCATTTGCATTGCCCTCGTATTGATGGCCTCTGCGCAGGCGTACTGGCTCATGGGCATAGGTGAGTGCAGTAACTATTACGTTGCCTTATTTTAATGCTTGTCGAATGACAGAGGACTTCATAACAACTCAACGATTGGATCCTCTCACAAGTCCTGGCAGGGTGTCGCCTCACGTGCACTCAGGTAGTCTTAGCCGCCTGATTGTTTCCGGAATCGTGCGCTCAGTCTTTTGCTAGTACTCGGAGGTAGCAACTTCAGGTTTAACACTAGCACGGACCAGCTCCGTCAAAGTGAATGTACGTCGATACCCATCCCGGAGGACAAGTCAAGTTATTGGTTCTCCGTAAGGTTTTCATCACTATTCTCCAGTCGCCGAGGAACTGATGGACTGCATAATAGCACTTGTACTTTCAGTATGTTGAATGATTCCAGCTTGTCGATTCACTCATATCGTTGTTTCCTAGGTGGGCCAATGGCAGTTTCACCAGTCTCAATGGCGGTGCCGTCATGTAAGCCCCGATATTCATGTTTTTCTGCTTGATCAACTCATCTCTTGCTTTTCTTAGTTGTATGTCGAAATTTTCTTCGAAAAAATGGAAGCTGAGCCCTGTTTGAGATTATCTGTTCGATGACAAACCTGGTATCACCACTGCGTTCCCTGATGACGTGAGATTCTGAGCATGCTCTTGTTTCTTGTTGCTCATGGCTATACAGTTTCGTATGCTTAGTGGTATGAAGGTTCATTTTCGTTTCCTTGAAGTACATATCATCGATCTCCAGGTGACCCAACCCTCCGGACATATGATCCAAATAGCTATGCACAACAAGCCGTTACCTTCTTGTGCCTCGACTTTGACGGCGTCTCCACCCGACACAACGAGCTGCCGGCGAAACGTTGTCCTTCTGGCATCCGAGCACAAATTGTAAGTGCTTGCAGCTCCCCTTATTTCCCAGACTCAAAGAGTATATTTAAGAACTTCCCGAGCTGTTGGGACGGAAAGGTGGATCAGGCAATTTGGTTTCTCGCGATTTCTGATTGCCATATAGAACCTGGATTCGCCTGATCACAAATCTCATGTGTCGTTCCTTTCCGGTGGACCAGACTCTGGAACTTGCAGTGACCCAAAGTATCCTGTAATTCTTCCTCGTATCTTCATGGAAGTAAGTCTCATCGTATCTTTTTATTCTTTGATTCTCATGCATTTCGTTAGGTTTATTGGGCAAGCAATGACTTTGAACAGATGAAACCCCTAGCAAAGGATCCGTCGCAGCCTTTTGTGTAGGTTGTTTGTGTGGGCACACTTCCCCGCTCTGATTATGGGCCATTGCAGATTTTCCCATGGTGATCCAACTGGCTATGGATACCATGCAGGTTCGGCCGTTGTCCAAGAAATGTCAGTCTATGGCTTACTGACGAGATGCTCCATAGACTTCATCAATGGTTGGGATAAAGGTGTTCTTCAAAAGGCTGTTGATAACTGCCATTGCAATGCATATGGTGACGTGAGTCGCTCTTCTTCCACGTGTCCATCTAGGTTTCTCTGATGCATCCTCACCAAGCCAACCTGTTGCGTAGAACAAGGGATTTTCCATATGAATCAGGGTCAGAACTGTCGAATCACGAAATCGATCGACGAACAGAGTGCGTCTATCTTGAGTTACCTTTTGTTCGTAAACGCAGCTGATGTTACGCATTAATAGCGACTGGAACACTTCCAAAGCTTCCAGGAAATAACCCAGTGCAACCGGCCGGCCAACGTGCGATAGTTTTTCCAGATAGTACCAATCCTCGGTTGATTGCTCCTGTGTACGCCTACACTGGTGATACTCCTACTCAAGTTGGATCCGTCATTCCAGGAAGTGGAAATTCACCCACAGCTACCGCATCACCGACTTCCTCGTCTGTTTCTGTGCCCACCCCTACGTCCAGTGTTTCCAAACCCTCTCCTTCTACGTCAATTCCTTCGGCTCCCGACTCGACTGCACTGTCATCCGTCCCTTACCAGCCAGTTTCTTCTTATTTCCCTCCTTCCTCGGTCTCTTCGGCTCCCCACCAAGTTGTTTCCTCTTCACACGGAACCTCATCGTCTGCAATCTCTGTACCTCATACATCTACAGCCACGCAGCCAACGGCAACCCAAGTAGACGATGAGCCATGCGACCCTGAACCAACTTCCCATAGTGTGCATGTACCGTCAACGACTTTGCACGCGCAGCCCACAGAGACCCAAGGAGACGACGACGACGATGATGACGATGACGACGAACCATGCGATTCGGAGCCGACCTCCGCCCTCAACGTGCATGTGCCATCATCTACGTCGTTTGTGCAACCTACAGGAGCCCAATCAAATAATGAAGAGCCATGTTATTCGGAGCCGGCCTCCTCCAATAGTGCACCCGTACCGTCAACAACTTCGTACGCGCATACTATCCCCGCAACAACCATCAAACACTCTTTGCCGTCTGTGCCTTCCATTTATATCCCATCAATTGCCATTCCTACGGTCTCAATGCCTCCTATGCCAGGTGCTGGAAGCCCTGCCAATGGAGGTGGTGATGGGAATGTTCATGCGGGAGTCGGTTCTGGTTTAAATTCTGATATGGGATCTGGCTCTGGTTACGGTTCTGGCTCGGGGTCGTCGGTGCCTTATTACAACAACAATCCAGGTATCCATATCCCCATGCCTGCATCTGTACCCAACGGACACGGTGTGATCAACAACAACAACCCTGCAATTAACAATGATGGGTCTATCGTTCCAGGATCTTCCAATACTGGGAAGCCTCGTCGTTGTCCTAGCAGACGGACTAAACGCAGCATCCTCGCTGAGCAGTCCAACGCCCCGGTCCCTGTCCAGGGTGTCCGTAATGCTACTCTAGTCTCAAGTAACTTGAGGTTGCACCATGTACATCATTCGCGTCGTCGATTCGGGAAGAACTTTGATAGGGATTAATGGGGATAATCATGCTCGATGCTCGATGTCACTGTTTTTCCCGTTTCGTTGAATGACGAGTTTCTGTATTCAAACCACTCACGTTCTTATTTTTTTTTTTCTGCTTCTTTCTCTCATCTGTGTTGAAGGGTTTTGTATAGTCTACATGTTTACTTGTAGTAGCCGGTCGCTGCTTGTCTGGAGTCTATCTGTTGACAGATATTGTCCCATTTTGGCTCGAGTAGGAAATCTTCTTTAGCTTGCTATCAATGCTATGTGTCCG